>Ga0302253_1000683_pt1 | contig 25505 bp, 25 predicted proteins | sample AAG_RA_Trp_MG_FD_193537 | JGI IMG/M metagenome (GOLD analysis project Ga0302253, IMG submission 193537) | Enriched activated sludge microbial communities from anaerobic digester in WTTP, New Holstein, Wisconsin, United States - AAG_RA_Trp | ecosystem: Engineered > Bioreactor > Anaerobic >...
TATAGAATGCTTTGCAGTGACCACCGAACCGACACAGCATCGACAGACTGTGCGCTATGTCGACAATCCTAATCTCGGCAGGATTTGGGGAAAAAAGATCAAAACCCCGGCCAGAAAATGTCTGAATAACAGCTTGCCGCATGGTTACCTCTGCATTTTCTTAAGGTGTGCCAGGACTGAAGAAGCATACTTCCGGCCTCGCTCAGGATTCCTTTCCAACGGAGTGTGGTAACTGGCGACTGCCTTCCAGTTCAGTCCATGTCTAGCGATCTCTTGTGCTAGGATCCACACACCAAGAATGACGTTGGATCGGGGTTCCAGCACGGTTTCAAGGGACAAACCGTATTTGCGGAGCCAATACGAATTCACTTGCATCATGCCCACGTCGAAAGAGTGCCCCTGGGCCGCAGCTTGTCGAAGAAGGGCAAGAGCCTCTTCCCTAGAAGAAGGACGGAAGCTCTTGCCCGCGATGTTCACGGCCCACGGGTACATACGGCTTTCCTGGTAGGCGATCGCGACGGCAAGTGCTGGTGGCACACCCCATTTGGAGCAGGGCACTACGAAAAGGGGAAGCCCTGAGGCGTTTTGTTGCGACGGAAAGGCCATGTCATGGATGACAGGAGACGCAACAGCACTTGCTGAGCCCCAAAACAGAAACAGCAGAACCAGCAGGCCACGCATCTTACTTCTCCATGCCAACGAATTGTTGACGCTCAAGCCTGGTCAAAGCAGGAGTCAGGGCATGGCGCACAGCTTCAAGGCCGCGACTGGCTGCAAGGTCATTCCAGTCAGTGAGGCCTCGCTCTTTCTCCCCATGGTTGAAGTCCGGGGAGAGACATAGCCCTCTGACGGCCTCGGCAGCCATACGCCCATGGCGCAGACCTGGGTTATTGGCTTGACGATGGTCGTCATCAGCTAAGACCAGAATAGGCTGTCGGGGATACTTTGCATGCAGAGCTTGAACGACGGGGGTAAGATTCCCACTATCGAATGCGACGACAACAGGTAGCTTTAAGGCTTCATGGACACTTGCGGCTGTCGCATACCCTTCGGCAACCAGGATGGGGTGCTGTCCGAGCTTCCGACCGGGATCAATCACATGGTGCATACCATGCTTCTGCCCTCCGAAAAGGAAACGCTTCTCGCCTTCAGGTGTGATTATCTGAAGTGTATGGATACGCCCTTCAACATCGCGCCCAGGAATCAGCAAGGTTCCATTATCGCCTACTTTCACGCCGTACCCATGCACCTGCTTTGCCGCAAGATAAGGATGATCCGACGAAGCCCAAGCAGGCGCATTTTTCCATATCCCGAATGCCCGTTTTGCTGCCTGTTCACGCTGTTGCTGCCGCAGAGCTTGTGCTTGCTCTCGCTCTTGAGCAGCCTTTGCCCTCATGGTGTTTAGTTGCTCTTGGCTAAGCTGGCAGCCTGTGGCCACCCACTCCAGCCGCTCACCAGTGCGGAAGTTCTGCGCCCATCCATTGGGCCTTCCATCGGCATGGCCCAAATAGACACCATTAGAAGAATTGGGCCGATCAAAGGTTCCAACCCGATGAATTGCGCCATCCATGATGGGCAATTGCCCCTTCAGATCGATTCCTACCTGTCTTAACACTTCCGCGAATTCTGCTTCCGGCGAGAGCGCATGCACAGGCTTTTCCAATTCTTGGCCAGGAGTCGGCAACCAGCGTTCAAAGGCTGAGAGGGGGGAACCTGTAGGCGCAAACCAGAGCTTTTCCTGACGATCCCAGCGGGCGCCAGCTTGGCGAGCCAAGTCCTTCTCTGCATACGGTACATTCAGGTACGTTTTCGAGACCGCCGTATCCGTCGCAACACGTGGTGCGGGGTCAGCAGCTGGTACGAGTATTTGAACAACATCCTCACCGGTATAGTGAGCCTCCCACTCAAAACCAGAAGGTGGTTCGGGCAAGGGGCCTTCGGCAGCAGGCCCGTAAATAGCTCCCGGAACCTCCGCCGAGGGTGTCGAAGTCCTCGTAGTGGACACGGACTTTTCGGCACGGCTCTCGTCATTGCTCGCCGTCTCTATCCGCTGCGCTTGAGCTTTGTCCTGTGCTTGATCTGGGGATGGCAACCAGCGCTCAACTGCGGACAGCTTGGCCCCAGCAGAAACGAACCAGCGTTTTTCCTGCCGATCCCACAGTGCTCCGGCATGACGTGCTGCCCCCTTCTCCGCAAATGGAACATCCAGGTACGTTTTCGAGACCGCCGTATCCGTCGCAACACGCTGTGCGGGGTCAGAAGCCGGTACGAGCACTTGAATAATCTCCTCGCCGGTATAGTGGGCCTCCCACTCAAAACCAGAAGGCGGTTCGGGCAAAGGGCCTTCGGCAGCAGGCCCATAAAGCACTTCCGGCACCTCTGGCGAGAGTGTCGAAGCATCCATAGTGGGCGCTTGCTTTTGCGTATGGCTCACGTTGTGGTTTGCCATCTCCCTCTCCACCTCCTGCTCCTGGGCTTTGTCCTGAGTTTGGCCAAAGCCTAAAATAACTCCCCTGATCCGCTCGGCATCCCGGCAGGCGCGGACGATTTCATATGGATCTTTCTTGAGGGCCTGAATCCACGAGGCGACATACGCGGTATGCTGGCCAGGATCATGACCAATGCCTATCTCCAAACCAACCATCCAGGACGCGATCTCTGCGCGTAGCTCTTCCCGTGCATAAGCTTCACTTCCAAAGGGACCACTCTCGCGGCCCATACGCTCTGGAGCACCAGTCCAATGCCCCAACTCGTGAAGAGCCGTGACATAGTACCCATCGGAGGTATGAAAATTCTCCTTGGGAGGTAGGTGTATTTCGTCACTCCCGCTTCGGTAGAAAGCACGATCGCGTTGATCATGAAGGATAACGGCTCCGGAGTTGACCAAGATTTCTTCGCACCGCTCCGACGGGTGGGTTTCTGGCCACCTGTCTCGTGTGTAGTCATCCCATCCCGGAGAGTTTGGGGTGAAGTCAGGGATCCCCTCTATCTGTGATGCGTGGAAAACGTTTGCATATCGGAGCAAAGGCCTTGTCAATTCACACTCATGGGTTACCTGCCGTCCGTCACCATCAAGCACTGGCGCTCCGTTCTCGTCTACTTGGGGCACCCGTTTTGTGAACTGCCAGAAGACTACCTTCCTACTTTTCTCACCTTTGCGAACACGCCAGCCTTGGGAGTTTGCTTGCTTCAGCGTGAGAAAACGCGGATCATGGTGCCCCTCCATCTCCAGCATGACCCGGTTCACGCCACGGTATTCCGTTCCAGAAATAGGGTTGAACGGAACTGCATACATCCCCGCCTTCCAAGGCTTTTGCCAAGGAGCCACCCCCTGCTCCAAGCTCTCAATGACCTTTTCAGCAAAGGCTTCATGAAAAGGCTTGCTCGTGTTGGCCATTATGCTTCCTCCTCTTCGCCTGACAGCGCAGTCTCCTCGAAGGCCCCCATGTAGTCGGCCACATCAGGGTCAACCGGAATTCCTATGTCGGGGTTATCCGATGCTTGGGAATCAACGACGCGGGCAGCTTCAAGAAGCTCGTGGTTGTCTCGGTCTCGCATGGTGTTACTCCATAAGACTAAAGGGGATGAGAAAGATGGCGCGACGCATCGCACCAAGGGGCACCAAGCCAAAATAGCGCGAATCAAACGAGGCGGTACTGCGCCCAAATGCAAGGCCAAAACCAGCAGGGACAACACCCGCATCGAGGTCGGAGGAAAGCACGTGACCAGCGCGGTCGATCGTCAAGGCTTGTGAATCTTGAATCAGCTGCCCATTAATCAACACCTGACCATCTTGAGCGATCTCAACCGTATCGCCCGGAACAGCACACAGTTGCTTCAGCAGTGGTTTGGTGTCACCAGGACATAGGCCTCGCCCGGTATAACCTGCGGTGCCCCATCGTTCAGGAGCGCAAAAGGTGACGAAATCTCCACGCGTTGGATTATTGGAGTCCAACCAATAGAGACCTACGGGCATAGAACGGGTGAGGTTCACACGCAGGCCCAGCGGAAACAACAGAAGAGGAAGAAGAGCGAGGAGCCAAAACCTCATGCCTCATGCTCCTCAGTTCTCTGCTCATGTAGGGCCTCGGCATAAAGGTCGACAGCCTGTGGGAGAACGGTATCCTCAGCTACAGCAAGCCTATCGCTTTGAACTGGAGCAGGAATCTTCGATCGCTGCAAAAAGGTGGGGTCCAGAAAGAACAGGATTTGACGCCCATAGATCGGCGCATACCCCGCCACAAAAACCAGCATGTCACCTGGAGCAGTAACTAGCCCATCAACGTTCTTTTTTGCTCCAGGCAGCCGCATACACTCGTCAGGCGTGAGCAAGGCACGAGCAGTTTCTGTGATGGACACATTAGCGTGATTGAGATGGCCAGCGCGGGCACCGGAAAGCGTCGTTTTCTTTTCTATCACGGTGGTCTTGCCAGTCATTTCCGACAAGACTTTAGCCGTCTCCACTTTGTTGGGCGCGTAGGCAATGCGGACATGGCAGTTCGAGACTATTGATTCATCTTTGCCATACTCTTTTTGAAGCTGGGCGAGGTCCTGCACGATGAGGTAGGCTTTGACCCCGTAGCCCGCCATAAAAGCCAGAGCACGCTCAAAAATCTCAAGCCGCCCCAGCGATGGGAATTCGTCAATCATGAGCAGCAGCCGATGTCGGTAGTTGATGCGCGTAGCACCATCCTCGAACTCCATGCGTTCGGTAAGCCGACGCAGGATCACGTTGATGATGAGACGCAGCAACGGTCGCAGACGATCCATGTCCGCTGGAGAAATCACGAGGTAGAGCGAAACAGGAGCCTCATGATTCATGAGGTCGCTGATACGAAAATCGGATGCAGAGGTATTTCTGGCCACGACTGGATCGCGATACAAAGCGATGTTGGCCACTGCGGTAGACACAACACCCGACAACTCCGAATCGGCTTTATTAAGCATTTCGCGAGCAGCGGCCGCGATGAATGTATGCATGGCCTGAGCGTTTTCCGGTGCGACGTTCTGCCCGAAGATTTTAGTCATCACTTCGACATGGTTGGTCTCCAACATCTCCTCGAAAACATCTCGGATAGAGCGGTTTTCATCTGCCAACATGCACGAGAGATCACATAAGGTCGCATCGCGCTTTTCGGATAAGCGCACCTTCAACATGCAGTGCAGAACAGCCCCGGCGAAGAAGCTGAAAGCAGCCTTGTTCCAGTAGTCCTTGAGTCCTTTGCCGTCCGGGTCAACAATCATGCTGGCCACGTTCTGGGCATCGGGTATGGCTCGCGGCCCATCAAGCCGCACCTCAAGAAGGGGGTTAATGCGGACACCGGCTTCAGAGGGATCAGAGGGGTCGAAGCGAAGAACCTTATGTCCCTGTGATTGCCTCCACCCCGCAGTCAGCGCCCAGTTCTCCCCCTTGATATCCAGAATCAAGGCACTACCAGGCCAGCTTAGGAGCGTCGGCAAGACTAGCCCTACTCCCTTGCCCGATCGCGTAGGAGCGAAAGCCAGAATATGCTCCGGGCCATTATGCCGCAGGTATAGTTGCCGTGCCTTGTCCATCCACCCGCCCACATAGACGCCAGCACGATTCAGCAGCCCCGCTGCTTCAATTTCTTCCTTTGTCGCCCATTTCGCAGAGCCATGCAGATCAGCACGTCCTTCAGGCTTACGCATGAACTGGAGAAGCACTGCAAAGACGACCATGAGCGGAGCAATGAAGACCATCTGCCCCTGCTCTATCGCCGTGGCGATGATGCCTTGCGGGTCATTGAACCGCTGCTGCCAAACGATCCAAGACCACGGTAGATACACCTTCCCCCAAACAGGAGACCCTAGAGCGGGATGGTAGGCGTAGGCCTCTGCAATCTTCTGGGTAGCCCAACAAGACCCAGCTAAAGCGCACACCACAAGCAAGAGAGTGCAGAACAGGGGAATGATTTTTCGCGTCACGCGCTTATGAGGCAGGCCGTAGGATCGCATACCTACCTCGCTGCCACATAAGGGCGGTCAAATCGCATATCCTTGACCACCACTAGATTGAAGCGAAAGCCGGGCCGGATCTCCAGCGTCGGCTTGATATTCACATTGCGCTGCAGAAGTTGGACGGTTGCCTGACCAAGCTGGGAGCCCAGCGCCGAGCCCATCTCGTCTTGCATCGACGGTTTCTGGTTCTCAGTGCTGCCGCTGTTATTGGAGAACGTGTCCATGGCGTAGGCAGTGCCGCCCGCGACCAAAGACATGACCATGGCCGAGCCGAAAATACGCATGTAGTGGTTGTCGACCGTGTCTTCCAGACCACCATATCCAGCTTGGTCGGTATCCGGCATGGTCTCAAGGTTCACGGCGGATCCGTCCGGGAAAACCACACGGTTCCAAGCAATCAGGACGCGATTCTGGCCAACGGCGACACGCGAATCATAAACCCCGAAGAGTCGACTCCCTTGGGGGATCACAAGCATGTTCCCTGTAGCCGTGTCGTATACGTTCTGGCTTACCTGACCGATGATCTTCCCGGGGAGATCGGAATTAACGCCGGTGAGCATTATTCCAGGAATCACCGTACCCGTTTTGATCTCGCAGAATGCACCGGCTTCACGGGTAAAGGGCAAGGTCCATTCATCCCGCCGTGCAGACCGCTTATCAAGAAACTGCTCTTTGTCCTTGCGGTCAGCAGGATCATAGTCCTGCGAGGGTGTTTCCGTGCCGGGGATTGGTGCCCCTGTACGGTCATCAAATTGCTGCGCTGCAGCGGGACGCGCTTGTGCGCCCGCACGAGGGGGGGCCTGCGTTCCACCGGTCACGCTGATCGGCGCTTGCAGTGCTTGCAGTTCCATCTGCTGATGGTAACGGCGCATCTGCTCCATGTCCTGCATGGCCATCTGCGACCGCTGCGAGCGTCCGCCCACAGGAGCAGGGCCCTGCCCTTGTGGGCTGGTTGCAGTTGAGTCGGGCTGCATGGCCCTCACGACAGGCATGGCCAGCCCACCGGACTGTGGCTCAAGGAGCGGCCCCTTTGAATCCGTGGGGTCAGCCACGCGCTGGGCTTCGGCCTGTGGCTGTGACTTACGTTCGGTATGTACTCCCTGAATCATAATCACGACCATGATGGTCAACGCCCCAAGCACAAGCCACAACGGGCGTTTGCTCATTCGGTCGACCTTGGGTTCAGGCTTCAGTTCCAGTGCGGCAGGGTTTTGCTCGTTATCAGGCTGCATAATTTCCTCAATCCGCCTTGATGATGTATTTGACGAGGGTATGCATGGGAGCGGTTTCAGCGCCGCCAGAGCTTTCTGTCATCTGCACGACCGCATTCGTGTAGCCAGAGATTGAGCCACCTCCAGTGGAATAAGTGCCGCCTGACGTTCTGCCACTGATGGAACTGGACTGGGCTGCACTCCAGGGGGCTTCGGAGGTGGCGTACACCATTTCGTTGTCTCCAGATTGCCAACCCGCGCCCCCTCCACCGGGGCCGGGAGTGCCTGCCCGAATCCAGGTCATGTTGTATTGGTAACGCTGCCCCTCAGCCGTACCGGTGACCGACTGTGAGCCGACAGATACACTCTGTGCACTGGCCGTGCCGCTGACGGTGTGGCTATGGGCAGGCACGACATGCGAGTGCGAACGCGTGGATTCAGCAACCGACGCTCCCGCCCCGGATGTCGCTCCCCGCAGAAACTGGCGGTTGTTGTAGTTGGGGACGCTGGCCATGAGCGCCCGGAGTTCAGGGAAGGATGCGGGTACGGCCTGCCCATTACAGGCCAGCCACCCCGGTGGCACGGCGGCATCCATTGGCCATGTGGCGACTGTACCTGTCGGGATCGGCGACTTTGGAGTCACGTCGAGATGGCTGGCTGTCGTTGAGTCCGCTGCGCTAGCTGAAGCACAGGCAAGCAATAAAAACACGATAACTGCACGGTACATGAGGCCCTCCTCAGTTGGCTCTGCAGATTGTCATCACCATGACCTGCCCCAATTCTTTCGGGGGATTTATCCAGACCGGAGTGGCAGCGCGAGGATCAGCGGTCATCAACCGTAAATGCACCTGCCATGCGCTTTCGGAGAAATCCGTTGCCCACGCTTGGACACTGACAAGAGGGGGCGACAGCATTGAGGCCGCAGCGTACGTTACTGGAGAGAGGAACACCTCTGGCGACGTACTCACGCCAGGGGGGCATTCCGGCTTCGGCACCAGATCGCCATCAGCGAAAATACTGGCGTGCTTAACCAATAGGCTATTGCCTGTATCTGAAATGGCTTGCACTTTCCCGTCCCTGCAAACGTAGAGGCCTTGCTGCGCATCAAGGAACACCTTCCCCTCGTCCGTAACCGCGCTACAAAAGCCCGTCTGGCTCGCAAGGGTGTGCGAGACGAACTGCGCTTCCTTCACGCCCTTCACGGCATGGTCGCGCATGTCCAGATCGGTGAACATGGTGTTCAATTCCGGCGCGCCAGGCACCGCAACTCGATAAAGGAAGTCCTGCCCAAGGGCACTCGCGTCGAGCGAGGACAAATAGCCGATATGGCCAGCACCGGGATTAGCTATGCCCGACGCGACCAAATCGACCTCCCATGCCCCGTATGCGCCACGCAGTACCCCCGCAGACTGCCCTGGAATGGTGCCTGTCGGGATGAACCCACCGGGGCCATCAACCAAGGCAGCAGCCGAAGGAGCGACCACCGTTCCGAAGTCGCCACCGGACTCATGGCCACGCCCTCCATCCGTCAGGACAACCACTTGCAGCTGACCTGCACGCGGTTCCCGCACATGCACTGAGTATCCCTGCCCCCATGAATTGCGATCGCCAAAGGCTTGTGGAAGGAATCCTTCCGATCGCAGTTGAGTCAGGGTGATCATTGGCCCGCTCGTTGCCGTCGCTTGCGTTAACAGAGTGGCCCCATGCTTCAGAGCGTACTTTGCTGCGGCCCCTCCAACAGAAGCCAGATGAGTCGCCGCGCTGCGCTTCTGCATTTCCACCACCCCCCAATTCACCATTTTGGCCAATGCTGGCAGCAAAACGAGCAGCACGAGGAGGGCTCCCATCATCTCAACGGTAGCAAAGCCAGCATTTTTACTTCGGGTCACATTGGTCATGCTTTTTCCCATTGGAGTCAGTCTATGTTGATCACGCTGACGACCGAACCGTCTGCAATCCAACCAGGTAGATCCAGTCGTGTCCCGTTCACTGTTGGGATCATGATTCCTCCATCCTTACGCCCGATGGCGTAGCTCCCTCGAAACAGATCTCGAATTAATGCACCTTCCTCCTGAGAAGACGGACCGTAGACATAGCAGCGCCCCCCCTCGATTCGTGTTTTCCATTCCTTCAGAGACCTCCAAGCCGGAGGGAGGGCAAGTTGCCCCATGGGGATGTCCCCAACTGTTGCATTGCCGCTCAGAGCGTACCGGTTCGCCGCCTGTCGATAGACCGCATAGTTCAAGGCCACGGCATGGGCCGCCCTGTTTTCTTCCCTGGCTTCGAGAAGGTTCCAGGACATCATGGCCAACACTCCCATGAGCGTTGCAAAGACCGCTGCCATCTTCACAGAAAACCCTCTAACCCTTTGTAGGTGATCCTGTTTTTCTGTTCGCGCATGTCATTTCGTAGGTCATTCAGGTTGCCATCCTTCAGCTTGGCTCGAATGCCCTTGAATTCGGGTTTGAACGGCACAAGCAGGAACTCAGGGCACCGCAACCGACGTTTCCCATCTTCGCTGGATAAATCCTGATGAATGACTGCGAGCAATGAATTCTCAAGGTTCCGGCTTGCGGCCTCCCCCTCCAGTTCACGCGCCCAAGTCAACAACCTGTCCAAGGCTGCAACAACATCCAGACCGTGGATGGTGGCCACAACCATTTGGCGCGTAGAACCAAGGGAAACGCGAAGAGCCTCCGTAGCGGCATGTTTTGAGCGAATCTCACCGATATGGATGACGTTAGGCGACCCATACCGGTGAGCGCGCTCGATATGGGCGGCCAGCTCATGCTCCCCAAGTATTTCGGTCTGAAAGCAATACCCATGCTCTCCGTGCGGCCCGGTTAAGGGCATCTCGACCGGATTCTCGAATGTAACGCCATGCCCTCCGTATCGAGACAGCCGAGCCTGAATCAGGCTTGCTGCCGTCCATGTTTTGCCGGACGCCTGTGCACCGGAAATCAACACCAATCCATGGGACTGCTCTTCTGCTAACAGCCACGTCACCAGAGGCTCCGGCAGCCCGATGGACTCCAAGGGAAGGATAGAATCAGCGAGGCGCCGTAGAAACCACGTCCGGCCCGTATCAACATTGTCGAAGGCGGCCACCCGGTAACGGATGTCACAATGCTCAAAGCGAATGGTCTCAGGGTGCCGATGGAGGCCTGCGAGATCGCAATCAGACTTGCGAGATCTGAACGCATCCGAAAGGGCCGTAGGTAGCCCCTTTATTTCTGAGCAGTCTTGCCCCGACACAGGAACCAGCTGCTGATCATGACCGGGAACCCCCTTGAGAAGGCCCCGGCCATCAGGCAACAGGATGAGATCAGTAAACTGCCCGTCGCGGAGTGCCATCTCTACCTCGACGTAAAGACGATGGTGTTGCTGTCATTGCAGCTGCGGGCTGCGCTACTGGCACCAGTCGTCCGGTCAATCGGGGTGCCATTGACCGAAACCGAGGACCACGACTCCAGTTGCGAAGTGGCAAGCTTGGTGCATTCCTCCTGAGGGATCTCACCGAGCGAAATGGCGAACGTGGTGCCATCTCCGGAGGCAGACAAAACTACGTCGCCCCCCCAAGGCGTCTGGATTTTCGTCCCTCGCAAGAAGGATTTGGGAACAAGCCCGCTCTTCAGGGCTAAGTCGTTATCCAGTCCCGCGTAATCGCTCCCTCCGGAGTACAGCTGCTGGATCTGGAGTCTGAGACTCATCAAGGCTTGATTGGTCGAGGCGAGCTTGCTGCTGGACATCAACGAGTAAACGAGGGCGGCGGCAGCTGCCATCATGATCAAGTACAGCAGCATTGAACCGGACATTTCAAAGGTGACGAACCCTGCCTCTTTGGGCTGATTGGCAACGCTTCTCTTACGCATTGTAAACCTCCAATGTGTGTAACGCTTCAGATTCACTAAAACCCACTACCGGTGGACAGTTGCTGCTGGAGCGAACTGATCGCCAAGGCCACTCCGCACAAAAGGCCGATAATCCCGCCAAGGCACAGTCCGTTAAGAAGGTGAGCACGTTGTGTTATGGTGGCCACGCCGTCATGCAACCAGCTTTGGGCCATCGCGTGCAGATGTTCATGGAAACGCGGCAACTTCGAATACATGCACAGGTCTTCAACCAGCTCTTCATCCGGAAAACGCATCCCGGAGTCTGCCAGAGCTTCACCGAGTCCCTTGCCGAGCGCGACCTCCTCATGCACGGCTTGCACACGCTCGCGTAGCCATGGAGACAGCCCAGGCGTCTTCAGCTGCGATTCAAGGATGTGGTTTAGCTGCATTCCACCCTTCATCAGGGTGGCCACAGTGAAGAGCCATACGGATCCGATGACCAAGCGATAGAAAGACCAAGGAGGGAGATATTCCACTCGCAACCTGAGCGGGCCAGTCCAAAGCGGCAAAGACACCAGTGAAGCAAAGATGATCGTCACAGCAAAAAGGCCGGCACACGCCCCGACGGGTGATGCCACCCATGCTGAAAGGCCGTGCATTAGAGCCGCAGCCCCCGTCAGGCGCGAAGGATCAACCAACATGGAAATGTTGGGCATCACATGCACAGAGAGGGTCACTACCAGGATGACCAGCATGCTGAAGAGGAGCAGCGGGTACGCCAAGGCCTGTGCAAGGCTTCTCAGGATTTCCCGCTTTGCCTCTATCAACTCCACGCAGAGCGGCAGGGTCTGGGAAAGTTGGCCACTTTCCTGGCCACCAGAGATCAGCAAGACCTCTTCTGTAGGGACGAGTCCTTCCAGTGCTGCCCCCAGCGACAACCCCGTGTTCATCCGCTCCAGGATGATCCCATAGGTCTGCTGCAGCAAAGAGCCTTTGCTTTTAGCTCGATCACGAAGCGTCACGATGCTCAGAAGCAAATCCAAGTTGAAATGGATCTGAGCAGCCAGCTTCTTCCATGTCCGTATCCTGACAGAATCATTGAATGCGCCACGCGCGATAGTCAGACGGAGGGCTGTCCTATCAATCATGCCCCTGCCCTCGCTTCATGCGCCTTATCAAAGTCGAGAGGCACACCAAGTCGCAATTCGGCAAGGTGGGGATCAACCAAGCCCTGATTGATCAGATCGACCGCATGACGGACATACGATCGCCCGTGCAGTTCCTTGCGCCAGTATTCTTCCGCCTTTGGGAACTCATCCCGACGCAAAAAACTGAGCAGTGTAGGATCTGTTTGAATCACTTCTGCTGCGACGCGCTGACCAACGATGCCTAGTTTTCTGCAATGGTCGCAACCAGCTCCCCGCACCTTGACCCCATCAAGGTCATCGAGGACACGCATCAGCCGATCCATGACCGGAGATGGCAATGCAAACGGAGTCTTGACGCTCTCACTCAAAGGGACGGCGCACTGCGGACATAACTCTGGGACAAGACGCTGATAGATCAACCCTGCCAGAACGTTATGGTCGCAAAGATATTCCAAGGGATTGACGAATTGAGCGGCGTTGAGGAGAGACACCATACGCCGGATGATGCCGAAGCCATTATTGGCGTGTAGGGTGGCCCATACGCCGTGGCCAGTCAGGGCGGCATCAATGACTGCTCCAGCAGCCTCAGGATAGCGGATCTCGCCAATCATCAACACGTCAGGGTCAGAGCGCATGCAACCAGCGATAGCGTTGAGGTATGCCCTCCCTCGCTCGCCAGGATCACTAGAGCCGTTCCCGTTCGTGCTAACGAGAATCTGCTTCACACCGCGAAGGGGATACTCTGGGGGATCCTCAACGCTCATATGATTGCGCTCCGGATTCTCAGAGGCCATCGACTCCATTACATGCTTGAGGAGTGTCGATTTCCCATGGCCCGTCGGGCCTGAGATAATCGTGGCTCCCGTGCGCTGCGTGAGGAAACGTAACCGTCCAGCATCATCCTCTGTGTATCCGAGTGCCGTCACTCGTTCCTCTAGGGTGCCACGGGCTTGCGTAGAGTCATAAAGCAAGCGCAGGGCCATGAAGGTACCGTTACCGTCCTTCGCTTGTGAGCACTCCAGCGGTTCTGTGTGAATACGAACCGAATGCACGTCCGGCGGAAGGTATTTGCGTGTGACTATGCGACCGTCCTGACGGCACTTGGCAGAGAACGTGGAGTCAGCAGCACTACTCAGAGTGTCGTAAATGACCCTGATCAACTTAGGGGCCTCGTCTGCGGCCAACTGCCCATAATCGTGGAGAAGGCCAAGACGACGCATCTGAATCGTGCCGTAGGCCCCGTAGTTGGTCAGATGGATGTCAGAGGCTCCGCGTTCATACGCATCTTGCAAAAGACGCTTCGCATACGCTTGAACCTCACTGCTTTTGCTGGGGTCGAATGCCGCCAACCCACGAAACATCACATCGAAATCCGAAGGAGTGTGCCACTCGATTTGAACTGCACCTCGACGACGGGCCAACGAAATGAATGATTCAAGCGTCGCCTTTCCCTGAAGCTCCTGCGAGATATGAATCACACCCTCTATCAGTGCGATGCGCCCGCCCAGATCATCTGGAATCTGCCCGATCAATGATGTCGTTTGGAGAGACATAGTTACTCCTTGAACCACAGCGTCTGAATCCGGCTGCCCGTTCGGATGTTCACGGAATCTCTCGAAATCGACTCCACACGCCCCCCTTCGAAGGCATCGCCAACATGCAGCCGCCGTGTCCCTTTCACAGTTTGTACGGTGGCTACCATTCGCCCGCCGACACCGCTGACAGCGACAACACGAGCGGGGAATGATGGTGCGTGAGGGGCAGACACTTGAGGGGCATTAACTGGTGGCAAGGATAGCGGAACGACCTTCGGGGTTTGCAGATCACGCAGCTTGGCTCTTTCCTGTTCAATCTCGACAAGCGTCTTCAGTTCCTGCAACTCTGCGCGAGCGGTCGTCAGACGCCCCAAGCTTCCCCCTTGAGGAGGCAGTCCTTTACTGGGAACGGCCACGGCTTCGGCAGACACGGAATCCGCGGAAATGGCATTCTGTCGCTTGGGCTGAGTGCTATCCTGGACTGAAGGCGGATGAGGCTGATCATGGCCAGCAGATGCGGTTGGTGAACTGGTGTCCTCTTGGGAGGACGGCAGTACAGCCACCACTTGAGGTTCTTCAGTCTTTGGAACTGGTACAAGGGGCGTGTTAGAAACGAAGCTGGAGCTGTTAGAGACGCTCCCCATTCCAGCCGGTCTGGTTTCCTTAGCAGCGACCGGTTTCTCTATTCCTCTGGTCACCAAGGGACGGCTCAGAAGCTCAGGCTCTGAAGCCCCCTGAAGCTCGCGGATGAACAAAAAGCCAGCTACAGCGAGGAGGAGAACCGAGGCTGCGCCAACATAGATAAACGGCTTATTGGTTTGCATGTGTCACCCCTTTGATTGTCCACACTCCCCCCCGGTATTCGATGCTGGACAGCACCAGACCAGGGAGGGTGCTTAGTGCGTGAGGAAGCGATCCGTCAGCTAGTGATGCTGCTGGCACAGAGGCCAGTTCCCATGTCCCCCGAACCCACGGTGCTACGACTTCAACCCCATCAATTTTCTTTTTATCCGGGGCTGACCACGACAAACGCAGCTTTGCCGAGGCGTCCTGAGTAACCTGGTACAGGTGAGCAGTGATTTCGCTCACTGAGCGAAGAGGCTCTAGAGAGGGGGAGGGGGTGATACGAGAAAGCGAGTCACGAGAGGTCGCAGTGCGAGCCTCGACGTGTGCGCCTAAAGGCGGCGTAAGGAATGAGGCTCCGGGCTGATGCGCCCAGGAGATGACAAGGGAATCATTGCTGCACGTCACAGCATCCAAAAGCCACCCGGAAGCCACTAGCGGTACAGATCGCATCCGATCCATGCACTGCTCTGCACGTTGTGCCGGATTGGGTTCTGTCTCCCATAGGTGGATGAAATACGAGGCGGCGTTGGCCAGCGCGTGCTGACGGGCACTCTCTCTGGCCCTCACGACTTCCCTCATCGCATCGCGTTGTTTTTCAACTTCACGAGCGTCAAGCCAGTAGTTGACCCCAAAGGAAACAAGGGCGAATCCAGCAATCGAAGCAGCGATGACTGCCCTACGCTTCTGGCCTTGCCGACCTTCATGAAGAGGAAGAACGGCATGGCCTCGATCAAAGAGACCGCGTGGTGAGGCCAGCCGGTCTTGTAAGGCTATACGGCTCTGGGCTTGTTCCGAGAAAACCTCCTCAAGTTCGAAATCACCCCCCAGATCCTTGAGTGACCGGGCGTGATCTCCGGCCTCCTCGCGAGTTGAAAAGAGCCTATCGCCTTCAGCTGAAATCAAACCATTCCGGACGGCGAAAACCCACCAAAGCCCGTCATCGCCCACGCCCTCTTCAAGTCGGAACAGACCGAGATATGACGCTACAGAGACTCGTAAGGAGGCGGCCAAAGAGTATGCCTTGCGGCGAGATCCACCAGGGAATCGTCCCAATCCGAACTGACGGGGCATCAACACCACGCTATCGTAGCCATCATCTGCGATAGCCGCTGTGGATCGGGCTTTGGCTAAGACCTTCTTTGCCCCTGGATCGGTGACTTGCCACCAGAGACCTACGGCATAGGTTCGCCCGTTGAATTCGAGCAGACGCATTTACACATCCCCCGATTCAACTTCGATTGTGACGACAATTATTGAGCGTGTGTACTGTCGATTTCTCCCGGCTCCCAACAGTCCGACATTGTTCCCTGAAGCATCGCGCTCTTGTTCGAAGCCCGCTAGGACTAGCGTTTGCCCCATCTTGAGGGTGACTCGCTGACTGAAGGAGCGCGAGCTGACTTTCGGCAGCTGCACCATGATGGCATCTGTCTTGAACTCGGACATTTCATCCAAGGATGACAAATTGATATTGTACTGAAGAATGACTCGACGACGATCCAAGATGTGGGGAATCACGGTCATCGCAAACCCGGTTGTCACTTCACCGGGAGTGATTTCCGTGGTCTGGCCGTAGTCGCCCTGAAAGGTGTTGACTCCAGCCAGATACGCTTCCTTGGTTGTCGCCTGTACCGGCACTGGCGTGTTGCTCATGACCACACCACCGCCCGAAGTAACTTGGCTCGCCTTGCCAAAAGTCCTCAGGGCCTTGAGCAGGGCCGTACTCCCCTTCAGCTTCCCATCCACAATGGCAGCCGAAATCTCCCCACCAGATTGCAAGAACGTCAGTGGACTGCCTCCAGTCTTCACCAAGACATCCGCATTCTCGAAGAGCACTTGCAGGTTCAGCCCCACATCCGAATCATCAGACATCTCTAGCGACCAGACCTTGACCGACAAGGCCACCTGACGAGCAAGCTTAGCGTTCAGGTCTTCGATGTATGAGGCAACTTGCTGCAAAACTGCGGGAGTATCCTTGACCGTAATCGTACCGGAGGATTCATGGACGACAGCAGTACCCCCTTTGCTTAACAGCGCCTTTACCCCTTTCTCGCATTCAGCCCACACATTGAGCTGCACTTCGCTAATGTTGGTTTGAGCCGTCTGGGTAGAGGCATCTCCTGAGCTGACGGTTTGGCGTACTCCAGACGACCCCCCCAATGAATTCCCACTGAGTGTTTCCCGCGACTTGTTCGTTATTTGATTTGAGTACTGGAGCTTTCCAGGTGCCGACATCAACGTAAACGTCCGTACTTGGTAGCGTCCAAAAGTGATCGTTGCTGACTGTGCGGAATAGCTCCACCCCATCCCAAAGGCGTGTCCTATCGCGTCCAGAAGACCGCGTAGCGGGCCAGAATAATCGATGCTGGCACTGGCTATTCCTGAAGAGGAAAGCTCGCCCGCCGAATCCAGCATTGCTGCCAGATCTCCCGGAACTGGCCCTTGAGAAGGACGGCTCTTCTTCACATGTGCAACTTGAGGCTCCTCCGTTTCGGAGGTCACGGTCAAAGGAACCAGACCGCTTACAGCGCCGCAAACCTGTTCCAGATTCCCATTCATTCGAAGCGTTACATCCACCCCGAACACGGCCGCTTGTTCTCCATGCTTTGGCAATGGCACGGCCACAGCCCCCAGATACGGCTCCTCAACAACCTCAACGATCCGTGAGCGGGTCATTCCTGCCAGTTCACCACCTTTTGCTTCGATGGCTTCCGGCTTAGGCCCAGAGTGGCCAGCACAACCTGCCAAAACGACCAGGAGGCCCATGACCAGTATAAGTCTTCGCATGACTAGTCCTCCGTCACTTCAACAACATGGTTTTCTTGGTAGATGGTCACCCGCAGGGCATTACCGTTCAGATGCATCCGGTTCACGAGGCGCTTCATGGCACCAACAAAGGAATCCCGGAACACAGCGGTCGATTGCATCTGGAAATCGTGCGTGGCTTTCCAAACCAGCTGATAGCCTGCTCGCTCAGTCCATCCTTCAAGCTGTGCTTTCAAGCTGCCTGTCGTGATCGTCCACTCCTCGCTCTCCATCTTTTGGAGTGAAGAAGAAGGTTCCGCTGGCATTACGGGAAGAGAATCAACAGGAAGTGGCTCTTCCACTGAAGGAGAAGGTGTTTGGGGAGGCGTAGCCGACGCAACAGGCAGAGAGGCCGCTGGCGATGGGTACTCCGCTGGAACAGGTTCAGAGGGCACCACAGGGGAAGAGCTTGGTGACGCCTCGACACTTTCGGCTAAGGCATCGGCTGCTGCGATTTCTATAGGTGCAGGTTGGGATAACGGCGTTGCCGGAGGTGGCGGTACCGGGGCCACGTCAGGCAACCCAGTTTGAGTCACGGCACCCGCGACAACCATCCCGTTTCGGATGTTAAAGATTTGGTTGAACGATGCGCCATCGCTCATCTTCATCCGCAAGTAGCAGGTTGGCGTTGCCTCTCCAGGCATCATGTCTAGCTGGTATGAGACGTGAGTACTCGCACCACCATCTGGCGTCACTGAAAAGCCGTGGCGTCTCAATGCCGCATCCAGAGCTGCCCCGAATGCACTTGAGCTTTCCCCCTCCACAAAAACGGTCGTGCGACCAGGAGGGTATACGGCTGCCAGCCTTCCTGCGGCCTGCGTCGCAATTTCCCCGGTGGCGTGTGGGTAGAGATCCGTAACCCCATCATAGCCGCCGAGATCTCCCCTTTGACGGGCGGCACATCCGGTGACGAGCAGGGCGGCAAGCAACAGCATTGGAAATCCCTTCACGTTAGCTCTCCTTTTTCTTGATAATCACGCGCTGTTGCTGCTTGCCTACACCGGCCAGCAACACGGCCTCTGTAAACACCTCGTCAACGACAAGCGTTGTGTCCTTCACGCGATAGTTCGTCAGGACTTCAGCCTTATCTCGACGAACAAGTAGAACGGGCATTTCCGTATTGCGGACAGAAGAAGGGAGGCGAATGTATGTTTGACGTCCATCGCTGTAGATTTGCTCCGGACGCCACGAGGCTTTCCCATCTAGCGTGTAGGCAAAATCGAGTTGAGAGATGGACACAGCAGCACCATCAGGAGTCACCGTCATCTGATGCTCCGTTTGACGCTGTTGAGCCGCGATTTGGGCACGCAAAGCTCTCTCTTCCTCTTCCGGGTAGAGGAATCCGACATATGGGGTATGCCCCGATGATTGGGAGACGAGTTTGATATGGTAAGTGCGCCGGTCGGTTGTGATCACCGCCATCGTTTCCAACCCCGCATCGAGGGGCTTGACGATGAGATGCGTCGCTTCCGGGTACCCGGATCGAGCCACAACCACCTTCCACCGGGCCGTATCTCCCAGCACAACGTCGTTGACCATCTCCCCTGGTTGCAGCTCAATGTCACTGACCATGAATGGCGCACATATGACTGATGGTTGAGTGACCCCATAGGTAAAGGTCACACGGCCCGCATCCGTCATAACTGGCGGAATATTTCTGTCGCGGTATTCTTCCGAGAGCCGAAGCGCTCTCTTCTCTTTGGCTGTCAAAGGGACAGCCTTCTTCGAGATATACCCAGGGGCGGGGGGCAATAGCTCAAATTCGAGATCGGCCCCATCCTGTCGACTAAGCACAGGGGGTTCCGCCGCGAACGCAATAGTGGCGTTGGATAGCAACAGCACCAGCGCCAGGGACTTGAACGTGTATCTCATCATCGTTCTCCTAGCGTTGGCCCAGCAGCTTGCCGAAGGCCAGATCGGTGACGACAACCCCACCGGGGTTGGCCACAACCTGAGCATCTGTCGTAGGCGGTATGATCGTAATAGTCAGAGTGGCTTCAAAGGCGATGGTTTCCTGGGTCAACCCTGCGTGGTTACGGGTTGTCTCAACCCATTCCACCCGCCACGAGTTAGGGGATACAGGCAGGGGAACGCCCTTGATATTGACGGAGACAAGTGATGACTTGGCCCGGTCATAGGGATTGTTTGCCGTCAGCCACTCCTTTACGACCCCTTTTGCCGATCCAGAGACAAACGCATTGAGCTTCGACAGCATTTGTTGCTGTAATGCGAGGTCAGCCGTCACAGTGCGCCAGTTGGTGATCACGTTTGCGATTTCAGCCTGGATCACTCGATCTGGAATAGCCGTTGACGCTGCGTCGGCCCTGCGGACTGCCGCGGCATTTCCTAGGCTATCCACCTGGACAATGTAGGGGACGACCTTGTTTTGAAGTCCCTGAGCTACATTGCCGCACAGGGATATTCCTAACAGGCCGAAGGCAAACAAACTCGCAGTTCGCCATTGTGCAGCTTGCTGGATCAAATCTCCGTTGCGCTCAAACCATTCCTGCTTGGCTTGAAGGAATGGGCTGCTGGGCGCAGACGGCGGTGCATTGGGGCTTTCCTCGGCACCGGGCCTCTCACGTCGGAAAAGTCGCATATTCATACCCCTCCTGTAGAAACGGGCTATTCGCCGGAATCAGAGCCAGACTTTTTGATGAGAGCGTCTTCGCGCATCCGCTGAAGGCTGGAGCGCATACGATCACTGAATGAATGGGGGTCAGCAGGTTTGTTCTTGGCGGCGTCGGCCCAGCCCTTGGCCAGAAGTTCAGCAGCACGCTGCTTCTGTTGCCACCCGGTTAGGCCTTCTTCTTTGGCAGCCGCATTCGCGGCAGAGGCGATAGCCCCACCCTTGTATGCTCCAGAACCCATGGCCCCCATGACAGCTAAAGCCGTGGTCATGGCTGCGGTGGTTGACTGCGCCAGAGCATTGCCGGTAGGCACATTGGCAGAGAAGACGATACTCCCGACGATATCTGGAATCGTGTTCGTCAAGACGAGCATGATCAATCCGACTCCAACAAGAGTGATTGCTCCGTTCATATCTGGAGTAACCGTTCTCAAATCCGCTATAAAACTAGTGCAAAGGCCCATTAACAGTTGCAGAACAAACAATTTCACAGGCACAGAAAATGCGTATCGCATAAAATTAATAGCATATTCTCTTAGTATTCCGCACCCACCGAAGCCTAAAAGTATGATTCCTGCATTCATCACAACATATGATTCACATGTGATTTGAATGATGCGAGCTGCCATTAATGCGAAACAAACCAGAAGCATCAGTCCTGATATTGTTCCAAATATTCCAACAACAACTCCTGCATCCATTGAAGACTCGAACACACCTTTCACCAAGTCAGCAGCATTTTTAAAAAATGCATTTGGCTCTATTAAATCCTTGCTATACCCAAGATCGGCCCCCAGCGAAGAAAAACCTCTTAGTATTGAATCAGACCACTCTTTATAATTAACCATTATTGAATACATTATACCTGCAAAAAAAACTAATCTAACAAACTCAGCTGCGACTTCTGGCAATTCTGAACGCTTGAGTATCAATTGAATACCGAGCAAAACAACATCTAGAATCAAAACAATCCTGAATAATGATATCGCTGCACCTGTTATAACATTTGCCCAATTTGTTGTTTTATTATAAAACTGATCAACAAGTCTTCCTACAACAGTGCTGTTGCCGCTATCAGATGCAAAGCTTATATCAGCACAAAACAACACAATCATTGCGAGGATTCCAGTTATGAGGAGACTTCTTCTTGTCATCATGCTCTTAACCTCCTTTTTTTGCGTTGCATGCAACGACACACAGCAACAAACAGAGAAAGAAAACGCGCAAAAGTTCATCAAGCCAGGACAAAAATTCTCGGACTCTTAATTCCAGCCCCCCGGCTTAATAAACTTGCGCCTGTTCGCCTCTTCGCGCTCCCGCTCCTTCTGCGCCATCGCAGCCGCCTGAGCCTGCTCCTGCGCTTGCGTGGCCAGAAGGGCGCGGAGTTCTCGACTTTCCTGCAGCGCCATTGAAGAGAGCTTGTTGCCTGCCTGCAACGCCTCCATTTGCCCCTCTGGAGTAGCCAGCAACTCATCCACATGGGCCTCGAACTCCTGCGAGTTACCAAGATCATTCAGCTGCTGTGCAGAAAGCGAATAAGTCTCGCGATTTGCACGGTCAGACTCAGAAGCCCACCGATCCCACTGCTTTTGATACTCATGGGTTGTCATCCCACCGAATGCAGCCTGTTCGGGATACATTTCATTATAGTAACGGCGAGCAGCGGCAGCCTCAGCACGGCGCACCTCAAGCTGACGAACCAAGCTTCCCATATGCCGCAATTCGCCAGACAACCGACGAACCATGTCAGGAGAAAGTCCTTTCGTGTTCTTCATCATCAGTTCATAGCGCTGCACATTTTGCTGCACCATTTGTAGCTGATAAGCGGTCTGAGATATTTCGTTATCCAGCTGCTGTGTAAGTGTCGCCAGTTCATTGACGTTGGTCACCCTATCAAGCGCTTGCATCCACTTTTCAGAGCAGTTTGTGCAGTAAAATGACTTGGCTTCTGTTTCAGACCCCACCATCACCACAACGGCCACCATCAATGCCAAAGACAGTTTCTTAGTCATCTTCAGTCTCCACCGATATGTTGTTGATTCTGAGCCATTCAATTGGCCAATCCGCTCCATATTCTGCTTCCAAATCGCGAAGTTTCGCCAAACGCCCTCGATCACTCACGCCAACAAAAGAGAGCGCAACCGGGCCAAGCGCGAGGCTGACGAGTCTGCGTCCTTCAGGGCTGGTCACGTAGTATTCTCGCTTGGGCGTCGCAGTCGCGATGATCTCGATCTGGCGCGGGTTCAGGCCAAACCTCTTGTAGAGTTCGGCTGGATCGACTTCGCGAGCCTTTGTATTGGGCAGGAAAATAGTGGTGTGGCAGGATTCAATCAGGACATCGAGGATTCCTGATCGCGCAGAGTCCGAAAGGCTTTGTGTGGCGATAATCACAGCGCAATTGGCCCTACGCATGACTTTTAGCCACTCGCGAATCTTCTCGCGGAAGACTGGATGGCCAAGCATAAGCCAGGCTTCATCCAGAATGAGCATGCAGGGTTGGCCCTTCAGGGCCTTTTCGATACGCCGGAAAAGGTACAGCAGAACGGGGAGTACGTTTTTCTCCCCTAAGCTCATCAGCTCTTCCAGCTCAAAGACCATAAAAGATTCAACTGTAAGGCCGTCTTCGCTCGCATCGAGGAGCAACCCCATGCTCCCCTGCGTCGTGTAATGCTTGATGGCGCTCTTCACATCTTCATGCTGCACAACATTGAAAAAGTCAGTGAGGCTTCTCATTTCACGAGGATTGCTCACCACGGATTGCAGCGCGATATGGATCGCGTTCCGATGAACCGGCAGAACCTCGACACCTTGCAAAATGCAGAGCTTCTCCAACCAATCTTCAGCCCAAGCCTGATCTTCATGGCTATCGATCTCTTGTAATGGAGCAAAACCATTACCACTTTTACCTATGTCGTGATGTGCGCCCCCAACGGCCTTGCAAAGCGGATACAGCGAAAGCCCTTTGTCGAAGGCAAAAACCGAAGCCCTTTCATAGCGCCGGAACTGTGCCGCCAACGTAGCCAAGAGCGTGGACTTGCCCGCACCCGTAGGGCCGAAGATTAGAGTATGCCCAACGTCGCCCACATGAACGTTAAGCCTGAAGGGACTCACGCCGTCAGAGGCGCAGTGCAGCAGAGGGGGGGATTGCGGTGGATAAAACGGGCACGGGTTATTCGCATGGCCCGTCCAGATCGTGGAGAGAGGTAAAAAATCGGCCAGATTCAGGGAGGTGATCAAAGGCCGGCGCACGTTCGCCCACCAATTACCTGGATGCGTCCCCAGCCACGCCTCAACAGCGTTCAAGCTTTCAATGCGACAACCAAAACCGACATTCGTGACAAGCTTCCGCACCATGCGGCAGCGTTCTTCCAGTTTTGCGGGATCAGCATCCCACATGACGATTGAGGCAGTATAAAAACCCATGCTCAGCTCATCCCCCTCAACGGCGGCGTAGGCTTCTTCAGAGTCTTCCGCCATTCTAGCAGCGTCACGGTTGAGACGGGGTGACGCCTTGGGAAAGAGCATGTCCCAGAAACGGAACATCTTCTGCCGCCACGTCTTACGGTAGCGGTCAATCTCTTTCTGTGCCTCTTGCTTATCGAGACAGATGAACCGGGTAGAATAGCGCAGAGGGAAAGGAACAAGATCAAGCACACCCATCATGCAGGGCCAGCTCTGTGCGGGGATGCCATCTAATGCGAGAACAGCAAGATGCTGACTATCAATACGCGGAGCCACACCAGCTACGAAGTCGACTCCTCCAATCAGGCAATCGAGATACGCTGGAGTATGGGGCAGGGCCACTCTACGATGCTCGCCAGTGATGCACTCGTGCAGGAAACTCAGCAAATCTGAATAGATCGCTCCATTTTCAGCCTCAGAGCTTGTCAGGCGTTTCAACGTCAAGGCAGAGATCGCGAGATCTTGGAAGGCATTGGCAGCATTATGAAAGGTGTCTAAGGCTACCTCTAAGTCGTTCACTTGTGCTTTTTGCTGAGCAGCAGCACGAAGAAGCTTCGTTTGCCCTTCGTGTGGCTTGTAGACGAGGGTGAGCACCGTTTCTGTGCTATAGTAAGAGCCACCTTCAAATAGCTGACGACGCTCCTCTTCGATCAGTGTTGTTACAGGATCTGGGAAGTGACTTGATTCTCGTGATGGGTACGCAACCTCAGGTCGCCGCAGGGCATCCACATGGACTGTCCACCCAGAACCGAGCGAGGAGAACGAGCGGCTTACTTGAGAAGACACGTAGTCAAGCTCGTCGGGCGTACAAGAGGCCATGTCTTCGCCATAGATCACCCATGCCCCCAGCAAAGAGCCATCTTTGCAAAGAACAATGTCTGGCTCCACCAACACACCGTATGGCAAGAGATCTGGAAGCCCTTTGGCCGTAGTTCGGAAGTCTTTCAGTGGTAGCAATGGATTGGCCCCTTTTCTATAAAACTATCTTCAGCTCACCGATGAACGATTATCACTGCATTCAAGCAATGCGATTCTCTTGCGCAACTCGTAATTCTCTCGAATGTAAACGCTCAAAAGACCTCTTTGACATCTTTCGTTAAGCGTTTGATCATCCCATTCGCTTACGATTGAGCATTCAAAATATACAGTACAGCAATCGCACGGCCACGGCTTTCGTCCTTCGAGACCGAAACACATTGGCACTGGCGGGCGAAGTGCCCAACGATACTCCGGTGCATAATTCTTTTTGTCGCTGTCCATGACATTTCCTTAGAATGGTACATCCGCTGCATCTGCTCCACCTTCAGAAGGGAACGCTGGGCCAAAGTCGTCCGCGCTTTGTTGAGGCTTCTGCCCTGGCTCAGCATCGTGGGGTCGACGATCCAAGAATGTGACTCGGCTAGCCTTTATCTCTGTGGAGTAACGATCCTGGCCTTGCTGATCCTGCCACTTTCGGGTCTGGAGGCTCCCTTCGACAAAGACGAGGCTTCCTTTTCCAAGATAGCTGGCGCAGTTCTCGGCAGCTCGCTGGAACACGACCACGGTGTGCCATTCGACGCGATCAACCTTGTTCCCTTCACGGTCGACGTAGCTTTCGTCAGTCGCGATACGCAGGTTGGCGATGGCACTGCCATTCTGGGCATGGCGCAATTCAGGGCTTTTACCGAGACGTCCAATCAACATGACTTTGTTCAACATTTTCGCCTCACAAGCTCATAAGCTTTGCTTTGCTGGCTTCCCTTGCTAGGCTGCTTGTCCCAACATCCAGCCCGTTCAAAGGAGGACTCCAAATGAACAAAGAGCAAGGGAAGCCAGATTTCGGAAAAATCTCCAATGACGCTCTTCTTCAGGTGAGCAAAGAATTGTTTTTGAGCGTCTATCCAACACGAATGCCCGACGGATCCGATCCTAAAGGCCTTTGTGAAGTAGCAAGATACGACAGGACCGCTCAGGCGAAGTATCTTGCTGAAGAGTTTTCAGAGTTCTTCTTCATGGTTTCGAATTCAATGCATAAGAAAGGGTTACTGTAGCGATTTGTGGAATGCTCCCCTTCAGCGGAA
>Ga0302253_1000687_pt1 | contig 25446 bp, 18 predicted proteins | sample AAG_RA_Trp_MG_FD_193537 | JGI IMG/M metagenome (GOLD analysis project Ga0302253, IMG submission 193537) | Enriched activated sludge microbial communities from anaerobic digester in WTTP, New Holstein, Wisconsin, United States - AAG_RA_Trp | ecosystem: Engineered > Bioreactor > Anaerobic >...
CTGGTGCCGGAGATGTCGGTGTGGTCTATGCTGCCGATATCCGTCATGAAGACCGAGCCGCCGACCACCGAGTCGAAGCCTATGCGGTGCGCGTAGGCGGCGTACTGGTAGTTGGTCTCGGCCACGTACTGGGAGCGCATGAAGATGGCGGAGAGCTTGGGTATCTGGATGAGGCCGGCCGGGTTCCAGTAGATGGCCGAGGCCTCCTCGCTGACGGCGGTGTAGGCGCCGCCCATGGCGATGGCGCGGGCGCCGACCGGCAGGTTGAGGAAGTCCCCCGAGGTGATGCCGATGGCCTTGGAGGTGAAATAGTTGGGGGCCGCGGCGGCCGCCGCGGCGAGCAGCGGCGCGGCGCAGGCCGCCAGGAGGACGGCGCGCCGGTACCGGCGGACGGTCTTCACGGCGCTCATCTCTCCACCGCCAGTTTGAAGATCTTATCGCCGGAAGAGGACTTGATCGAGACGAAATAGACGCCGCTGCCCACGGGCACGTTGCTTTCGTTGACGCCGCGCCAGACCAGCACGCCGGAGCCGGTGGCGGTGCCCTCCCAGACCTTGGTGCCCGAGATGGTGTAGATGGTGGCCTTGGCGCGGGACGGCATGTTGGTGAAGGTCACGAAACCCTGGCCGCGGTTGGGATAGAAGGGATTGGGGTAGATCAGCGTGCCTTCGAGGTTGGTCGCGGCTTCCTTGATGATGAGCTGGAAGACGCTGAAATGGTTCAGCGAGGCGCGTATGGTCCTCGGGTAACCGTTGACGGAGCCGTACTGGTCCACCACGGTCTCCAGGGGCAGGCACTGGCCCGAGACCGGGTTGTACCTGGCCAGCACCAGCTTCGAGATGTTCTGGTTGATCTGGCTTATCTGGGCGGACGAAAGGTTGCCGTAGCCGATGGTGAGCGACACCGGCTCGAAGGGCTGGGACTCCCCCTCGCTGTAGATGTCGAAGACCAGCGTGGGAAGGTCGGCGGCGCTCTGGCCGCAGGGATTGCTTCCGTAAAGCGCCACGGAATGGGAGGCGATGGCTATGCCGGTCCTGGCCTGGAAGGAGCCCTGCGGGACGAAGATGGAGACCGTGTGGCCGTTGGGCAGCGTGCCGGCTATGGTGGTGTCGTCGTTCGGGTCGCTGGTCCCGCCCACCGCCCCGGAAGGCGTGCCGGCGGGGCCGGCCGAGGTGTAGACCAGGGGCACGCACTGCGTCCGCGGGGTGATGACCCCTTCGCCGTTGATGGCCGCGACGTCGAAATAATAGGAAGTGGAGGTGAGCAGGCCGGAGATGAAGGCGTTGTCGCCGTTGTAAAGGGCGGAGAAGGGGATATGGGTGGAGACGGCCACGAAAGCGCTGCTGGTGCTGCTGCGCACCTCGAAAAAGGTCTCGTCCGAATTGTCCGCCCCGCTCCAGGTCAGCGTGACGCCGGACATCGAGATGGAGGGCGCGGTCACCAGGATCGGCGGCTGGGCCAGGGTGTACCGGGAGCCCAGGGAAACTATCGCGGTGGCCACGTCGTCGCCGTTGCGGGCCCGGACCCGGCCGTAGTAGCGGGTGTTGGGGATCAGCCCGTAGAACTTGGCCGTCGACAGCCCCTTGACTTCGGTCACGAAAGAGGAGCTGAAGTCGGAACTGGAGCTCAGCTCCACCCAGTAGTTGGTCTCGGGCGGGTTGCCGTTGGGCAGCCAGTTCAGCGCCAGGGAGCCGGTGGAAATGTTCGTGAAGGTCCAGGGCAGCGGGGCCAGGGCGAAAGTATAGACCTCGGGCGAAAAGCCCGGCGTCCCCTTGACGGGGTCGCCCCCTACCGTTTTCACCGCGTAGACTACCACCTGCGCCGGCGTGTTGGTCGAGATGCCGGTCTGGGTGTAACTGTTGGCGTAGACCGGGGAGCTGATCAGGACCGCGGTCTCGGTGCCGTCGCTGATGTCGAAGAGCTCATAATAATCGGCGCCGCCCGACTGCATCCAGGACCAGTTGATCTCGTGGCCGCTGAGCGGGACGCCCTGCACGTTGAGCACCTGTCCCACCGTGATGGTGGAGACGAAGTCCGAGAAGGCGGTCAGCACGCCGTCGCCGTTGCGCGCCCGCGCCCTGACGTAATAATTGTAGTTCGGCTCTATGCCGGTGATCGTGTAGCTGGAACCGGTGAAGGCGTCCTCGAAAGCGACGGGGGTCGAGACATTGACGGAGAAATCAGGCGTTATGACGTTGAGCGACTTCTGCATGCTGAGCTCGTAACGCGTCAGCGGGGTATTGTCCTGCCGGTCCCATTCCAGCGTTATGTTCTCGAAACCGGAGTCCGTTATCTCGAGGTCCGAGGGCGGCAGCGCCAGCGTGTAATGGGTGGAGGAGCGCGCCAGGGCGCCGTAGCCGCCCTGGTTATAGGCGGCCACCATGACGGAGGAAGGGGTGTTCGGCGCCATCCCCGTCTGCGTGTAGGACGCTATGTCGCTGCCGTTGACGAAGGACAGGGTGGTGATGAAGACGCTGTTGCTGGCGGCGTAGATCGCGAAGCCGTCCGCCCCGTATTCGGGGATGGTCCCCCTGTTCCAGGTCCAGGTGATGGAACTGGTCCCCAGCACCGTGCCGGCCGGGGAGGTGAAAGCGGGGAGGCCGGCGGGGCGCGGGGTGGTCACCTGCACCGTGAAGGGCATGGAAAAAACGCCGTTGGCGGCGACGCGCAGGTGGTACCAGCCGTGAGGCATCTCGCCCGGCAGGTCCGGGGTCTTGATCGTTATGGAGGAAGTGGTCCTGCTCCAGACCGGGTTGGTCTCCGGGCTCATGTAGCGGGAGTAGATGCGCGTGGAGAGGTCGATCATGAAGCCGCTGGGATTGTCTATCTGCTGCAGGTAGACGCGCGGATTGCTGTGCGAGGAATTGCGGGAGCCCGCCCCGCCGCCGGAGGCTTCGGTGACGCCGTGGAAATCGGTCGTCGCGCTGAGCAGGGTTATGGTGGAACCCTGGTTGAAATAGGGGGTGGCGTCGGAGATCGTCGCCTGCCTGGTCGTATCCGACGCGAGGCCCTTGGAGTCCGGGTCGAAATTGAAGTCCACGTATTCCGTGGTGTCCAGGTACTGCGCGCCGTCCCAGCCGCCTATGTTGAGGATCTTGTTGTCCCTGGTCATCACCAGCGTGTGGCGCGACCGGCCGGAGGTCTGGCCCTGTTCGCTCCAGACATTGAAGTCGGGATCGAAGCCTTCCGGAACGGTGCGTACGGCGCCGGAGACCTCTCCGCCCGTGAGCATCAGTTTCCCGTTGGGCAGCAGCGCGGCCCTGTGATTGGCGCGGTGCCAGGTCAGGCCGCCCCCGGCGTACCAGTTCGCGCCGTCGAATATCTCGCTGGTGTTCAGGCTCTGTATATTGTCGGAGCCGCCCGCCACCACCACCCGGCCGTCCCGCAGCAGGCTGGCCGTATGGCCGTAGCGGGGCTCGGCCAGGTCGTCCGCGGCCGCCGAGGCCCGGGCGAGGTAGTCGTAGATCTCGGTCTGTCTCATCGCGCCGAAGCCGTTCACGCCGCCGGCCAGCAGCACGTTCCCGCTCTTGAGCAGCGTGGCGGTGTGCTGCGATCTGCCCTCGACGAGCGCGCCGCCGGGGACCCAGTGGGCGGCGGAGGTTATGTAGATCTCGGCTGTGGCCGAATAGGTGCTGGCCGTCGCCCCGCCCGTGACCAGGACATTGCCGTCCGGCATCAGCGTGGCGGTGTGCAGCTGCCGGATATGCGTCATGGAAGAGGTGCGTACCCAGGTGCCCGTTTCCGGGAAATAAAGCTCCGCCGTGGCTACCGCCGTTCCGCCCGGGACGATGCCGCCGGCCGCCAGGACATTGCCGTTGGGCAGCAGCGTGGCCGTGTGATTGGACCTCGGGGAGGTCATGGGCCCGGTCTGCTTCCATTGCATGGTCCCGGGGTCCATGCGCTCGCAGGAATCCAGCGGGCGGGTCCCGTCGCTGCCGCCGCAGGTCAGTATGCTGCCGTCGGCCAGCACCGTGCTGGTATGGGCGGCGCGTCTGGAGAGCAGGGAGGGCCCTGCGAGCCAGGAGCCCTCCACCACGGGGATCAGTACGCCCTCAAGGTCGCCCGCCAGGAAATGCTTGACATCGTGGCGGCAGTCGGTGAACGGAGTAGCCTCGCAGTTCCGGCCGCCCAGCAGTACTGTATCGCCCGCCGGGGTATAGATCGCCGTATGGTCGAAGGTGGGCGGCGGGGCGTCAAGCCCCTCTTCGCCGCCGTTCAGGTCCCCCCAGCGGTTGGTCGCGGGAACGTAAGTCAGGTTGTTGGAGAATATCATTTCCCGGACGACCATGGTGGACCTGTCGAAATCATAGGTCGTTTCGGCTTCCTCCATGACGTGGACCTCGTCCGCGGTAAAGGACAGTTCAAGACCCATCTCGATCGGTTTCACGCCTATGTTCAATCCGGTATAGAAAGTCGTTCCCTCGTCCAGCAGCGTAAGATTGGTGAGTTCCCCCTCTATGTTGGAAAAGGTGATGGCGGCCGTGAACAGGCAGAGCTTTTCAAGGTAGTCGCAGCCGGACTGTTGTATGTCGAAGGCGGCTGAGCCGGAAGTCAGGCTTATGGTGAACTGCTCGCCGGGGTCCATGATCGCGGCGCTGTCTATCCTGGCCGTTCCCATCACATGGCTCTGGTAATTATAGGGCAGCCAGAAGCGCACGGAAGTCTGGAGCGTCCCGCCCGTGATATCGCCGGTGCTTTCGGGATAGATCGGCCCCGGCAGCGTTAAACTGGAACTTACGGTGTTGCCCTGGGAGGTCGCTCTGACGGGCAGGAAGGAGGCCGTGCCGAGGGGCAGGGGGAGATTGATTATATGACTGAAGCGGCCGTGAGAGTAAGTTTCGTCTATAAGTTTCCCCACGGCGTAGCCGTCCGCCCTCGCGGTGCTGATACCTATGTAGAACTCGGCGCCCGCCAGCTTTATGGACGGATCGTCGGCTTCGGTCGGCGGGGAGAAGAAGATCTCCGCGTCCACGAGGCGCCCCGACACGGGCCGGGACAGGTTGAAATCCAGGGGGAATCCTATGGTACTGGTCGGCAGTATGTCCGCCACCCTTTCATCGGCGGTGGGGCTGAGGCGGAGCACGCCGCCTTTGGCGAGCCCGGGGGAAAAGTTGAAGAAGGTCGGGAAAATATTGCCGTAACCCCTGTGCAGGCGCCAGCGGCCGTCGGTCTCGAGCACCGCCGAGTGACGGGCGACCCGGTATGGCATGAGATTGAAGACATCTTCCATCAGGGTGACGCGGGCGCCGCTGTCCTGGTCGAAGAACTCGGCGCCGTCCAGGTAGCCCTTGCTGCCTACCCCCTGGGCGAGGGCGGCGTCCGGGTGGGCGAGGTGCCAGCAGTCCTCGTCCAGACCGTCGGGATCGAGGAGGCAGACCATGCTGTCCCTGCCGTTATAACCGCCGGCTATCATGATCTTGCCGTTATTGAGCACCGTGGCGGTATGGTTTATCCTGCCCTGGAGCAGCGCGTCCACCGGGTTCCAGGTGCCGGCTACCGGGTCGTACATCTCGTTGGTCGGCTCGAATATCCAGGGCTCCGTTCCGGGCCCGCCCGGCCTGCCGCCTCCGCTGACGAAGATCTTCCCGGAGCGCAGCAGCAGGGCGACATGACCTATCCTGGAGCTTGCCATGGAGGCGGCGGGCGAAAGCGCGCCCGCCACGGGGTCGAAAGTCTCGCAGGACCCGGTGATGGACGCGGAGGAGACTGTGGTCTGCCCGCCGCAGAGCAGCACGTGTCCGGACCTGGGGCCGGCGGAGAGCAGCGTAGCCGTGTGACCGCCGCGGGCCGCCATGTCCACACCGGCGTCGGCGCAGGTCCTGGTCAGGGGATCGCAGATTCGCAGGTCGCCCGTCGGCGTGCCGCCGGTGGTGAAGCCGCCGGCGACGAGGACGCGGCCGTCCGACATCAGCGTGGCGGTATGGGAGGACCGCGCGACCCCGAGCCCGCCGCCCCACACCGACCAGGCGTTGGCGGTCATGTCCCACATTTCCGCCGTAGCCAGGTAGGTGTTCTCGGCGGTGTTCCCCCCCGTCACCAGGATATTGCCGTCGGGCAGCAGGGTGACGGCGTGATTATGGCGAGGGGTGGAAAGCGCGAAAGCGCCCGCGGCCATAAAGGCCGGGGCCAGCAGGGACAATGCCAGGGTCTTCCTGAAATTCATATAGCCGCGTCCGGTGATAGTCTATCGAAAGCCTGTTACAGGATTGTTAACGATTCTTTAAAATTAAGCCCTTATTCAACGGCGACGATGGAGTCGCCGGTCCGGGCCCTGGGCTTGCCGGGGTCCGCCGTTTTTACGCCGTCGACGATGAAATGATAGGTGTAGGTGCCGGGAAAGATGTAGGCCTCTGTCCTCCAGGCGCCGTCCCTGCGCGACATGGGCAGTTCCCGCCAGACGCTGAAACTTCCGGCCAGGGCGACCTTTTTACCGGCTCCCCTGTACTCGAAGACGGTCTTTACGGCCCTGGCTTTGGCCGGGGCGGCCTCCGCCGCCTTTTCCTCCGGCTTTTCCGCCGGTTTTTCGGATGCAGCGGCGGCCGGCGCGGCCCCGCGCTCCTTCTCCTCTTCGCCGGCGCCGGGCAAAGGGACGGGTTTCGGGGAGATGCTCACGATGTCCTCGCTGAAGTAGAGGCTGACGCGGTCGTAAAGGGACCAGGCGGCCGCGCCCAGTATCGTGAAACTTATGAGGGCCGAGAGGGCCCAGAAGGTTTTGCTGTCGGTCGGTCGGGAGGGCAGAAAGAGGGTTTCCTTTAATAATTAAGTTGCGCGGTGGAGCGGGCGATGGGAATCGAACCCACGTCTAAAGCTTGGGAAGCTCTCGTTCTACCATTGAACTACGCCCGCTTATTACCGCGGAACTATTATAGTAAAAATAAAAGATATTGTAACCGCCGCGGAGCGGGCCCTTAATGTCCGCCCGGGCCCGCCAGCGCCAGGAATTCCTGCCTCACTTTCGGGTCGCTGCCGAAACAGCCCAGCAGGGAACTGGTCACCGCCAGCGAGGTCTCGTTCTTCGCCCCTCTCATCGTCATGCACATATGCCGGGCCTCTATTATCACGCCCACGCCCTTGGGCTTGAGCTTCCGCTCCAGCGTCTCGGCTATCTGTATGGTCAGGCGCTCCTGGAGCTGCAGGCGCCGCGCGAAAGCGTCCACCAGCCGCGGGATCTTGGACAGGCCCACTATCGTGTGGTCGGGGATATAGGCGACGTGTACCTTGCCGGCGAACGGCAGCATGTGATGTTCGCACATGGAATGGAAGGCGATGTCCTTGACCACCACCATTTCGCGGTAGGGGACGGTGAAGAAAGCCCCGTTGAAGATGGCGTCTATGTCGGCGCGGTAGCCGGAGGTCATTTCCTGCAGCGCCTTCGCCACGCGGGCCGGGGTCCGCTTCAGGCCCTCGCGGGAGGGGTCTTCGCCTATCTCTTTCAATATAGTTTCGACGAGGGGTTCGATGTTGAGAGCCATATATGGGATAAATTCTACAAAAAAAGCCCGCCTAGCGGGCGGGCTTTTCCGGCGGGGAAGGGTCCCCCCGGGCTTACCTGGAAGCCACGTGGAGCCAGCGGCTGGTGGCGTTGAGTTTGTAGGAGGAGCCTTTGAGGTTCTTCGTTTCGGCGGCGATGCCGGCCCACGCGTCCTTTTCGGCCAGTATCAGCTTGACGCTCTTTCCGCCGGCCCGTTCGCGGGAGGTTTTGGAGGAGGGAGCGTCGCGCAGGGCGGACCTGCTCTTGGCCGAGGCGGCGCGCGCGGCGATGGCGCTTATCCGCGCGGATTTGCGGCTTATCCTGCCGCTGTAACTGAGTATGGCGCGGGTGTATTTTTCGGTCCCGGAGCCGGGCTTCACCGCGGCGAGACGCTCTTTGCCGAGCCAGGAGATATGGTCGAGATTCCTGCGCACCACGCCGAGGGTCTTCTTTATGCCGGCGAGGTCCTTAACGGTGAGCGGGCCGCCGGCGCCTTCCAGGTTCTCTATCGCCTCGTCGAGCAGCCCGTCCTGGCGCACCAGTTTGGAAAGGATGTCCTTGAGCCCGGCTATGTCCCCGGCCGCGACGGAGTCCGTGTCCCGGACGGAGGACTCCCCGGCGGCGGCGCCGGCGAAGGCCGGTAAAGAGGAGAAAGTCAAAGCCGCAGCTACGGCCGTCATAAGTATTTTGTTCTTCAGTTCCATCACACGCCTCCGGTGCCGGGTCCCTGCATCCATAGTTTAGCGTCCGGCGGGAAGGCTTTCACGGGTCATTTTTCCCCCCGCCGGTCCTTAAAAAGGCCCAGGGACGGCTGGGCCTTTCGGGCAGGGAAGGTGATTCACTTGCGGCGCTTTTTAAGCCAGTCGACGGCCTCTTTCTTCGTCCTGAGGCGGCCTTCGAAATGCAGCAGGTTGACCTGGTCCAGCAGGCGGCCTATTTCCGGGCCCTCGGGTACGCCGGCCGCCTTCATCACCTCGTTGCCGTTGAGCAGGCGGTCGGTGCGCTTCGCTATGCCTTTGGACAGGTAGGTCCTGAAGAGCATATTGACGGCCTGGAGGAAGCGCAGGGTCTTCTTAAGCCCGGTGCGCGGCAGTCCCTTCGGGGGGATGCGGAAAGGCGGTTTTCTGGTCTCCGGCAGGGCGCGCAGCAGGTCGGCCGGCCGGACATAGCTGGAATGGTCGGCCCAGGAGAGCAGCAGCAGCGGCAGCGAGTACTCCCCCATCTCGCGGAAGAAGCGGTAGACGGCGCGGTCCGAGATCTCGTCGTTGTGGGCCAGGTTGCCGACGCGCAGGTGCTGCGCGGTCACGGCGGAGACCAGGCGTATGTCGGAGCGGGAGAAACGCAGCCGCTCCATGACCTTTTCCGCCATCGCCGCGCCGTGCTCCTCGTGGCCGAAGAAGCGGAGGCGGTCCCCCATCACCTTGGCGCGGGCCGGCTTGGCGATGTCGTGGAGCAGCGCCGCGGTCTTGAGGGCGCGCGCCGGCGGCTTCATGGCCGCTATCGCCTTCCCCCCGGATATCGCGGAGGGCAGATGCGAGAGCAGGTAGTCCATCCTCTCCACCACGTTGAAAGTGTGCTTGAGCACGCCGCCCCTGCCGTAATAGACCTCGGCGCATTTCGCCTGCGGGGCGAGTTCGGGGAAGATCTCCAGCAGCAGCCCGGCCTTGTGCATGGCGCGCAGCGCGTCCGCCGAGACCGGCGTGGCGAAGATGCGCGAGAGCTCTTCGTGGACCCTTTCGGCCGCGGCGGACTTTATGAGCGCCGCCCGGGCGGCGGTCTCGGCCAGCAGGCCGCGGCCGGGGGCGAAGCCCAGTTCGGCGGCGAAGCGGAAGGCGCGCAGCATCCTGAGCGGGTCGTCCTGCACCGCCGAAGGCGAGACCAGCCTGAGGCGGCGGGCGCGCAGGTCCTTGAGGCCGCCGAAAGGGTCGATCAGCGCGTCCGGCTTCACGCCGGACACCGCGAAGGAGGCGCCGGTCCAGCGGGCCTTCAGCTTCCAGGCAGGGACGGCCATGGCGTTTATCGTGAAGTCGCGGCGGCCCAGGTCGGGGAGTATCGAGCCGCCCTCCATGGGCGCGAGGTCTATCTGCGCGCCTTCGGCGCCGCGGGGAGAGAGGCGGTAGATCGAGCGCTCTTCGTCGAGCGGGAAGACCGCCGCGCCCAGCAGGCGGGCCAGGGAGGCCGCCCGCGCCCGGAAGTCGCGGCACGGGGGAACGGCGAAGTCGAGGTCCTTGACGGGGCGGCGCAGCAGCAGGTCGCGCGGCGCCCCGCCGACCAGGTAGGAGGGGCCGAAGATCTTTTCGACCGCGGCCGCCGCGTCCTTTTTCACGCGAGCCTGGTCTTCAGGCGCTTCTCGAGCTCCAGGCGGATGAGCTCGCGCTTGAGCACCTTCTGCAGGCTGTTCTTGGGCAGCGATTCGACGAATTCCACGTCGCGCGGGCGCTTGTAGCCGTCGAGGTTGGCCTTCATGTACTGGTTGAGCTCGTTCCGTTCCAGCGTCTCGCCGGCCTTGACCACGCAGAAGCACTTGATGGTCTCGTTGCCGAACTCGTCGGGGATGCCTATGACGGCGGCTTCCTGCACCTTGGGGTGGTGGCAGATGACCTGTTCCACCTGGGCCGGGAAGACCTTGAGCCCTTTCACGATGATCATGTCCTTTTTGCGGTCGCGTATGAAGATGAATCCTTCCTGGTCCACCACGCCTATGTCTCCGGTACGCAGCCAGCCGTCGTCGGTGAACAGGGCTTTCGTGGCCTCGTCGTTGGCGTGGTAGCCGCGCGTCACGTTGGGGCCGTGCACGCAGATCTCCCCCTCCTCCCCGCAGGAGAGCTCGCGGCCCCGCTCGTCTATTATCTTGACCTTCACTCCCGATATCGGGCGCCCCACCGAGCCGTGCTTGCGCGCGTCCGGCAGATTGATGGAGACGACGGGGCTGGTCTCGGTGAGGCCGTAGCCCTCGAGTATCGGCAGACCGAAGGCCTCCTCGAAGAGGTTCCTGGTGCTGTGGGTCAGCGGCGCGGCGCCGGAGAGGCAGTAGCGCACGCGGCGGAAGGCCCAGTACTTCAGGAAGAACTTCTTGAGGCCCCTGGCCTCCTTGGCCAGCACGGCGTAGATCTGCGGGACAGCTATCATGATGGTCACGCCCTCGCGGCCCATGGCCTGCAGCCAGGGCTTGGGCGGCGTCAGGCCCCTGACGATGAGCGTCTTGGCGCCGATGAGCAGCGGGGTCACGACATTGCCGGTCCAGGCGAAGGTGTGGAACATCGGCAGCAGGCACATGAAGACGTCCTTGCGGACCGGCTTGAGCCCGTCGATGGCGGCCCTGGCGTTCTCGAGCTGGTTATGATGCGAGAGCAGCACCCCCTTGGGATTCCCCGTGGTGCCCGAGGTATAAAGGACGGAGATGATGTCGTGCTCGTCGGCCCAGGGTTTCTGCGTCTGGGGATGGTAATGCGCCTTCTTGAGGCGCTGCCAGAACTCCTCCACCCCGTCCAGCCCCGTGAAATCGGCCGAGAGGATGAACTTCATTTCCGGCAGGCGCGGCCGGACGCGCAGGTAGTTCTTCGCGAACTCCTTCTCGGTGACCACGCCTTTCGCGCGGGAATTGTCCAGGATGAAGAACAGTTCCTCCGGCTTGGAGACCATGAAATTGACCGGGACCGCGACCGCGCCGAGCTTGGCCAGCGCGTAGTAGGAGACCACGAACTCCACCGAATTGCGCAGCGCTATGGCCACCCGGTCGCCCTTGCGCACGCCCAGCTGCCAGAACATGTCCGCGCCCCTGTCCACGGAATAGAGCAGCTCGTGGTAGGTGGTGCGCTTGTCCCCCGTTATGAAAGCCGTGTTCTCCGGCTCCTGCGAGGCGGTATGGGCCAGGCTGGAGTAGAGGTCCTTGAAATGGGTGTTCATAAGGAATAATTATATCAAAGGCGGCGGCGGGCTGTGGTAGAATATTGTCCGTACCACGGAGGGAAGGGCCTATGAAAAAAGACTGGCATCTGAAGACCGCGGAAGAGACCCTCGCCGGGCTGGGCTCGTCGCCCAAAGGCCTGTCGGCCGCGGAGGCGGAGCGGCGCCTGGCCGAGTACGGCCCCAACGCGCTGCCCGAGAAAGAGGGCCCCGGGCCGCTGAAGATCTTCCTCTCGCAGTTCGGCAGCCCGCTCAACTGGATCCTGCTGGGCGCCGCGCTGATAAGCCTGCTTCTCGGCGAGGTCTCCGACGCCGGCGTCATCGCCTTCATCGTGCTGGTCAACGCCGCCATCGGTTTCTACCAGGAGTACAGGGCCGAGCGGTCCGTGCGCGCCCTCAAGAAGATGGTGGTGGCCTCGGCGCGGGTGCTGCGCGGCGGCTCCGAGTCCGTCATAAAGGCCGCCGGGCTGGTGCCCGGCGACATCATCCTGCTCGCCTCCGGCGACAAGGTCCCGGCCGACGCCAGGCTGCTGGAGGCCAATTCCCTGCGGGTCGAGGAGGCCATGCTGACCGGCGAGTCGGTGGCCGCTTCCAAGGATACCGCCCTGGTCGCGGACGAGAAGGCGCAGATAGGGGACCGGCACAATATGCTCTATATGGGCACGGCCGTGGTCTCCGGCCGCGCGAAGGCGGCGGTCACCGGCACCGGCACGGCCACCGAGATAGGCGCGATAGCGGGGCTCATGGAGGACACCGCGTCGGTGAAGACCCCCCTCCAGGACAAGTTCGAGCGTTTTTCCCGGGTCCTCGGCCTGGGCCTGCTTGGCGTCGGCGTCGTCATCCTGGCGCTGGGCGTGGCGCGCGGCGAGTCGCTGCGCGACATGTTCATGACGGTCATCGCCGTCATAGTGGCCGCCATTCCCGAAGGCCTGCCGATAGTGGTCACGATAGCCATGTCGATAGGCGTGACCAGGATGGCCCGCCGCGGCGCCATCATGCGCAAGCTGCCGGCCGTGGAAACGCTGGGCAGCACCACCGTCATCTGCTCCGACAAGACCGGCACCCTGACCCGCAACGAGATGACCGTGAAGGCCGTCTACGACGGCGACGAGCTCTACCAGGTGTCCGGCACCGGCTATTCGCCGGAGGGCGAGGTGTTCTGCGGCAGGGAGGCCTGCGAGGGCGGCCGCCGCGAGAAGCTCGACAAGGTGCTCCGCGCCGGTCTCCTCTGCAACGAATCCTCCGTCTACCGCGAAGGCGGGGCCTGGAAGGTCACGGGCGATCCGACGGAGGCGGCCCTGATAGTGGCCGCCGCCAAGGGCGGTCTCAAGGCGGAGGAGGAGAAGAAGAACTACCCCCAGACCAGCATGCTGCCTTTCGAATCGGAGTACGGTTACATGGCCACCCTGCACAAGGCGGGTTCGGGCAGCCTCCTGCTGGTCAAGGGCGCGCCGGAGTTCGTTTCGGAGATGTGCTCGCTCGAAGAAACGCGGCGCAGGGAGATAATGGCGACGGCCGAGGACCTGGCTTCCTCCGGCATGCGCGTGCTGATGACGGCGCAAAAAGGCCTGCCTGGCGGGGCCGGGCTCAAGCGCGAGGACCTCAAGGGGCTGGAATTCACCGGCCTGCAGGGCATGATAGACCCGGCCAGGCCCGAGGCCGTGGAGGCCATAGCGGGCTGCCGGAAAGCGGGGATAAGGGCGGTCATGATAACCGGGGACCACGCGGTCACCGCGCGCGCCATAGGACGCGAGCTGGGCATAGGCGGCGAGGACCCCCGGGTCGTCACCGGGCGCGAGCTCTCGACGATGACCGACGAGGACCTTTACGGGACAGTGAAGGACGTTTCCATCTACGCCCGCGTGGCGCCCGAACACAAGCTGCGCATAGTGAGCCAGCTCATGAAGCGCGGCGAGATAGCCGCCGTGACCGGCGACGGCGTCAACGACGCGCCGGCGCTGAAAGCCGCGCATATCGGCGCGGCCATGGGCATCACGGGCACCGACGTCTCCAAGGAGGCGGCGGACATGATAGTAACCGACGACAACTTCGCCAGCATCTACAACGCCGTGGTGGAAGGGCGCGTCGTCTTCGACAATATCCGCAAGGCGGTGTTCTTCCTCATCCCGACGGGGCTCGCGTCGGTCCTGTCCATATTCGTGACCATGTTCGCCGGGCTGCCGCTGCCCTACACTGCGATACAACTGCTCTGGATAAACGTGGTCACCAACAGCCTGCAGGACCTGGCGCTGGCCTTCGAGCCGGCCGAACCCTCGGTCTATACCCGGCCGCCCAACGACCCGAAGGAGGGCATACTCTCCAAAGTGATGCTGCAGCGCACTTTCGTCGTGGGCACGCTGATCGCTCTGGGGGTCCTGCTCAACTTCAAGGCCGCGCTGGCCGAGGGGCTTTCCATAGAGGAGGCAAGGACCGTGGCCGTGACGACGATGGTCTTCTTCCAGTTCTTCCAGCTCTGGAACTCGCGCTCCGAGACGAGGTCCATCTTCAGGATAAACCCGCTCTCCAACCCGTTCCTGGCCTTCAGCATGCTGGCGGCGCTGGTGGCGCAGATAGCGGTGGTCTACGAGCCGACCATGCAGAAGCTCTTCCATACCACCGACCTGCACGAGGCTCAGTGGATCAGGATAATACTGACGGCTTCCACCGTGTTCCTGGTGGTGGAGGCGGACAAGTGGCTCAGGCGGAGGGCAGGGGAGAAGGCCTGAAAAAGAAGAAGCCGCGCGGGCGCGGCCTGCTTTCACGGGACCCCGCCGTCAGGCGGGGTCTTTCATTTTGTCGTAGAGGGCCTCGAACTGGGGGGCCAGGCGGGCGAAGGCTTCCAGCACTTTCGGGTCGAAATGGGAGGGCATCATCCGGCCGTCGCCTTCGAGCAGCGTCTTCACGGCGCCGGCGTGGTCGTAGTTGGGCTTGTAGACCCGCGAGGCGCGCAGCGCGTCGTAGCAGTCGGCCACCGAGGAGATGCGCGCCTCCAGCGGTATGGCCTCCCCCTTTATCCCGTTCGGATAGCCCGTGCCGTCCCACCTTTCGTGATGGCAGAGGGCTATCTTCCTGCCCATCTCCAGGTGCGGGTGGTCGCCGATTATCATCGCGCCGAAGGTCGGGTGCTTGCGCATCTCGGCCATCTCGGCGTCGTCGAGTTTTCCCGGCTTCTTCAGTATATGGCTGGGGATATGGACCTTGCCCACGTCGTGCAGGGTGGCCTGAGCCCGGATGTCCTCGATGAACTTTTCCGACTGCCCCAGTTCGCGCGCCAGCAGCGCGGCGAACTCCCCCACCCGCAGGATATGGTTGCCGGTGTCCACGTCGTTGGCCTCGGCGGCGCGGGCCAGCGCGTGTATCACGTAGTTGAAGGCGTCCTCGAACTCGGTGGCGCGCAGGATGTTCTTCACGCGCAGCAGCAGCTCGGGGAGGTCTATCGGTTTGGACAGGAACTCCTCGGCGCCGGCCTCCATGCCCTTCATCCTGTTCTCTTTCGAGTCCAGCGAAGTGATCATGATGACCGGGATATGGCTGGTCTCGGGGTTCGATTTTATCGCCTTGCAGACCTCGTGGCCGTTCATGACGGGCATGTTGATGTCGAGCAGGACCAGGTCTATGTTCTTCTGCGCGATGATCTCCAGGGCCTTTTTCCCGTCCTGCGCGGTGAAGGTCTCGAAGCCGTTGGGGACCAGCAGGCTTTCCAGCAGGTCGAGGTTGAAATCCTCGTCGTCGACGCAGAGTATGCGATAGGCCCTGTTCATGTTCTTTTCAATAGACCCTGGCCCAGATGGCCTTGAGATATTCCCCCTCGGGATAATCGGCCGCGACCGGGTGGTCGGAGCCCGCGCCGGTCTTCTTGAAGACCTGGAGCCGCCTGCCCGAGGAGGCCGCGGCGGCGCGCACGACCTGCGAGAACTCCTGCATCGAGACCATGCCGCTGCACGAGCAGGTGACGAACACGGCCCCCTCTTCGGCCAGCGCCATGGCCAGGCGGTTGAAATCCTTGTACTTGTAGAGGCCCTTCTCCTTCTCCTCGCGGGAGGAGACCACTTTGTAGGGGTCCAGCACGACCAGGCCGAACTTCCGCTTGTTGGCCTGCATCTGGCGCAGGTAGGCGAAGGCGTCCACGCAGACGGAGTCGACCTTGACCTTGTTGAGATTGGCGTTGCGCTTGCACTGGGCCGAGGCCTCGGGGTCGAGCTCGACGCAGGTCGCGTCCTTGGCGCCGCCGAGCTTGGCGGCGTAGACGCCGAAGCCGCCGGTATAGGCGCAGAGGTCCACGACGCTGCGGCCGGCGGCAAAAGAGGCGGCCAGCAGCCGGTTCTCGCGCTGGTCGCAGAAGAAGCCGGTCTTGTAGCCGCCCGAGGGGCTCACCTCGAAAAGGACGCCGTTCTCCTTTATCTTCACGCGGGGCCGCATGACCGCGGGCTTTATCTCGAAGCCCTCCATCTCCTGGGTGAAGGAACTGGCGCGGTGATGGAAGACGGCGTCCGGGTAATGGAGGCGGAAGGCCTTCTCTATCGAGGCGGCCATCCTGAACATGCCCAGCGAGTAGAACTCCAGGACGATGTGGCCGCCGTAGATGTCGGCCGTGAGACCCGGCAGGCCGTCGCCGTAATCGTGGACCAGGCGGTACGCGTCGGTGGTCAGCGGCAGGCGCAGCACTTCGCGGCGGAACTCGACGGCGCGGCCCACGCGCGCGGCCAGCCAGGCGTCGAGGTCGAAGGTTTCGGGGTTGTCGCGGGTGAAGATGCGCAGGGCTATCTGGCTGCGCGGGTTGAAGAGGCCGAGGCCGTAGGGCTGGCCGTTGCGGTCGTAGACGGCCGCCAAGTCGCCGGGGCGCAGTTCGCGGTCGGCGGACTCTATCATGCGGCGGAAGGCGTTGGGGCCGGCCGGCGCGCTGGACAGTTTCACTCTCGGCAGCTTCATCGGGACTTAATATTAGCAAAATCGGGGAATAGGAATAACTATGCCGGGTGCTGCCGGGGCATCACTCCGCAAAGACGCGCTCGTACACCGTACTCGCGCTCCGACCTCGCCGCTCGCGCTCGTATACGCCTCCGCTCCGCGAGAAGCAAAGCACCGTCAGCTGCGGCGCATACTCCGTAAGCTCGCGGCTTCGGACGGCTTTGCTAAAGTGATGCCCCGCCATCCCCCGATTGTCTCCCTATGGGACGCTTAACAGGTCGGCTTCCCACGGGGACACGCGGCGAGTCACATGAGGAGCTTTTTCCCCGAGCGGAATGAGGGTACCGGCACTGCCGGACGACCAAGAATGTCTGAGGCCCGAGGCGCTATGCGCCCGGGCCGAGTTCTTGGTCGGCCGAATGAAGCGAAGGTGGATCCGGAAAAAGCGAACCGTGACGAGCGTGTGTCCCCGGGGGGAGCCTAAGACTATTTCTTGAGGATGTCGATGCGGCGCCAGAGGCCGGAGCGCCAGCGCAGCCGGAAGAACAGCGCCAGCAGGAAGATGTAGAAGGCCGCCCAGGCCCAGGCGTGGATGAGTTCGCCGCCGCCGTGCGTGATGTACCAGATGCCCGGCACGAACAGTATCCACGCCGCCGCGCTGGCGCCGAGCATCTGGAACCGCGTGTCCCCCGCCCCGCGCAGCGCGTCGGCGTAGACTATCCCTATGGCGTCGAAGAAGATGAAGACCGCCAGCACGCGCATCACCGGCCTGCTCTCGGCGAGTATCGCCGAGTAGGCCGCCTCCTGGCCCGAGCCGAAGATGTTGACGAAGAAGCCGGGGACGGCGAAGAACAGCGCCCCCAGGGCCGCCCCGTAGAGCGCCGCCAGCCGCGCCGCGTTGGCCGTGACGCGCACGGAAAGGTCCGGCTTGCGCATCCCTATGTACCTGCCGACCAGCGTCAGTGCCGCCATGCCGAGGCCTACCATCGGCATGAAGGCCAGCTGGTTGATGGAGGCGATGATGTTGCTGGCCGCCAGCGAGACCTTGTCCATCGCCCCGACGATGAAGATGAAGGCCGCGAAGGCGGCGATGTCCAGGAAGAAGCCGACGCCGTTGGGCGCGCCGTACTTTATCAGCCGCAGGAACAGCGAGCGGTGGAAGGTCACGAGCCGGCTGGTGCGGTAGCGCGCGCGGTTGTACGGCGAGAGCGAGAGTTTCAGGTAGAGGGCCAGCATCAGCAGCTGGCCCCCCGCCATGGCCCAGGCCGCGCCCGCGATGCCCAGCTCCGGCAGCGGCCCTTTGCCGAAGATCAGCGTCCAGGAGAGCAGGACGCACAGCGCGTTGCCGGCCATGTTCACCGCCATCGGGACCTTGGTCAGCCCGCGGCCGGTGAAGAACGACGAAAGCGCGACATTGCAGAGGAAGATGATGCCGGTGGAATTGAGTATCAGGAAATATTTTTTCTCCAGCTCCGTCACGGCCGGCGGATGGCCGGAGGCGGAGATGATCCAGTAACCGAGCGGCGTAAGGAAGAGCAGCAGCAGCCCGGCGGCTATGGCCAGCCAGACTCCCTGCCAGACCGCCACCGAGACGCTGGCGAACTTCCCCCTGCCGTGGTACTGCGAGACGAAAGCGTTGGTGTAGGAGGCCGTGCCGACGAAGAAGCAGGCGAAGACGAAGGACAGCAGGCCCGCCGGCACGCAGGCCGCCAGTTCGTCCGGCCCGTAATGCGCCAGGAAGACGCGGTTGACGAACTGCATCACCGTCGAGGAGGCGGTGGAAAGTATCAGCGGGTAGGCGGTGGAGACGAGCTCCCTCATCCCCCCCGGCTCGTGGGCGCGGGCGGGGGTCATCGGCGGCGCGGGAAGAGGGCCCAGAGCCCAAGTCCCAGCGTCAGCGCCATGCTGAGCGGGCCGAAGAGCCAGCCGTAAGAAGTGTAGAAAGTTCCGCCGGGGCGCAGCCTGGCCGCGCCTGCCAGGACCCCGCGTTCGCCCGCGGCCAGCTCCGCCCGGACTTCGCCGAGCGGGTCTATGATCTGGGAGATGCCCGAGGTGGCGGGACGGAGTATCCACAGCCCGGTCTCGACCGCGCGCGCGGCCGACATGTCGGAATGCTGCAGATGCTGCTTGAGGCCCCAGCGCAGCGGGTCCTTGGTCGGGCTGATGAGTATCTCCGCTCCCCCGACCGTCACCTTGCGGGGACCGTCCTCGAAGGCCAGGTCGTAGCAGATCTGCGCGCCCAGCCCGCCCAGCGGGGTGTTGACCGGCGCCGGCGCGGGGTTCGGGGTCAATCCGTCGTCGACGAAGGGCACGGGGTGCAGTTTGTCATAGCGGCCGAAGACCCTCCCGTCCGGCCCGAGGGCCAGGACGAAGTTGGCGCCGCGGCCGGCGGCGACCTCGCCGGGGTCCTGTACGCCCGCGGCTATCAGGCTCACCGGGAAGCGCGACCCGAGGCGTTCCGCTATCAGCGCCGAAAATTTCCCCTCCTCCCCTCCCTTCATGTAGAAGGCGTACTCGGGCCAGACCAGCAGGTCCGCGCCCGCGGCCGCCGGCGAGAGGCTCAGTCCCAGCAGGCTTTCGAGGTCCAGCGTCTCGTCCTGGAGCAGCGCGGCCTTCACGGGCCGGCCGGCGTCCGCGTCGAAGGACGCCAGGCGGTCGCGGCCCCAGGCGGAGACGAGCGCGCAGAGGAAGAGGGCCAGGACGGGCGCGAGGTATCGCCTTTGCAGCAGCAGCGTCCACGCCGCGTTGGCCGAAGCGACGAAGGCGGAAAGACCGTACACGCCCCAGACGCTCATCGTCTGCAGGGCGGGCGCGGCCGGCATCTGGCTGTAGCCCAGGCCGAGCCAGGGGCAGGCCAGCGGCCAGGCTTCGGAGCGGAAATACTCCAGTCCGGCCCAGGTGACGCCGGCCAGCAGCGCCCAGAGCAGTTCCCCCCATCGTCCCCGGCCCGCCGCGCCGACGCGGTCCCAGAGGAATTTCAGCAGCGCAGCGTGCAGCGCCAGCCAGAGGGCGAAGATAGCCCAGAAGAGCAGCGAGACCGCCGGGTTGAAGATATTGGTCATCCAGCTGAGCGCCGCCGGGTAGAAGAACGCCCCGGTCACGGCCCCCAGGAAGGCGGCCCGGCCCGGCGAATCCGAGCGGAGCGCCGCGAAGTAAAGCGGCACGAGGGCCGTCCAGGCCAGCGGCCAGAGGCCGTGCGGCGGGAAGGAGGCGGTCAGCAGTACGCCGGAAAGAGCGGCGGCCAGCAGGGGAAGCGGCGGCTGTTTCACGCTCCCCCCGTCCCGCGCGCGGCCCAGCCGGCTATGACCTCGGCCGTGATGTCGGCGCAGGAGAAGAACTCTTCCAGCAGCAGGTATTCCCGCGTGGTGTGCACCTCGCGCATGCCGGTAGGCAGGACGGGGGCCTCTATCCCGTGACCGCACATTATGTTGGCGTCGGTGCCTCCGCCCGAGGCGACGGTCTTCATCCTGAGCCCTCTCGCGCGCAGGGCTCCGGCGAGCAGCCGCAGCACGGGGCTGGAGGCGGGTATCCTGAGACCGGGATATTTCCGCTCCACGCTGAACTCGTAGGAAGGCCGCAGCCGGCCGGCGCCCGCCCTGACCGACCTGCCGCTCAGCGCCCGCCTGAAGCAGTTCTCCATGTGGCCGGTCTGCCTCTCCAGTTTCGAGAGACGGTGGCTGCGCGCCTCTCCTTCGAGTTCGACCAGCGGGGCGACGACGTTGATGGCGTCCCCGCCGCGTATGACGCCGATATTGGCGGTGGTCTCCGGGTCTATACGCCCCAGGCGCATCATGGCGAGGGCTTCCGAGGCCAGCTTTATCGCCGACAGGCCTTTCTCGGGCGACACGCCCGCGTGGGCGGCCACGCCGTATACCTTTATCCCGATCCTGTCCGCGGCCGGAGCGGCGGTCGTCACCTCGCCGAGCGGCCGCTCGCTGTCGAGGACCAGGCCGTACCTGGCGGAGAGACGGGAATAATCCAGGTGCCTGGCGCCGAGCAGGCCGGTCTCCTCGCTGACCGTGAAGACCAGTTCCAGCGGCGGCAGCGGGACCCCGGCCAGGCGCAGGGTCCTGACGGTCTCCACTATGACCGCTATGCCCGCCTTGCAGTCCGCCCCGAGCACGCTGGTCCCGTCGGAGACTATCCTGTCCCCCTTCTCCAGCGGCGTGATCCGCGCGCAGGGGCCGACGGTGTCCAGGTGGGCCGAGAGCAGCAGCGGCTCGGCCGGGACGGTGCCGGGGAAAAAGGCCAGCAGATTGCCGCAATCCCCGCCGGTCCTGCTTCCGGCCCCGTCGGTCATGACCCTCGCCCCCATGCCGCGCAGGATCCCGGCCAGTTTCCCGGCCAGAGCGGCCTCCCTGCCGTACGGCGATGGGATTCGCGCCAGTTCCATGAAGAGCCGTTTCAGGCGGGAGCGGTCGGCGGCCGGGGTTTTCAGGAGGCCTCCGTGTCCAGCCAGATCGTGACGGGTCCGTCGTTGACCAGTTCCACTTTCATGTGCGCCCCGAAGACCCCGGTGCCGACCCGCACGCCTTTCGCGCGGAGGGCGGCGGCGAAGGCCAGGTAGAGAGCCTCCGCTTTTTCGGGCCCGGCCGCGGCGGTGAAATCGGGGCGCCTGCCCCTGGAGGCGTCGGCGTAAAGGGTGAACTGGGAGACTACCAGGGCCTCGCCCCCGGTGTCCAGCAGCGAGAGGTCGAATTTGCCCGCCTCGTTGGAAAAGACGCGCAGCACGGCCGCCTTGGCGGCCAGCGCGGCGGCGTCGTCCTCCGAATCGCCTCCCGCCACGCCGAGCAGGACGAGAAGTCCCGGACCGATGGCGGCGGCCTCCACCCCGTCCACGGAGACCGAGGCCCTGCTCACGCGCTGTATAAGTGCTCTCATACGCGGTTATATTATAGAATAAACGGACGGAAGGGCCGCCCGGCGCGGCCTCCCGAGTTCCGGTCCCGGGCCGAGATCTTTGGCCGGACCGGGCCCCGATACAGGAGACTAAAAATGGTCACAGGTCTTGTTCTGGTCAAACTTACTCCCGGCAAGGAGAAGCAGGCGCTCTCCAGGCTCAAGGCGCTCAAGTGCGTGGTACACATGTCGGCCGTCTTCGGCCGCTGGGACCTGGTGCTCGACATGGAGACCGACGATCTCCCCGCGCTTTCCAATACCGTGGTCCAGGAGATACGCCCCATCCCCGGCGTGCTCAGCACCGAGACGCTGGTCACCACCTCCATCTAAGGGAGCCCCGCCGGTGAAGAGGTCCCTCGCATCCGCCCTGACGGTCCTGGCGCTCTGCGCCGCGCCCGCCGCGGCCCAGTTCTACATGGGCGCCGAGGCTTCGCCCGGCGGGCTGCTGCGCGGCGATGGCGACCCGCCTCCTAAGAACCACCTGCGCCGCTTCGCCGGGGTCTACGCCGTGCAGCTGGGCACGGCCGCGGCCTACACGCTCTTCGGCGGCAGCGAACCGGTCAGGGAACTGCTCTCGCTGGGCGAGCGCGGTTTCCACAGGCAGGAGCTCCTGACGCTGGCGGAGCTGGCGCGGGAGAGAGGGCTGACATTGCAGGAGGCCGCCTCGCTGTCCGTGAAGACGGGCGGCCTCGAAGAGGTCTTCCGGGTGTACGGCCTGGACCTGCCTTTCTACTGGCGCCGGGCCGGCGCGCTGAAGACCGGGCTCGACGCCGCCGAAGCGGCCCTGCCCCCGGAGGAGGTCGCGGTCTCCAGCGCCGCGGCCGCCGGCGAGGAGCTCTTCCCGTGAGGCCGGCGCTCCCCCTTCTGCTGCTTTTCGCGCTCTCCGCCTGCGGCGGCGGCCGCCCGGCCTCCCCGCCCGCCGGCGCGGAGATAAAATACGTGGTCCTGCCCTGCGGGAAAAAGATAAGCGTGGAACTGGCGCTGACGACGGAGGAGCACGCGCGCGGGCTGATGCGGCGCGCCTCGCTGGCCCCGGACTCGGGGATGCTCTTCGTCTTCCCCTCCAACGGCGACCGGCTCTTCTGGATGAAGGACACCTGGGTGGACCTGGACATGGTCTTCGCGGACGGCGCCCTGCGGGTGACCTCCGTCGAGTCCGGCGTCCCGCGCTCCCGCCAGGGGGCTTCCGACGCCGAGGTCGCCAGGGTCCCCGGCTACGGTACCTATGTCCTGGAGATAGCCTCCGGTTCCGCGGCCGCCTGCGGCGTCGTGCCCGGTTCGCGGCTCTCCTTCCTGGCGGAATGAAAAAGGCCGCCCGCCGTAAGGCGGACGGCCCGTAAGCCGGTCCCGCGGTCCGCGCCGGCCCGGCCTTTAATTCCTGAAGAACCAGTACCGGCCCGAGCGGTAGATCCCTTTCACCGGGAAGGCGGAGCAGGCCCGCCCGTCCACCTTCACCGACGACATCGTCTTATACTCCCGCGTGTAGAGACCCGCTTTCCCCATTATCTTTATCGTGCCCTTTACGTCGGAGAAGTTGAAGGAATCGACCACCTCGGGATAGACCGGGTGGCGGCCGAGCCCGGTCCTCTTGGTGTACATGTCGACCGTATTGAACTTGCCGTACCTCGGATTGAGCGCGCCGGCGTTGGCGTCGGTCGGCGCGAACCTGACCGTCAGCCGGCAGTAGCCCCAGCCCGAGAAGGTCCTGCCGCTGCAGTTCTCGGAGGTCACTGAGAAAGCGGCCGGCAGCTGGCCGGTGTCCAGCTTTATGTCGCGCCATTCCGAATCGCCTTCGTTTATCACGAAGATGTCCTGCGAGTTCGAGAGCCCGGCGCTGAGCTCGCCGAACGAACCTTTGCCTACCAGGCCTCCCAGCCGGTAATAGTTCAGGAGATAGGCCCAGTAGGAATAGGACGAGGAGCCTTTGACCTCGATGTAGCCGTTGTAATAGGAATTGATCTCCTCATCGTCGGTCTCCACTTCGAAGGCCGAAGTGTAGTCCTTTATGCCGGAGGGGCTGAACTTGACGCGGAAGGTGCAGGAGGCGCCGGGAGCCAGGCTCTTGCCGTCGCACTTGTTGTCCGAGACGCGGAAAGGGGCGTCGGTGTCCAGGTTCGTCACTTTCCTTATCCTGAGCCCCGCCCCGCCGGTGTTCATGACCGACACGGTGCGGTAGGCCGTCTCATAACGGCTGACGGCCCCGAACTGGATCTGGTTCGGCCAGATGGCCAGGAAAGGGAAAGGCTTCTCTTTCTGGTCCTGGAAAGCCAGGGGATTGGACCCCATTTCGCCGCCGGAGTCGCCCGCCGAAGAGCCGCCGGCGGCGTAGGACCGCGTCTCCGAAGAGAGCCCGCCGTCCGCCTGGCCGGAGCCGCCCGCGGCGGCGGAGGCGGAGCGGGAAGCGGCGCGTCCCGGCTGCGGGGCGCCGGACCCGCCGGAGAAGGAAGAGCCGGCGGCCGCGCCCCGGGCGGACGCTCCCGCGCGGGAAGCCCCGTCGGAGGAGAAAGCCGACTTGCCGAAATTCCTGTCCGAGGACAGGGTCCGCTTCTTTTCGGGGGCGGCGGAAGAGACCGCCGTCCGCAGGGAAAGCGCCGGGTCCGCCTCCCCTCCCGTCCCCGGTCCTTTCATCCACGGCGCAGGTCCCGAAGGCAGCGGTGGCGCGGCCGGCGGAGCGGCCGCCTCCTCCGCGGCGATCTTTCCCCGCGCGTAATTCCTGTAGGCCTCCACCGCCCCGTCCAGGGGAGAGGCGGCTTTGGAGGACGGCGCTTTCGCCAGCCCGGAGCGACCCGCGGAGCGGCGCGCGCCGTTCCCGTCCAGGGCGCCTTTGTTGACTTCGAGGAACATGTCCAGCGAGGAGCCCTGCCGCGCGGTGCGGGCCGCTCCGGCCGCCTGCGGCAGGTCCCCGGGGGACGGGGTCTCCGCCTCTGAGAAGGCGACGGTCCCCGGGTCCTCCGGTCCCGTGTCGCGGGAGTCCCCGAAGAAGAACTTGGTCCCGGCCGCGAAAGCCACGCTAAGAGCCGCCACGGGCACAAGTACCAGTTTCCAGTTCACGGCCTCTTGCGCGTTCTTCATATATAAATTCCTCCGGAAAAAGCGATACGAAACGGCCCCCGCCGTCCGCTTTTAAGAGTATAGCTGACAGGCTGGGTATTTTCAAGAGGAGGACCGCCGCCCGGCCGGGCGGCGGGAATGGTACTGCGGGAAGGGCCGGTCTGCCCGGCTTTTAGAAACGCTTCCTCAGCGTTATCCTCTGCGCGCTGCCCAGCTCGCCGTAGGGCGTCAGCGCGTAATCGAGCGATGCTCCGGCCAGGTTCACGCCGGCCCCGGCCGAAAAGCCCCGGTTGTCGTCCTCCGCCGTGGTCCGCCCGGCCAGGTAACCCGCCCGCAGCGACAGCGCGGGCAGGAGCGCGTACTCGCTGCCTACGCTCACCACCGTCCGGTCTTCATGCGCCAGCCGCGTGATATCCGCGCTCACGCCGAAGCCGGGGATGATATGCGCCAGCGCGCCGGCCGATACGGCCAGCGGCAGCGGGTCCGACTGCTCCAGGTATTTGAGCCCCGGCCCGATATTGCGCGCCGCCAGACCCACCGTAACGCGGCCCAGGCCGGCATTCACGCCGATATCGGCGGCGAAAGTGGAGGCGTTCTCGCCGCCCAGCGAACTGGTTATGTACTTGACCCCCGCGCCCAGCCCCAGCCCTTTCACACGCCCGGCCAGGTTGAACGATACCGCCTGGTCGGTGTTCGAAAAGCTGCCGACCGCCGCCCCCGACGCGTCGCGCGCGGTCATCTCGCCGGCGGCGAAGCGGCTGTAGCCCACGCCCGCGCGCAGACCCTTGAGCGGGAAGGCCGCGGCCGCGAAGTCATACGACGATTCCATCAGCCAGCGCGTATGGCTCAGGGCCGCCTCCACGCCGCCGCCGCCCAGCAGGCCCGCCGGATTATAGCCGATGGAGCCCGCCCCGTCGGACGCGGCCGTATAGGCCGAACCCATACCCACCGCCCGGGCCGATACGTCGATGTTAAGGAACTGCGCCCCGCTGGAACCGGCATAAGCGCCGCCGGCCGGGAGGAGCATCGAAACGGTCAATATTGTTCTTTTCATAGGCTGCCTCCGATAAGCCGCATAGCGGCTTTCTCCGGCCACACCTCGGCGTTTTTCGCTGAAAAAACGCCTCCGGCCTTGCGGCCCGCACGCGGCTTCCGCCGGAAGCCGCTCCAAGGGGCGGGCCTCACCTCACCACCGCGAATTTGCCGCGGGA
>Ga0302253_1000691_pt1 | contig 25385 bp, 31 predicted proteins | sample AAG_RA_Trp_MG_FD_193537 | JGI IMG/M metagenome (GOLD analysis project Ga0302253, IMG submission 193537) | Enriched activated sludge microbial communities from anaerobic digester in WTTP, New Holstein, Wisconsin, United States - AAG_RA_Trp | ecosystem: Engineered > Bioreactor > Anaerobic >...
CTCACCGTAGCAAACCAGTACGGGGCTGACTCCATCTACAAGACGGGAACTTCCGCACCGGCAGGCGCAGTCGTGACCACTGAGGCACCTGCCGCAGCAGTCACGGAACAGCCTGCAGCAGTGGCAACAACCGAAGCACCTGCAGCCAGGCCGACAACCCAGGCACCCCTTTCAGCAGCAGTCCCGCTCCTTGCAGCGGTTATCGCGCTGATTGGCGCTGTCCTGGTATCCCGGAAATAATCCCTTTTTTGCCAGCCTGACGATGGGCTTTTTTTAAAAAACGAAAATCCTGTTCTCTTCCCTGCATTAGTGCAGGACGTGCCCGTGGACATCGATCTCGCCGCGGTAGATCCGCGTACTCGAGATCCAGCGGCCGTCATCGGCAAGGACGCAGGTGATCTGGTGGATGTCGACCTTTCTCCTGCCCTTCCCGCGGCGTTCCTTGTTGATCTCGACGGCAACCGGCAGCGTCTCTTCAGAGACCACGATGGCGTCAAAATCAGAGTCAATGGCCGATCCGAACCGGTCGTTTAACGGCTCGATGTTCCAGGATGCGGCGTGCTCCTTTGACGCGATATATGCCTCAAGCTCGGCTTTCCGTTCGGTGAACGAACGTATCGGGTGGATCTTCCGGCTCGCAAAGGTGTCCGTGGTGAGACCGATCACCACATGTCCTCCCGTCCCGGCAAGATCGAACGAGCGGTCCAGCAGGCGCTTGTGGCCGTCATGAAGGGGATCGAACGTGCCCCCTACCATAACCTTCATGTTCCTCCATTCTTAATTTCCTATGTTATTATGGCTATGGATGCAAAAATCTCCGGCGTTGCCCGATTCCAGGCCGGCAATGCGACCGTGACGGGGGATGTCACGCTGGGAAAGGACGTCGGGATCTGGTTCGGCGCCGTGATCCGTGCCGACAAGGACCGGATTGCGATCGGCGACCGGTCCAATATCCAGGACAATTGCGTGGTCCATACCAGCAAGGGATTCCCGGTCCTTATCGGCAGCGACGTCTCGGTCGGCCATGGGGCCATCCTCCACGGGTGTACCATCGGCAACCGTGTGCTTGTCGGGATGGGCGCGATCGTCCTGAACGGAGCAAGGATCGGGGAGGGCTCGGTCATAGGCGCCGGAGCGGTGGTAAAGGAGGGAATGGAGGTCCCGGAACGGTCGGTCGTTGTCGGCGTTCCCGCAAAAGTCGTCAAGCAGGCCAGCGACGATCAGCAGCAGCACATCCTGAAGAATGCTGCATCCTATGCCGAACTTGCCGGAGAGTACGCCCGCCATGGCTAACATTGTCGTCATCGGCGCCGGGGTTGCCGGCATCCAGGCAGCCCTCGATATCGCCAGCCATGGGATCCACGTCGACCTTGTCGAGCGCGAGCCCTCCATCGGCGGGCACATGGCGCAGCTGGACAAGACATTCCCCACAAACGACTGCTCCATGTGCATCCTCTCGCCCAAGATGGTGGACGTGTCCCGGCACAAAAACATCAGCATCCATTCCTGTGCCGAGGTCGAGCGGATCGAGGGAGATGCCGGTCACTTCCAGGTCACGATAAAGAAACACCCGCGCTATATCGATGAGGTCACCTGCACCGGCTGCGGGGACTGCATCCAGATCTGCCCGGTCGAGGTGTACAACCGGTTCGATGCCGGGGTCGGCGTGAGGAAGGCAATCTACAAGCCGCACGCCCAGGCAGTGCCGGATATCGTGGTCAAGGACCAGGAGCACTGCATCGAGTGCGGGCTCTGTTACGATGTCTGCGGCCCGGGCTCGATCAAAAGAAAGGACGAGGAGACGACACTTGTCCTTGACGCGGCAAGCATCATCGTCACGACCGGCTACGATGTCTTCGATGCCCGTAAAAAGACGCCCTTCAACTACCTCCGGCTCCCCGATGTCATCACCAGCCTTGAACTCGAACGGATGATCAATGCCGGCGGCCCGACCGGGGGGAAGATCCGCCGTTTGAGCGACGGCAGGGAGCCCGGGTCCATTGTCTTTATTCAGTGCGTGGGCTCCCGCGACATGACCATCGGGTGCCCTTCCTGCTCCTGTGTCTGCTGCATGCAGGCCTTGAAGAACGCGATCCTGATCAAGGAGAAACACAGGGAGACGGACGTCACCATCTGTTACATGGATATCCGGGCGTACGGCAAGGGGTACGAGGAGTACTTCGAGCGGGCGAAGTCACTGGGCATCCGGTTCCTCCGGGGCATGCCCTCGGATGTGCTCCCTGATGCAAAGGAAAGCGGCATGATCCTGCAGGTCGAGAACTCCGAGACAGGAGAAGTCCAGGTCCTCCATCCCGATCTTGTCGTCCTCTCGGTAGGTATCCGCCCCGCTGAGGCAGGGCCGGCCCTTGCGGAGAAACTGGGGATCACCTGCGAAGAGAACGGGTTTATCCGGCCGGTGAACGATGCCGTTGATACGATAACAACGCTCCGTCCGGGGATTTACGTCGCGGGAACCGCAACGGCTCCCCGGGATATCCCGGACAGTGTGGCTTCAGGACAGGCGGCAGCAATGCGGGCATGGATCAACGCGATCAGGGTGGGGCAGTAAGTGGACACCTCTGCAACGCTCTGGTGGGACAGCGACAAGAACTGTCTCTGCTATATCGAGCAGACGCTCCTCCCCGGAGAATACACAATTATCGAGTGCCGGAGCATCGACCGGCTCGCGACCGCCATCCGGCGCCTTGAGATCCGTGGTGCCCCGGCCCTTGGGGTTGCCGGCGCGTATGGCGTTGCCATCGCAGCACTCACCGGGAAGAGTGATGCATTTCCCGCATTCATGGACGGGGTAAAACGGGACGCTGAATTGATCCGTTCTACCCGGCCTACCGCAATCAACCTCGGCTGGGGGATCGACCGGGTGCTTGCATCGCTGGAAGAGGCCCGTTCCCGCGAGGATGCGCAGTCGATAGCGCTCCGCGAGGCAGGTGCGATCGCCCGCGAAGACACCGAATGCTGTCATGCCATCGGGAAGAACGGCGCAGCCCTGCTCCCGGACCGGTGCACGGTGCTCACCCACTGCAATGCCGGAGCGCTTGCCTGTTCATCGTGGGGGACGGCGCTGGGCGTGATCCGTTCTGCGGTCGAGACCGGAAAAGACGTGAAGGTGATCGCTTGCGAGACCCGGCCGCTTCTGCAGGGGGCGCGGCTCACCGCATGGGAGCTTGCCCGCGACGGGATCGATGTGACCGTGATCACGGACTCCATGGCTGCCCACTTCATGCGGTCCGGGGCGATCGACGCTGTCGTTGTCGGTGCGGACCGGATCACCCATGATGCGGTCTTCAACAAGATTGGCACGTACATGCACGCGGTCTGCGCCCGCCACCATAAGATCCCATTCTACGTAGCCGCCCCCCTCTCGACATTCGATCCGGAGAAGAGCGAACACGATGTCGAGATCGAGGAACGGGGACGCGACGAGGTCACGACCATGGGCAGCAGGAAGTATGTCCCGGATGGCGCGAAGGTGAAAAACCCGGCCTTCGATGCAACGCCCATGGACCTTGTCACCGCCATCATCACTGAGACCGGGGTACTCCGCCAGCCCATCGACACCCGGTCACACTTATCTCGTACCACATCCCATTAGACCACAACCGGACGTGCCCGATGGCATTTGTTGACCTCACCCCCTGGAACCACGTGATGCTCCTCATCGGCCAGATCACGGTCATCATCATCCTCTCGGCACTTCTCATCTCCTTCATCCTCGTTATTATTTCGCTCTATTCAATCCGGAAGAAGAAACTCTACTTCCCGGAACTCATCAAGGCCGGCCTCGTCTTTCTCGAAGGCATGATGAAGGCCATGTTCCGGCTCCTCGGCATCGAGGACCGGGAGATGCTCGCGTTCTTCATCAAGCTCCACAATACCATGAACGCTGCCGACTTTGCGGCCATCCCGGTTACTGAGCGGGCGATCTTCATGCCCCAGTGCCTGCGGTCGTCCCGTTGCCCCGCTGACCTGACCCCGGAAGGCCTCAAGTGCAAAAACTGCGGCCAGTGCACCGTAGGCGAGGCACAAACCCTCCTGGAGCGTATGGGATACAAGATCTTCATCGTGCCCGGCTCGTCCTTCATCAAGCGTATGACAAAGAAGTACCGCCCGAGGGCGATTCTCGGGATTGGCTGCCTTGCCGAGGTAAAAGAGGGGATCGACATGGCCGACAAAATGGGCCTCGTGGTGATGGGCGTGGTGACCTTAAAAGAAGGATGTGTCGAGACCATCGTCAACTGGCCCGACGTGTACGAGGTCGCAGTGCTCGGGATTGACCCGGCCCTAATCCCCGAGAACCTTCATACTCTTACCGATTAAATTCCCGCTCTTTATCCTGCCGTGGACGATGATCGCGTCCTGGCTTGTCACGTCCCCGACCGTGATGCCGGGGCGCAGGATGACCCTCCCGCCGGCCTGGACCGTGTGGACGACCGCGTGGTCGAGGATCACGACATCGCCCTCTGCGACAATCGGTCCCTTGATCCGGCACTGGCTCCCGATCACTGCACTCCCGCAGGTGATGTCCAGCGCAACGCTCGACCGCGGGCCGAGCTCAAGGGTGCCGGTGACATTGAGCCGCCCCCAGAAATGCGTGCGGGGCGGGACAACGAAGTCGCCGTCGATCCGGACGTTCCCTTCGAAATACGAGCCTTTCTCGGCAAAATAGGTTGTTCCTTTCTGGATCACCGTGGGCATTGTTCTCACTTTTACCTGTGGTGCCAGTGCGGGGATAAACTTGTTGCTCGGGCGCCTTCCGGCAGGGAGCCGCGGGTGGCGGTAATTACCCGAAGAAGAGGGCCGAGACCACGAAGACAAGGAGCGAGGCGAACATGCCGTACTTGAGCACCGCTGATGCCTTCGACTGCCGTACACAGGCCGGTGTGTCGCAGGAAAGGGCCTTTATGGCTGCCGCGATGAGGACGAGGTCAACCAGCCCGATGAGGACAAGGTACGGGATACCCCACCACAGGATGGGGACAGCGCTCGCGATGGCAGAGAGCACGACAAAGACGATGGCAGCAAGGGCGGTCTTCTTCACGCCGATCAGGATCGGCAGCGTGACTGCCCCCCCGGCCTTGTCCCCCTCAACATCCTCTGCGTCTTTTAAGAGCTCGCGGGCCATCATGGCAAGGAAGGTCATCGCCGCGATGGGGACAAGGTGGATGAGCCCGTCGATTCCCGAAAATGCCCCGCCAAAGAGGAACATGCTCCCCGAGAGGTAGGCAACCGCGATATTCCCGACGAGCGGCATGCTCTTGAGCCGGGCCGCGTAGAGGGCAAGAAGCAGGGAGTTGAAGACGGCAAATGCGATGCAGATCCAGTTTGTGAAGAGGCTGAATGCGATCCCGGAAAGGAAGAGCACAACCGCGTACCAGAGCGCGGCATTCCGCGAGACCTGTCCCGAGGGAATAGGTCGGTCTGCCCGGTTGACCGCATCAATCTCCGCATCGAAGTAATCGTTGATCACGTTACCGGCTGCCGTGATGAGCGTGACCACAACAAGGAGAAGGAGTGCCGCGGGGATTAGGGCGCCGGTTGCGATGAAATACGCGACAACCGCGGCGACACCTGCCATCACCGCATTCGCCGGGCGGATTATCGTAAAGAAGCCCGCAGCGCTCATTGGATCATTCTCTGGTTGTCCCGGACTAAAAAGTGCGCGAAAAGGATTGATACGGGCGAGGGGGGATTTGAACCCCCGGCGTTCAGCTTAGGAGGCTGACGCTATGTCCGGGCTAAGCCACTCGCCCTGCCCATATCCATTGCGGGGGAATATGTATAAGTTTTGCGCGCTTCAACATCTTCGGCACATGGATCTCACGGAGGCAACTGAGGGAAAAACAACGATCCTGATCCCGGTACAGGACGATACGACCCAGTTCCCGCCCGGCTCCGCCCCGATCTTCTTCAACCGCCGGATGGAACTGAACCGGGATATCACCGTCCTCCTCCTCCCGCTTCTCGAACCTGACGAATATCTCGATGCCATGGGGGCTACCGGTATCCGGGGCCTCCGGGTGGCAACCGAATGCGGGATCCCCGTAGCCATTGCAGACCGCGACCCGAAAGCGATCGAGCTGATCCGCCGGAACACCGAACGATCCGGGATTCCCATCGAGGTCATCGAGCGGGACATGAATGCCCTGCTCTCGGAACGTTCATTCGATGCCGTGGACCTCGACCCGTTCGGCACACCGGCCTGGGTGATCGATGCAGCGATCCGGGGCTGCCGGAGGTTCCTCTTTGTGACCGCAACGGACACCGCACCGCTCTGTGGGGCGCACCTGAAGGCCGGGATCCGCCGGTACGGGGCCGAGCCGATGAACACCGAGTACCACAGCGAGGTGGGGCTCCGGATCCTGCTCGGGTTTGTCGTGCGGGAGACCGTGAAGTACGACCGGGGGATCGAGCCGCTCTTCTGCTATGCCCGCGAGCACTTCACAAGGCTCCACCTTCGCATCCTCCGCGGCCCGAAGGCAGCTGACGAAACCCTCTCGCATATCGGCTTCATCCACCAGTGCAAAAAATGCCCGTACCGCGAAGAGCAGCCGGGCCTCCATTCGGTTTCGCGGACCTGCCCTCACTGTGGCGAACCGCTTCACCCCATCGGGCCGCTCTGGCTCGGGAAGATCGTAAAGGAGGAGATCGTGTCCCGGCTTATCGAAGCCGCCGCTACCGCGGACCTGGGGACAAAGAAGGATGTACTAAAAATCCTGCAAACCAGCCGTGACGAACTGCCGACCTCGAGCTTTTACGATTACCACGAGATTGCAAAACGGCTGCGCTGCTCCCCGCCGGACATCAATGTCGTCCTCCAGAGGATTTCTGCTGCCGGTTACCCGGCCAGCCGGACGCACTTCTGCGGGTACGGGATCCGGACAACAGCGCCGCTCTCCGTGATCTACGATGCGGTGCGGGGCGACCGCACAACAGAATAGTCCTGAAAAATTATTGTCCTGAAAATTCAGTGCTCGACAATGATCGAGAGCAGATCGCTGTCCACGAGCCGGTGCGACAGGCCAACCCTCTGTCCCGGGTGCTTGACGGATTTTCCCCAGATCCGTGCATACCGGAACTTCTGCACGAACTCCCGGTGGAGCTTGGTGCAGACGTCCTCGACCGTGCTGCCTTCCCGGATGATGAGCGGCTCTTCCATGTCCGCTTCCCCGCCGTGGGGTTTGAGGTACAGGCGCATGAACCCGAGGCAGTCGTAGATCGCGTCCTTGAGCTCCTCCAAGTGGTAGCCTGCCGCTGCGGAGATCATGAGGGGCGGGTTGTCGAACCGCTCCCCGATATCGTGCTCGATCTCCAGGTAGCGTTCCTTGTCCACGAGGTCGACCTTGTTGACCGCGATGAACGCCGGGATGTACACACGGTTGCCCTGGACCGCGTCGATGAGGTCGTCCTGCGTGGCGTTCCCGCGGATCAGGATGTCGGCGTTCATCATCTTGGACTCGGCAAGGATCGAGCGCACTTCCTCGATATCGAGGTCGAGCGTGCCGACCGCGTTGAGCCGGATACCGCCGACCGAGGACTTCTTGATGGTGATGTCCGGTTTCGGGACATTGATCCGGATGCCGGCATCGTAGAGTTCCTTGAGGAGCACATCGAAGTGCCGCTCGTTGAAGACATCTACAAGGATGATGATGATATCCGCGTTCCTCACCACCGCGATAACTTCCTTGCCCCGGCCCTTGCCCATCGCAGCGCCCGCGATAAGCCCCGGAATATCGAGGAGCTGGATCTTCGCACCCTTGTGTTCCAGCGCCCCGGGCACGACCGTGAGCGTGGTGAACGCATAGGCCCCGACTGCACTTTCCGTGCCAGTCAGCTTGTTGAGCAGCGTGCTCTTACCCGTTGAAGGGAACCCGACAAGCACGGCGGTCGCGTCACCGGACTTCTTGACATTGTACCCTTCCCCGCCGCCCCCGGACTTCATGGCGCGGTTCACGGCCTCGTCTTTCAGCCGTGCGATCTTCGCCTTGACCCGGCCGATGTGTTTGGATGTAGCCTTGTTGTAGGGCGTCTTGACTAACTCGTCTTCGAGCTCCTTGATCTGGTCTTCAAGACTACTCATTGCCTATAGTAATCGCCGCAGGTCGGAGATATAGTTGATTGTGCAGAAGGTGGTTACCCGGAAAAATAACTCTCGGCGGAATGCACCGGACGTGCAGGTGAATAAACTATAAGTATCCACATCGCCCACATTAGAGGGCAACTTGCTGCTATAGTGTAGTCCGGCCAATCATGCGAGCCTCTCACGCTCGCGACTGGGGTTCGAATCCCCATAGCAGCACTTTTCTTTTACGCTAATGGTGCTAGTCTATTCTAAAAATTTATTTAAAACAGCAATCTAAATCTCAAAATCTTAGTAATGGAATTAGATTATTCTCAAACCACTCCATTCTATTCTTTTTTTCTTAATAGATACTCACCAAACATTGGGGTATACAACTGATATTTACCTCGGCCAACTTTTTGAACAAGTTTTTTATTCACAAGGCGATCTAATAACGGCGCCTTTGGTCTCCCACCAATTTCTTTTGGTGTAAATTCGTCCTTTCTTAACTCCACAATTTTAAGTAATATTTCTTTCTCGGCATCCGTAACAGAAGCAAAATCTGCATCGAATTTTTTCTTGGCTAGAATTTCAATAACATCTGGACAATATTGGTCAAAATCTTCAATGACAGTAATATTTTCGGGTAATTTAGTAAGTAGTTCTCTCATAAGTAATGTTACAAAATACGGATGCCCTTTAGTTATTTCATGAAGTTTTTTGATTACAGTTTGGGATATTTTTAGGTGTATCGCTTCTACAACTAATGGTTTCGTAATTTGTTCTTCCGTCCCCTCAAGTGTAAAAAGTCCCAATTCATGTCGAACAAAAAGACGTGTAAATGGTTCCGCGATATCTTGGATTATTGGATATAGCATATCTGAAGTTGAAATTATAAACATGAAAGGGACGCCTTTCTTACCTAATGTTTGGATATCTGTTCGAAGGTTATAGTAAATATCACCCCTCTGCTTATCCATCACATAGTGAATGTCATCCATCATGATTATAACAAGTCGGACATCATTTCCTCTCAGTTTATCCCAAAAGCGCAACAACGTATCTGTAAAGTTAATAGCAGTTACTTTCTGTTCATTCCGTTCGATTTCAGGAGAGGTCAGGGATATTTTTTTTAGTTTCCACTCATCAAGGATGATTAATTCATCTCTTATAAAATCAAGTACCTGCCTTGGAAGAGGTATGGTTGCTCTATAGGATTTGAACAGAGATTCAAGTATATTGGCACAAAAGATATCTGGATCCTCACAATATGCTGGTTTTAGAGTAATTACCGAGGAGAGGGTTTGGATATCGTTAAACTCATTTTGCAATATCTCGTCAAACTTACTTAGGGTCGAGGATTTCCCCATACCCCATTGACCGATTATTGCCAAATTAATCGGTTTTGTAACACCGCCAGATTTTGTAACGGAATTTACAGTTTCTCTAAACGTCGCTAATAACTCTTTTTGGTTAGCATAATAGCGAGGGTCCACGGGGTTACTTGGATTATATGGGTTCTTTATCATTCATCGAATCTCCATTCAACGTCGTTTCAACCTAAACCATATCATCTTCGCCATCGGGACACACCGCGTATGGATTACTCTACCAGCAAAATGTGTCCCACTACCTCTTTCAATCGGTAAACCACAAACAGGACAAATTCTAATTCTCGTATTCATTCCAACGTGTTTCCTTTGTTATCTTTGTTATCTTTGTTATCCTTGTTATCCTTGTTATCCTTGTTATCTTTGTTATCCTTGTTATCCTTGTTATCCTTGTTATCCTTGTTATCCTTGTTATCCTTGTTATCCTTGTTATCCTTGTTATCCTTGTTATCCTTGTTATCCTTGTTATCCTTGTTATCCTTGTTATCCGTGATTCCAAACGGGTATTTATATTAATCCATTTTTCTATGTTCAATATCTTGATGCGGATCCATCCAACACTGTTTTGTTACATCGCTTTCCGGAAAAAGAGCGTCAGAGTCTGGTTGATCATTAAGATTGAGAAAAGTCGTTCCATCATCACGAGACCACTCATTCAATTCAGACAACGCGATTCCACTCCCTGCCATCCGGGGAGCCTCTTGAGGGAATCGAAGCCTGATGGCTACACCAATCGAACCTCGCTGATGCGACGCTCGATTTCTATCGACCGCTCGCTGGGCAACGGCCTGTCCGCATGTTCGCGTACAGGTAAGTGAGCAGCGCAAAAGTCGCAAGACCTTTTGCGCGTGACCCTCACATCATCCACACGAGCTTAACATTCCGCAACAAGACCCTGCTCAATAATTTTCAAGCAAGGTCCGTTTAATCCGGATCACAATTTCAATCGCGGTCGCGATCGCATTTGATTTTTTTTCAGCAGAATCCGGCAACATTTTCTCAGGTAAAGTCCGGTCGAAACACGCTCCGCCTAATCTCTCATAAGACCCCTCCGGAACCCCGCCCCGCCTCCACTCCACCACCTTCCTGTCAGCTCCCCCTGACTGTTCAGCCATTGGAACACCGCTAAATGCGACCTCCTCCGTTCCCGCCGGAGATCGCACAATTGTTCCTGCCCGTTTCCGCACTTTTCCCGAATTATGACCTCTGATTTTCGGGCGTTGAGGGAAACGAGGTACATCCGGCCACGCTGCGGGCTTTGTTGTACCAGAATTCCCGCAGGGGTTTTCATGAGTAAAATTCCCTGCCGCCCCCATATCCTGCCCCCACCCGACTCAACCCCTCCAATGTGACACCCCCACAGACATGCCCCAATCCGGGCCCGATTCGGGCTCCGTTTCCCCATTTTTTCCAATTTTTTGTGACAGTTTCGCCAAAAAGCGGGAGAGTTTTGCCATTATCCGCTTCATTTCACCCCGGAGAATGGTGAGACAATAGGGGACAATTGGGGCAGAGGATCTCTTCCTCCTCGGGGTATTGGGGGGGTGCATGCAACCGGATGCGAAGGGCGCCCCACCGCATCCCTTTATCCAGATCCCCGTCCTAGTTTCTTCCCACACTGGTGACGATTATGGTCCTCTCGTTCTTTACCCAGCTCAATGTCCTGCTGCAGCTCATGTGCGTGATCATCGTGGCCGCGTACCTCCTCACCCGGAGCCGGATCTTCCCGGAGATCCTTGACGGAAAAGCGACCATCACAACGCAGATCATCCTCGTTTTGTTCTTTGGCGCCCTCTCGATCTATGGTTCCATCAGCGGTATCGAGTTCCTCGGCTCGGTCGTGAACGTCCGCGACCTCGGCCCCATGCTTGCCGGCCTCCTGGCCGGGCCATGGGTGGGCATGGGCGCGGGTGCCATCGGTGCGGCGTACCGGCTGAGCCTGGGGGGGCTCACGGTCATCCCCTGTTCGATCACCGCGATCTTTGCCGGTCTCTTCGGCGGCCTCATCTGGCTGTACTGCAAAAAGAAATTTGCCGGCTGGAAGATTGCCGTGGTCTTCGCGATCCTCATGGAAGTCTTCCACATGGTGCTCACGCTTGCCCTGGTCCAGCCGTTCGATTCGGCTCTCGCGATCGTATCACGGGTTTACATCCCGATGATCCTCGCCAATGCCGTGGGCATGTACCTCTTCTGCCTCATGGTGGAACATTTCCGGCGCGAGAAGAAACTGGAAGATGGACAGAAATCACAGGACCCGTGATTCGCAAATAAAATGAGATCTCGAGAAATGAGATCTCTTGAAAAAAATAATTTTTTTGGAAAATTTTTGTTTTTTCGATACGATCCCGGCTCACATCGCCCGGAACCGTTTCACCACCGTGTCCATACCCTTCTTCTTGATCTCGATCTTGAACTTCGTTTCCTTGTATTTCACTTCAAAGATCCCCAGCTTCCCGGAAGAGACCAGCCGCTCGACCGCAAGCAGGTCTGCCCGGGGCATCCGCTTGAAATCGTCCCCTTCATAGATCACTTTTCCCACAAGAATTCCCTCCAACGCTATGTTCTACAATAGACCAGCGGGCTTATCAACATTGTGCGATGGCGATTCCGGCATCTCCGTACAATCCGGATTACAAATAACGCGCAGAATACGCGTAAATTCCCCGGTTTACAGAGGAACCATTAAATAGCGCGTCCCGGCATATCCCTATACGAGAACTTATGACCAGGGAGAAGATCCAGGTTCCCGGAAAAGCCTATGAGGAGCTCGTTGCGCTCCAGCGCGAGATCCATTTTACATCAGACCACGAGGACACCATCAGGAAGGCAGAAGACCGCGGCTACATGGCGGCAGCCAACTGGATCCGCAACAACGAGCGGGGGTACAAGATCGGGTTCGCGTGGGGTTTTGAACCCGTTGCCGATGAGCCCCAGGGCATGCTCCGGGACATCCCGGAACCCCGCTCCCCCCCGGTCAAGCGCACGGTTGCAAAACCCACGCAGACCATGGAGCCCCGGTCACAGAAGAAATCCGGTGGTTCAAAGTCCGGCAGCGCGAAGAGTTCCGGCGGCTTCTTTGCCGGGATCAAAAAGTGGCTGGGCAAATATTTCTAAACCTTTTTTTCGCAAGAATCATTGCACAGGAAATCAAAAGGAAGAGCATATGCCAACCTGTGCCGACTGCGTCAGCTACACGCCGAAGACAAATGATACGGGCGAGTGCCGTATCAACGGCCCGGTCCCCGCGGACCGCGACAGCGACCGGTGCCCGTCCCGCACGTTTATTCCAAAGCCCGTAAAACACTGATCGGGTACAACCATCATGCCACGCGAACTTGACGAGAAGGATATCGCGATCCTAAAGAAACTCGCCCCGGAATGCGGCGACCTGACCTGCTCGGGATCGGGCCACATGTTCCACTCCATCCTCCCCCCGGTCTCCAACCATTTTGCCGAGGATTCCGAAGATTTTCTCCGGCGCATCAGCAGGCTTGACAAAGAGGAACTCACCTACCTCACGGACCTGATCCGGAACGGCGAAGAGAGCCTTGGCTGCATGCCGGTGGAGGATGTCGAGGCGCTCGTCCACTATATCCACGACACGATTTCCCCTGAAGTGGCACAGAACGTGATCTCCGTGTATGAATCCGGCGGATCCTGCGAGCATTAACCCTCTCTCCCTCATCCATGCCCGATATCACCACGCTCTTTTCCGATCTGCAGAACGGCAGCATTGCAAAGCGGAAGGCTGCTGCAAAAGCGCTTGGGACAGTGAGCAACGACTGTGCCCCCACCGCCCTCGCAAGCGCTCTTGATGATCCTCACCCGGCCGTACGCTGCGAAGCTGCCCTGGCACTGGGCCGCAGGGGAGATGCCGCTGCCGTTCCACCGCTCGCCAGAGTCCTCAATGACGATGAACCGGCAGTCCGGGCCGCTGCGCTTGAGGCGCTCGGGAGGATCCGCGATCCCGGATCCGCCCCGCTCGTCATCCCCCTCCTCCGTGACCGCGAGCGCGAGATACGGATCGGCGCTGCCATAATCCTCGGGAAACTGGGCAACCGGCAGGCCATTGCACCGCTCACCGCATTGAAAGACGATCCGTTCTCCGAGGTCCGCGAAGCAGCAGAAGATGCGCTCCGCCGCCTCCGCAGGTAACTCCTCCCCGCAGCATCTTTTATATCTTCGCCATGCCACACTAGGATAACAACTCTCCGGGGTTACAGTATGGAAAAGAACTCATCGGTAATGGAACACCTGATCAACTTCTTCTCGCTCGTGCCCATGATCCTGTACACGATCGTGGCGATTCTCCTGACGGTCATTGCCGTATTCTCGGTCTGGGACGCAATCCTGTTGATTATGCAGATGATAATCTCCCGTGACTTTGCCAACGGGCTTGTCAGTGTCATCTACGCACTCCTCCTGACCATCACGATCATTGTCCTCTTTGAGACTGTGAGTGTCTATTTCAAGACCAAGCATGTCGAGGTCCGGGCCCTCCTCATCGCCGGGCTGACCGGGGTTGTCCGGCACGTGCTGGTCTACAATGTCGACACCGTGGACCCCTTCACCCTGATGGGGACCGTGGCCCTCCTTGCGGTGCTGATTGTCGGGATTGTCTTTGTCAAGCCGGAGCCACTCCCGTAACGCTCTTCCGTTCCCTTTTCCTTCTTTTTGCTTCTCGCCCCCTTGTTCCAAACACGAGCATTTTGTAGTACGCAGTACAGAGATCCACAGCACGGAAGAACGCTGATGACGGCAATCATCGAAGCTTATGACCTGAAGAAGAACTACAACAGCACGGTTGCAGTCGACGGCATCCGGTTCACCGTAAAAAAAGGGGAGATCTTCGGGTTCCTGGGCCCGAACGGTGCGGGCAAGACAACCACCATGAAGATGATCACCTGCGTCTCGCCCCGCACCTCCGGCTCGCTCACAGTCCTTGGTATGGACCCGGAGGAAAAGCCCGCGGAGATCAAACAGAGCCTCGGCGTTGTCCCGCAGGAGACCAACCTCGACCCCGACTTCACCTGTTTTGGGAACCTCTTCTACTACTCGCGGTACTTCGATATCCCCAAAGATGAGGCAACACGACGCGCTGACGAACTCCTGGAGTTCGTTCAGCTCACCGAGAAGCGGGACGTTTCCGTGGACAAGTTATCCGGGGGGATGAAGCGCCGGCTCATCCTTGCCCGGGCACTCGTGAACCGTCCTGACCTTCTCATCCTGGATGAACCCACCATCGGTCTCGACCCGCAGGCCCGTCACCTGATCTGGGAGAAACTCCGGAGTTTGCAGGCGAAAGGAAACACCATCGTGATGACCACGCATTACCTTGACGAAGCCGCACGGCTCTGCGACCGGCTGGTGATCATGGACAACGGGAAGATCCTGGTGGAAGGGGCTCCCGCAGATCTTGTCCGGGAGCACGCGGGCAGCGAGATCGTGGAAGTGGAGGGAAGCGACGATGTCGTCACCTGCCTCCGCGAACTCGATGTCCCCTTCGAGAAGACCGGTGACATGGTCCAGGTGGCCACAACAACAGAGAACGCCCGCGAAGTTGCAAGGACAATTCTCGAACGCTGCCGGCCGGAGCGGATGATCACAAGGCCGGCAACGCTCGAAGACGTGTTCCTGAAACTGACCGGGAGGAACCTCCGGGAGTGATCATGCCGCACATCTTCTCGATCCCGAATGTTACCCGCCGTGCCGGAATCGTCTGGTACCGGAACCTCGTCGTCTTTGTCCGGACCTGGCAGGTGAACTTCTTCCCGCCCCTTGTCGAGGCGCTCCTCTACCTTTTTGCCATCGGGATCGGCATCGGCACCTACGTGCAGCAGATCGACGGCATCCCGTATATCAACTTCATCGCCCCGGCCATCCTTGCCATTGCGGTGATGAACTCGGCGTTCTTCGAGTGCACATTCGGCTCCTTTGTGCGTATGTATTACCAGAAGACGTTCGATGCCATGATCGCGACACCGCTCTCGATCGAGGACGTGATCGCGGGCGAACTCCTGTGGGGCGCAACCCGGAGCGTCATCTACGTGCTCATCATGCTGCCGGTGCTCGCGGTGTTCGGCGTCGTCTCCCTGCCCCTTGCCGTGCTCACCATCCCGCTCGCGTTCCTCGGCGGCCTGATGTTTGCCGGGGTCGCGATGTGCTTCACGTCCGTAACCCCCGGCATCGATACGCTCAATTACCCGTCGTTCCTCTTCATCACGCCCATGGCGCTCTTCTCGGGCACGTTCTTCCCGCTCACGCTGATGCCGGCGTTCCTCCAGTATATCGCGCTTGCCGTGCTCCCTCTCACGCACCTTGTGGCCATCATGCGGATGCTGACCCTGCCTTCACTCTCGTGGACGCTCCTTCTTAACCTTGCATGGATTGCAGTCATCACTGCCATCACCTGCATCATCTCGATCAACCTGATGCGGAAGCGCCTGATCGTGTGAGGCACGCCTCAGCGGGTGAACCGGAGGACAAGCAGGGTCTCGTCCTCCACCCGCTCCTCGCGGACAAGCTCCGCGTGTAACCCGTGCGTGGCAAAGAGTTCCTTCACTGCATCGGGCCCGGTGAGCGACGAGATAAGGACCAGGATCCTGCCGCCGGGCGCCAGCACCCGCTTCACATCCGCGGCAAACCGCTCAAGGGTCTCCCGCCCGGATTTCCCGCCGTCAAGGGCATACTCCAGCCAGTCATCGATCCGCTCGTGCGGTTCGGTGGGAAGGTACGGGGGATTGAAGAGAACGAGATCGAATTTTCCCCGGATCGGGTCGAGAAGGTTGCAGCGGATGACATCCACGCCGGCCTTCTGCGCAGCGATTGCCGCGTGGGGATTGATATCCGTGGCAATGGTGCGGGCACCCTTCCGCATCGCGGTTGCAATCAGTCCCGAGCCGGTCCCGACCTCCAGCACCCGGTCGCCGGGCCTCACTTCGCCCCGTGCGGCATCGAGCAGGAGATACGTGTCGGCTTCGGGCTGATACACCTGCGAGGGGTCGTAGTCCATACAGTAAGGAATGGTTGGCTGGTATCTGAAAAAAAGGGATTGGATGGGAAGGATCAGAACACAAACGGATCGCAATCCGGATCGCACAACGAAATCCGGCCCCGATATACCTCAGGATTGACGCCTGACACGATATGCTGCGTGATCCGGTTATCATAAACCTGCCGGTAGTTTATTAGTTGGAAAAGGAGCATTTTCGTACCGGAGGAATGCACTACACCAGACCGGATACGGATGTCAGCTATCCATATGGGCGAAACGCCAAGGATACCGGCACGGAGCACTGCAACAGCAATGAAGACCCTGGTTGATTCCGCCCGCGAAGGGAGACTGACCCGCGCGATGAAGACCGTTGCCGCAGAGGAGGGCATCGATCCCGATGAACTCCTCCGGCGGATAGCCGGAGGGAGTGTAGTCATCATGCAGCGTGGCAATCGGTACACAGGCATGGGAACCGGTCTGCGCACGAAGATCAATGTCAACCTGGGAACATCCTCAGGAAAAGTTTCTGTCAGTGATGAACTCAGGAAAGCGGAGATCGCCGAGAAGTTTGGCGCCGACACCATCAGCGACCTCTCGATGGGGGGCGACATCAATGCCATCCGAAGGGAGATCCTCGCGTGTACCACGCTCCCCGTCACCACCGTGCCGGTCTACCAGGCGGTTGTCGAATGCGGCCTCGATAGCATGACGACAGAAGATATCCTTGCCACCCTGAAACGACAGGCCGGGCAGGGGATCAGTTCGGTTGTCGTCCACTGCGTGACACGGAAAATGCTCGGGGTTTTCAGGCAGAAGAAACGAGTTCTCGGGATGGTTTCCAAGGGCGGGTCGATCACCAGCGCCTTCATGCTTACCCACGATTGCGAAAACCCGTTTGTCGAACACTTCGACGAGATCCTCTCGATCTGCCGGAAGCATGACATTGTCCTTTCGCTCGGGAACACGGCACGGAGCGGCTGCATCCACGATCACCCGGACGCATTCCAGCAGGCCGAGCTCCGCCAGAACTGCGCACTCGCACACCGGGCGCTTGCAGCGGGAGTCCAGGTTATCATCGAAGGCGCCGGCGGGCATATCCGAAAGGACCGTATCGCACCGATGGTCCGCTCGTATAAGAAACGCTCACCGTTCCCGCTCTTTGTTGCCGGGCCCCTGCCAACCGATATTGCGGCAGGATATGACCACATTGCCGGTGCCATCGGGGCCAGCACCGCGAGTGCGGCAGGGGCTGATTATCTCTGTTACATCACCCCGGCAGAGCACCTTGGTCTTCCGGATCCCGAAGCGGTGAAAGAGGGTCTCATAGCGTTCAGGATTGCCGCCCATGTCGGGGATAGTGTCAAACAGGGCAGGGAGAAAGAGGATGAAGACGTTGCGGTCCACCGGGCTGCACTCGACCGGGAAGCTCAGATCCGGTGTGCCATGGACCCGGAGCGGGCACGGCAGTTCTGCGGGGAGGAGACGGAATGCACGATGTGCGGGAAGTTCTGTGCGATTAAGATCATGCGGGAGTTCTGACGGCCCGTTACCTTACCCGACAATCGTATCGTTAAACATCCCGCGTTCGCGATCTGCGAGATAGTGTGAATAATTCCTGCGTACGGTCGCGGCGGACGTATTGGCATAGCAGTAGGCGCAGAGATGCATGCAGGTGGAGTACTGGCCGATATCCTTCGACACAATGCAACGGCAGGTGTTCCGCTGGCCGGGGTCCTTCAAGCGCCGAGAGGGATCCGGTGAGGACCCGTCAAGTGCCTGCTGGCCTTCCGGCTTGAGGAACGCCATCAGGTCCCTGTCGTGAGCAAACTCCGTTGTCATCAGGTCATAGCTGATGCACTGCCCCCGGCCGATGCCGTACTGAGAGAGATCGCGCCCCTCGGCGCAGGCGGAAAGGGTGAGCCCCCAGCGTTTGTTGAGGCGCCGGAGGCCCTCGCAGAACCCGGCAACTTCCGCATCAGAGAACTCGCGGGCGCCCCGGCACCCGGCTGCGTCCAGGTTCCGCCTCACTTTCGTGTATTTCTCAATGTCCACGAAACTGAAGACCATCCGTTTCGTGAACGGGGCAATGCGGTCGCCGATGTGTTCCACCCGGTTCAGCAGCTCGCTGACCGTGACGGTCTCTGTGAGGGTGAGGGGGTCGAACCGCCACACGACCTTTCCCGGCCCGATCCGGTGGGAGAGCCGGATGAAGGTTTCAATCCGTTCATCGAGTGGAGGCACGTTAGGTTCAAGGTTTTCCTTATCGTAGTCGTTTACGCTGTAGAGGAAATAGTATCCGTACCCGAGACGATCGAGCGTATCCAGGACGGGAAGGAACGGCGCAGGATTCTTGGACCAGAAGACAAAGAGTCGAGCCCGGGCAAACGAGACAAAGACCGGTCTGCCGCCAAAGGGACTCTTCCACTGCACGTATCCTTCCTTCAGCCGGCTTTGGAACCAGTCGCCATAGAAGGCCGGAATATCCGTGGAGCGGCTTGCCGAGACGATGACCGGGGCTGTTGCCTCAACAGACAGCCTGCCGGAAGGAACCGCTGGGTCAGCAACTTCGAGTGATACCTTCTCCCAGCCTCTCCACTTCATGGCAGTCCCAGAAGAAGTATTCAGCGGGGCATGGGCAAAAACCGTTCGGCCTTGAGTCACGGGATGTTTGCGATGGTGGCAAAATCTTCGAGATACAGTGCCTCGGGCCGGCTTGCCAGGATCTCTTCCGGCAGGGTCGAGAGCACCCGCTTCACCCACTCGGCACCCAGCATGGTGCCCGCCGATCCCTTCAGGCAGTTTCTCACGGTCTTTCTCCGGTGCGAGAAGAGCGCCCGGACAACATTCGCATACAGGCGCCGGTCATTGATGTAAAAGATCGGCTCGCGGGGAAAGATCTTCACAACCGCGGAGTGTACCTGGGGCCGGGGCGAGAAACTTTGCGGTGGGAGCCGGAAACACTGCTGTACTGCGGCGTACGTCTGGACCATGATCGAGAGCCGCCCGCAGTCCTTGGTCCCCGCTTTTGCCACCATGCGATCGGCAAACTCTGCCTGGTACATCAGCACGCCGACCTCGAACGGGTGTTCCAGGAGCCGGAATGTTATCTTGGATGAGGCCGAATAGGGGAGATTTGATACCGTGACATCAAAAGGGGGGTATTCGCACCGGGTGGCATCGCCGTGCTGGAGCACAAGCTGGCCGGATGAAATCTCACAAGAAAAGGTCTCGGTGAGTTCTTCCACGAGCCGGGTATCCAGCTCGATCGCGTGCACGAAGGCTCCCCGGTCGAGCAGGGCACGGGTCAGCGCCCCGTTGCCCGGCCCGATCTCGAGCACCTTCTTTCCCTGCACTTCTGTTAAGCCCGCGATGCGGTTCACCGCATTCTGGTCAACGAGGAAGTGCTGGTCGTGCTGCGCTTTCATTTCGTGGTGAACACGTGGTACTTGGTCTCCTTGTCCTGGAGCTCTTCGAGGATCCGGGCCTGGATCATCTTCTCCGGGTGCGGGATCGCCTTGATTCGTGCCGAGATGTCAGCAAAATTCTCGAAGGGCTTCTTGTTCCGGGACTCCAGGATCTCCCACATCAGCTTCTTGCCGATGCCCGGGAGGAGGTGGAGCATGTGGAGCTTGGGCGTGATCGAGATTGCCTTGTTGAAGAACGTGACAAAATCCGCCTCGCGGTCCTTCACCACTTTCTCGATGATGAACGGGAGCTCTCCCTTTGCCGTCTGGGTCAGCTCCTCATACCCGATCCGTCGCTTGACGCGTTCGACCTTGTCGCGCTCGGCATCGCCGATATAGACCTTGTCGTACAGATCGATCTGGACACCCGGCTTTGGCACGAGCTCTAACAGCTTGAACTGCTCAAGGCCCATGGCCTGGACGATCGGTTCCCTCTTGAACGGGGGACGCGGGTCGTCCGGGTGGCCCTTCAGCAGGACATCCAGCACTATCGCGTTGACCTCTTTCTTCTCCGCCTTCATGGATCAACACCTCAATAATGTGTGATGACCAGTTCGATGATGGAGTCGATCTCTTCGGGAGATAAGGTGAAACGCTCTTTTGCGAAGATCGCCCGGACCTCATCACGGGTCTTGGGCATGATATTGGCAATCCGGTACGCGATCTCGGGTTTCATCTTCTCCATCTTGATGAGTTCAGCCACCAGATCGCGGGATTTTTCGGGTTCCGTCTTGGAGAGCTGATTGGCATGCTCGATACTGCGCCTGAACTCGTAGGACATCTCCTTCTCGGCGGCCAGCCTCTCGGACTCTACCCGTAAGAGGACGCTTCGCATCTCGGGGAGCGTGACCTTCTCTTCGCTAATAATACCCTTAACTTTCATGCCAATCACCTGACAGTGAATTTACTTTTGTGCTTTTAGATGTTGTGGTCTTGCGATGACGACCTTGTCGGCGTTGCCATCGCGGATAGTGAGCATCCATGCACGGCCGCGCTGGCCGAGTACCGTGCCGGTCTTCCCGTGGAAGCGGCGGTGGGGCATCCCCTTCTGGATGCTCGGATTGACAACAACGTGAACACGGTCGCCGATCTCGAACCGCTGGATAACCGAGGTTACCGGCGGCAGGCCGCGCTTTCTTAAATCTTTCTTGAACTTATACCGTGTCTTCTTCCTTGGACCATTGTGATGTGCCATGGTTTATTCTCCCTCCTTTGCTCCTTCCACCTGCGTGACGTCGAGGCTGGTGACGTGAGCCGTTCTGTTCAGGATCTCGGCAAGACTTGGACGGGTTCGCCCCGAATCCCCGGACACGAGTTCTTTGATGTAGAGGCCGGCTTCGCCCAGGACTTCGACAATAAATTTGTCGTCCTGTTGCCCCACACACTCGATACCAAGGACCGTTCTCTCGCGGACTTTGTCGGCCCGGCGATGTGCAACCCGTTCGGGCGTGCGCTGGTATATTGTGACGCCCTCCAGGGTTTTTACGGCTTTTGCGAACACATCCGTCGCTATTTCGCCGTCAACCTCGACCAGGATCCTGTATTTTTTATGCGCTTTGTTTGATTTAAGGGTTTCCACCTCCGCACGGTCAGCCCAGCGCCTGATCGCAACGGAGACCCTGCCATCCGCGGTGCTGTTGATGGTTTTTTCCAGTTCCGCAAGGTCGATGGAACGCTTCTTTGGCGAGACAACCTCAAGGATGAACGGCCGGCCCGTCCCCACCATGCGGGCATCGATGTCCTCGCGGCCCGCGCCGTGAAGGACCGCGTTCTCCGCGTTGAACATCTCAATCACGGGCCGCCCGATCAGTTCCTCGACCGAGTCCAGGTACTGGGCACCGGTGAAGTTGCACTTCTCGCAGCCGGCGCCACGGCAGGCCCGGCAGTCCCAGTGGGTCTGCGGGATGCCCCGCTCGAACTTCTGGTACCGGCCATAGAAGAAGACCGAGTTGATCTGGACTTCAACCGCACCGGTTGCGGGATCGAGAATGGTCACCACTTCCGGCTTTTTGAAGTCCACGACCTTGCCGGTCTTTGCGGATACTGCCTTCCCCACCTCCCGGTTCACCTCGGACTTGAAGGGCTCGGGCTCGGCAAGCGAGAGGTCGCTCCAGACCATCTCCTCGTTCTCGGCGATCATGGGAGGAACGCGGCAGCCCACGAGATGTGTTGAGAATTCGATATCCTTTGTTGCTTCGATAACACGGTCCGCCCAGAGCGGCACGTCATCGAAGAAGTTCCCGCACACCCAGCAGGTGCCGGCAAACTTTTTGTACGGCTGGTTCTCCTCAAGGGCCAGGGCAATCTTCAACCCTCTTCCCCGCTCGTCATTTGAGAGCCCGTGCGAGCGCTTCCCGAAGAACCGCCCGAGGCAGTGGTCGCACGTCTCCCCGTACGCGAGGATCGCTTTCACCTGTTCGCTTATTGCCATCCGTTCATCCTCCTGTCCAGTTCATTGTGTACTACGGTTATCGTGTGATCGGCATGCAGACACTTCGGACCCACGGAATAGTTCGGGCAGGCGCTGGTGAGTGCCTGTTCCGGTTCTGTGAAGTTCAGGTGATCCGAGAGGAGAAATGCCCCCGGCAGGTCCTTTGCCTTCCGGATATCCTCGCCGCTTTCATCAAGCACGCCAAACGGCATTTCCTGCATCAGGCGTTCGAGGCCGCCTTTCCGGATCGAGACCCCGTCCGCCACCTCGCGGAACTCGCTGCCGCAGGGGACATCGATCACCTTCTTGATCAGCGCCGCGGCACTCCGCTCATCCGGCGAGAGCGACTTCACTGTTGCCCCGCTGAAACGTATCGTCTTCGGCCCCGACGGCGGTCCCAGAAGGACAAGAAAGCAGTCAACATCCCTCCTCAGGTCATGCGAGAGGAAGAGCGAGGCATTCACGCACCGGCAGAGCACATCCATCCGGCCCCCGCTGCCCGGCAGGTCGTTGATGGAGAATCCGCTGTCAGTCCGGGCAAGGTGCCCCACAATCGCAAACGCAGTCATAACAACGAAGGTCTCACTGCATCCCGGAGAAGCGTTTCATCAGGCGCTGCATATTGAACTTGCCGCCGCCCTGCCCGCCCCGCAGGCCCTTTAAGGTCCGCTGCATCATCTTGTAGTACTTGATCAGTTCCCTGACCTCATCGGGTGTTGCACCGGCCCCGTGGGCGATCCGCTGCATGCGGGAACTGTTGATGAGCGAGGGCTCGTCGAGTTCGGCGGAGGTCATCGAGTCCATGATGATCCGGTAGCGGACCATTTTCGTGCTCGTGACATCGTACACACCCTCGGGAAGCTGCATGTTCCCGAGCGGGAGCATGCCCATGATCTGCTTTAAGGGGCCCATCTTGTTGAGGGCTTCGAGCTGCTTGTACATATCGCGGAGGGTGAACTTCCCCTTCATCAGGGCGTTGACGTCAACGTCCTCGGGATTGATCGCCTCGTTCGCCCGCTCCACGAGGGCTTTCAAGTCCCCCATGCCAAGCAGGCGGGAGATGAAGCCGTCGGGATCGAACCGTTCGAGGTCTTCGATCGTCTCTCCTGAACCGATGAACGCGATCCCGCTTTTCGTCTCGGCAACGGCCGACATGGCGCCACCGCCTTTTGCGGTACCGTCCATCTTGGTGATGATGACGCCGTCGATCCCGATGGCCTCGTGGAACCGTTTTGCCTGCTCGCTTGCCTGCTGGCCGAGCGCGGCATCGATAACGAGCCAGCGGTGGGTGGCTTTTGTCAGCACATTAAGGTCGATGATCTCCCGGATCAGGTCGGCCTCAAGGGCATGCCGCCCCTGGGTATCGACGATGATGAGTTCCTGCTCCTTTAAGGCTGCAAGGCCCTCACGGGTGATCTTCAGGGCGTCCTTTTCCTGCGGGTTCCCGAAACAGGGTACATTGATCTTGGCGCAGAGCGTCGAGATCTGGTCGAAGGCACCGGGCCGGAACGTGTCGGCGCAGATGACACCGACCTTCATCCCCTTCTTCTGGAAGTAGCGGGCGAGCTTTGCCGTGGTCGTGGTCTTGCCACTCCCCTGCAGGCCGGCCATCAGGATGGTCTGGGGCTCAAGCCTTACCTCGGTCGAAGTCCAGACAAGGCGGACCAGTTCCTGGTACACGATCCGGAGCACGTGCTCGCGGACGTTCATCCCCTTGGGGGGCTCCTCTTCAAGGGACCGGGTGCGGATGGCCTTGGAAAGTTCCATTACGAGCTTGACGTTGACATCCGATGAGATGAGCGCCCGCTGGAGGTCTTTTACCAGATCGTCAACTGCTGCCCGGTCGACAACGGTCTTGCCGGCCAGTTTCTTGAGGGCGTCCTTTAACGACGAGGAGAGGTTGTCGAGCATCACGCACCCCCGTCCAGCAGCTCTTCCACAACCGTTGCCGGCTCGAAGGGCATGATGTCGTCGTAGGCCTGCCCGACCCCGAGGAACATCAGCGGCTTTCCTATGGTGTGGGCAATGGAGATCGCTGCCCCTCCCCGGGAGTCCATGTCGGCCTTGGTCAGCACTACGGCATCTGCGCCCACCGTCCGGTCGAACTCGAAGGCACGCGTCACGGCGTCATTGCCAGCCACCGCTTCGTCCACGTATACAACAAGGTCGGGCTTCATGACGCGTTTGATCTTCTCGAGCTGGCTCATCAGGTTCGCCTTGTTGTGGAACCGGCCGGCAGTGTCCGCGAGGACAACATCGATCTTGTGCGCTTTTGCATACTCCACGGTATCGAACAGCACTGCCGAAGGATCGGCACCTTCCTGGTGCTGGATGACCCGGATCCCGATCCGCTCGGCATGCACAGCGATCTGCTCGATTGCCCCGGCGCGGAAGGTATCGCCTGCGCCGATGACAACCGTGAAACCCTCCTTCCGGAGCCAGGACCCGATCTTGGCAACCGTCGTGGTCTTCCCGGTGCCGTTCACACCGGTGAACAGGATCTTCACGGGACGTTCGTGCTTCGCGATATATGCCTTGAGATCGAATCCCTGCCCGAGCACGTCCAGCAGGGCAGCTTTCAGCGCATGGACAACGAGGTGGTCGACGGATTCCCCGATCTTGCGGTGCCTGCCGACAAGATTCTTCTCAACGCTGCTGATGATGGCGTCGGTAGCCGGGAGGGCCACATCGCTTTCAAGGAGGGTAAGTTCCAGTTCGGAAAGAGCATCATCAAGGTCTTTTTCCGAGACAATCAGTTCGCGGTCGATGATGAGCGTCTTCATCTTCTGGACAAAGGACGCGGAAGAAGACTCCGGTGCAGGTGCAGCGGCAGTGCCGGGCTCTGCATCCGGTTTTGGTGCGGGGACGGGAGGTGTCGCTGTAGCGGAAGGGGTTGTTTCTCCCCCGGGTTCAGCCCGGGCTGCTGCGGCGTTGATACTACCGCCAAGGCGCTCGCGTGCCGCTTTGAGCTTCTCCCGCAGTCCCCCGAACATGGGCAGGTGCTCCGGATCAGCCCAGATCCTGC
>Ga0302253_1000694_pt1 | contig 25282 bp, 22 predicted proteins | sample AAG_RA_Trp_MG_FD_193537 | JGI IMG/M metagenome (GOLD analysis project Ga0302253, IMG submission 193537) | Enriched activated sludge microbial communities from anaerobic digester in WTTP, New Holstein, Wisconsin, United States - AAG_RA_Trp | ecosystem: Engineered > Bioreactor > Anaerobic >...
ACGCCGCAGGTCACCCTGAAGCCTACGCGATTGTCGTCATGGAGAGTTATGACGAAGCCGACCGGGCACACCTTGTCGAACACCTTTCCCGCCTCTTCTGCAGTGTGATTCTCCTGCGCTCTTCCACGATGTCCACTGGCAACATCTGGCTATCCCCCATCGAAATCGGAGGCTTGCCTGGCCTCATGGTGCGCCAGAATCTGCTCGACCCGCGAAGGCTCACGGTCAAACGCACTCTCGACCTCATCGCCACCGCGCTGGCGCTGCCACTTGTGCTGCCCGTCATGGCGGTCATCGCGCTGTGCATACGCCTTGAGACACCCGGCCCCGCCTTCTTCTGGCAACAGCGCATCGGGCGTGAAGGACGTCACTTCGACATCCTCAAGTTTCGCACCATGCATAACGACGCCGCCGCACGGCTTGCAGAATGCCTCGAACAGTCGCCTGAACTTCAGGCAGAATGGCGGCGCGACCATAAACTTCGCTGCGACCCGCGTGTGACCCGTGTCGGCGCATTCCTGCGCAAGACGAGTCTCGACGAATTGCCTCAGCTATGGAACGTGCTGCGCGGCGACATGAGCCTCGTGGGCCCAAGACCCATCGTCGATTCCGAGGTGCAGCGGTACGACGCGGCATTCGCCACGTACACGCGTGTGCGCCCGGGCATCACCGGGCTATGGCAGGTCAGCGGTCGCAATGACCTGAGCTACCCTGAACGTGTTCAGCGCGACATGTACTACATCAGCAACTGGTCGGTATGGTTCGACATCTGGATCATCGCGCGGACGATTCCGGTCGTACTGCATCGCGACGGGGCCTACTGATGCCGACGCCACGAGACAGCAGTCCATCGTGCACGGACGGCAACAGCACCACGCCATCCTCCTCGCCACAGACGCCTGCACAGGCGGATAGACCGCCCACGAACATGCGCATAGCCATCGTCCACTACTGGCTGGTGGGGATGCGCGGCGGCGAAAAGGTCATCGAGGCCCTGTGCCGCATGTACCCGCAGGCAGACATCTTCACGCATGTCGTCGCACCGGAGAGACTTTCCTCCATGTTGGCGGCACGCCATATCCGCACATCGTTCATCCAGCGCCTCCCCGGCAGTGTCCGGCACTACCAGAAATACCTTCCGCTCATGCCGCTTGCCCTCGAACAGTTCGACCTGCGGGATTACGACCTCGTCATCTCAAGCGAATCCGGCCCCGCCAAGGGGGTCCTCACTCGCGCCGACACAGCCCATGTCTGTTACTGCCATAGCCCCATGCGCTACCTGTGGGACTTCCAGCAGGACTACCTCGACAACGCCTCGCCTCTGATGCGGCCCTTCATGCGCATCTTCTTCCACTATCTGCGCCAATGGGACGTCGCTTCGTCACAACGCGTGGACAGATTCGTCGCCAATTCCCGCAATGTGGCGCGTCGCATCACCAAGCACTGGCGGCGCGAGGCAACTGTTGTCCACCCTCCCGTCGAGTGCGACCTGTTCACGCAAGCCCCCGACGTTGCCGACCTGCCTGATGACGAAGTCGCAGACATCGTCCGACAAGGCGGCTACTACCTCTGCCTCGGACAACTGGTGGGGTACAAGCGCGTGGACATCGCCATCGAGGCATGCCGGAAGGCGGGGCGCAGACTGGTGGTGGTGGGTGATGGCGAACAGCGTGCCATGCTGGAACGCAACGCCCCGGAGGGTGTCACCTTCCTCGGGTGGCGCACGCAGGATGAGATTCGCGCCCTGTACGCCGGATGCCGCGCCCTGCTCTTTCCCGGAGAAGAGGACTTCGGTATCGTCCCCGTGGAATGCATGGCCTCGGGGCGTCCCGTCATCGCGTACGGCAAGGGCGGCGCGCTGGAGACCGTGCTTGATGGCGAAACAGGCGTTCTCTTTCATGAACAGACCGCAACAGCCTGCCATGATGCCATCATGCGCCATGAGAGGATGGAGAGGGACTTCGTCCCCGACAGCTTGCGGCGACATGCACGAACGTTCGACACGTCGGTCTTCGAGAGGAAATTCCGCCGCGAAGTGGAGGCGGCCCTGCACGCGGTGCGGGGATAGTCCGCCCTTCTGCGTACTTCTGTGGTACGCCCCTGCCTTTCTTCCGCACGTGCGTCTGCGACAGGCAGCCGCCCCATGCTCCAGCATACGGATGCAGGCAACGTCTCGTCACAGGGCCGATGCCGTCATCCCCCATCGTGTCACTCACGCCAGCCACCGCACGTCTTTCAGTACACGGCATCCGGCGCGCGGTATCCGGCGCACGCCTACAGACAGTGCCACACGCAGCCCCGCACGATACGCCGAAACGCCGACCCAGAGGCCGGCGTTTCCAGCGTTCCTTCATGGGGAACGACACGTCTGTCATCAACGTTACTGTGGCCTGTCCTCGGCTTCACGGCGTTCGGCAAGCACCTGCCCGGCGCGGGCCAACGCCGCATCGATGTTCTCGCAGATATTCCCCTCACCGATGAGCGAAAGTGTGCCCATGCGCCGCAACGTGGTGCGCATGGTCTCACGCACTCCCGAAAGCAGCAGTTGCGTACCGTCGCTGTGGCACTTGCGCCAGAACACCTCAAGGGCGTTGACGGCGGTGGAGTCCAGTGTCGAGACCTTGCGCATGCGCAGGATGAACACTTCAGGCTGCCGGTCGAGTGCGGCAAGCACGTTCTGGAACCTGTCCGCCACACCGAAGAAGAACGGCCCGTCTATCTCGTAGACCTTCACACCTTCGGGCACGTCAAGTTCCGCAGTCTCACGCCCCTGCACCTTGGTGGCCTCACCGTCGAGGCAGGTGCATATCTGCGTCACCTCGCTCATGCGGCGCATGAAGAGCAGCGATGCCAGCATGACGCCCACATACACCGCCACGGTCAGGTCGATGACGACCGTCAGCGCGAAGGTCAGACACATGACCAGCACGTCGGACTTGGGTGCGTGCAAGAGGCGCAGGAACTTGTGCATCTCGCTCATGTCCCACGCGACGACCATCAGTACGGCCGCGAGACTTGCCAGGGGAATGAACGAGGCAAGGGGCGCGAGATAGAGGATGAAGCCCACCAGCACGGCGGCATGGATCATACCCGCCACGGGCGTCCTGCCGCCGGAGCGGATGTTGGTGACCGTGCGGGCGATGGCCCCGGTGGCGGGAATGCCGCCGAACATGACTGACGCGATGTTCGCCGCGCCCTGCGCCGCAAGTTCGACGTTGGAGTTGTGCTTGTCGCCGGTCATGCCGTCGGCCACCACACAGGACAACAGCGATTCGATGCCCGCCAGAAGGGCGATGGTCATGGCGTCAGGCAGAAGCTGCCGGACCCGTTCGAGGGTGACGGTGGGCATGGTGAACGTGGGCAGTTCAGTGGGTATGCCGCCGAAGCGGCTGCCGATGGTCTCGACATCAAGGCCCAGGGCCCACACCGTCAGCGACGCCAGCACGACCCCCACGACAGGTCCCGGAATACGGGGAATCGTCTTGCGGGTGAGGATGATGGCCCCAAGAGCAAGAAATGCGATGCCACAGGTGGCAGGGTCGAACGTTGCGGCGTTGTGTATGTAGGCTTGCCACTTCTCGAAGAAGTCCGGCGGGACCGACTGCATGGAAAGGCCGAGGAAGTCCTTCACCTGCTGCGAGAAGATGAGGACGGCGATACCTGCGGTGAATCCCGTGGTCACGGGATAGGGAATGTACTTGATGAGTGCCCCGAAGCGGCACAGCCCGAAGACCAGAAGCATGGCCCCGGCAAGCAGCGTGGTCACGACAAGACCGTCGTACCCATGCTTCATGATCACATTGAAGATGATGATGACGAACGCGCCCGTGGGCCCGCCAATCTGGTAGCGGCTGCCGCCAAGCAGGGAGATGAGAAAGCCTGCGACGATGGCCGTGAAAAGCCCCCGTTCGGGCGTCGTGCCCGAGGCGATGGCAAAAGCCATGGCAAGTGGCAGGGCCACGATGCCCACGGTCAGCCCCGCCGCAAGGTCCTTGAAGAACGTCCCGCCGTCATATCCTTCCCTCAGTACCGTGAGGGTACGCGGCAGGAACGGCTCTTTGCCTGTCGCACCAGATGGAATCGCCATATGCGCCTCCTTTGCGATTTTCCGCTGTCGGAAAGCGGTAGCCTTACTCCCGCTCCCGGCGCATAGCAAGTGCCCACTCGCGTCTTTTTCAAGACGCGATACTCACACTTCTTTTCAGTGGTATATGTCTCCATTCTGTTAGTGCGAGCAGTCGTAACCCCATGTGATAGCACACTCTACCAAATCGACAGTGCAACACGACAACACAGAAGCAGTGCATCATAGAGCGCACCCCGGGCCCCTACCTTCTCCGCATTGCATCATCAGTATGTCATGACGAATGCAGCGCCTTGCGCTATGGTGCTGCAAACCACAGGAGTCACCATGAGCAGAACACTCTCGCTTGTCACCCTGGGCGTCACCGACCTCGCCCGTTCCCGCGACTTCTACGCCCGCACGGGCTGGAAGGTGGCATCATGCAGCAACGAACACATCGTCTTCCTGCATGGCGGGGGTGCCACACTTGCCCTCTTCCCGCGTGACGCCCTTCTTGAAGACTGCGGACTCACCGGCAATGCCCCCACGCCGGGCGGAGTGACCCTTGCCTGCAACGTCGCCTCGCGCGATGAAGTCGATGCGCGGCTGGCACAGGTGGTGGAAGCTGGAGGAAGGCTCATCGCCCCCGCCCGTGACAAGCCATGGGGCTACGGAGGCTATTTCGCCGACCCCGACGGGCACCCGTGGGAAGTGGCCCACGTTCCCTCGCTCACACTCGACGTCGAAGGAAGAATCATCCTTGACGCATGATGCTCCCGCAGTCTGCGACGCCTTGCCGGAAAACATCCCGGCTGCGTCCACACGCCGAAGGGGGCGGCGGGCAGAGAGGCAATAGCCCCCGGCATCCTTGGCAGGCCGTCCCTCCGCCTGTGGCCCTGTCGCCTTCCCTGCCCTCCGGGACGATAGGCGAGCCCGAGGACGGACATCCCCCTGTCGGGAGACGGGGTCCCTGCTTCATCCCGACAACGCATGAAGGCCCGTCACGCCATTGGCGCAACGGGCCTCATTCACAGTGCCTGTCGATGAAACCGCGTAGCGGCCCTGCTACAGAGGTCTCACGGGCATGCAGATGCTCACGTCCCACGGGCCTTCGGGAGGAGCCTGCATAACGTCGTTGTACAGTTCGAAACAGGGTCTGTCGTCGGGCTGCATACCACTGGTCGGCAGCCACTGCCCGAAGAGTTCATTCCATGCCTCGGTGAACTGCCCGCATGCCACAGGACGACGGTACACGGCATACAGACCGCCGCCCACCTCCTGCGTGGCACAACCGCCATCCACCTCCACGCCGGGGGCGATGACGATACAGGCGTCATAGCGACAATGTTCGGGAGGCGTCACCTCGGGGTCGTCCCAGCTGACGCCCAGCGTCTTCACGCCCGGACGCAGGAGCCCCCTGGCACCGGCCCATTCCATGAGCCTGCCCCATACCGGGCCGATTGTCGCTTCGGTGTAAGGCCCCACATGACGCAGATAGGCGACATGGAATCTGGGCATCTCTTCAATCCGTACATCCATGGTGGCACTCCTTTCGAGCAATGAATGGGCGAGATGCAGATGGTGCCCGCTGGCACCGGCTGCATCGCCACCATGCCACAGCCCCATGCCGCCTGCGTTTCCGTTCTTGCCATTATCATCATTGCCTGCCCCTGCTGGTGTCAGCCCGCACCCTTCTTCCCTGCGGCAACGCCGGTAGACACCGGGGGGCATCCCCATATGGCGGGTGAAGGCCCGCGCAAGGTTCTGCGATGAGGAGAATCCGCACGCAAAGGCGATGTCGGTCACGGAGCGCGTAGGATTCCAGAGCAGCAGCACGGCAGCGCGCTCTATGCGTACCCTGCGTATGAACGCGGCTAGGGTCTCGCCCATCACAGTGGAGAAGATACGATGCAGATGAAAGGGCGAGAAGGACGATACGGCGGCCATCTCTTCCAGTGTCAACGGGCCGGAAAGATTGTTCACGATATGATCGATGAGCCTGTTAACACGTGACTCATAACGATGCAGGGTGTCGGCGCGACGCAAGAAGCCTCCTATGAAGCGACGGGAAACGGGACGGCGAGGCGGCGGCCTGACAGAGTTACGGTGCGGCGGAGTCGCCCCCCGGAGAGACGTCAGCCGCAGGAACAACGAGGACAGCCGGACAGAGGCTGGCAGGCACGGGCTGGCAGGCCCCCAGTCAGCCTCACGGCCCCCGGTGCGTCAGTTGTTGTCCTTGGTGCCGGAGTAGGTGAACGTGCCCCCGAGCATGTTCCACCGCGTCCCCATATCCACACCTACGGCCCTTCCGCACGGGCACCACAGACGCCCGTCGCGTTCTTCGGCCTCGAACAGACGCATGATGCGCTCCTTGTGGCAGCGCAGCACCTCTCCCTTGCCAATCTTCCTGTACCTGAAAAGCTTGCGGCGACACGCCGCGCAACGGACGACCAACATGCAGGTACCCTAGCACAAGGGATGCGCCCGCTTCCAGTCCGGTAACGCAGACACGGTCGACGCTACCCATGCGGGTCCATTCATGGTATCGCCCAGAGTAATGTGCATGAATACCCCGATTCACCTGTACCGACAGGAGACGCCATGAACGCACCATCCCCTGTGCACCACTGCAACGCCCCTGCAGAAGTCGTCTGGCAACGGGTTCTGTCCATGCTGGAGACTCTGGGGGCGACCGTGTTCTGCACGGTCGACCACGCTGCCAACGCGAGCAAGGCAGGAATGGAACTGCCCTTCTGCCGCGTTGCCATCTTCGGCAAGGCCGAGGTGGGCACCCCTCTCATGCAGACCGCCCCGGACATCGCCCTCGACCTGCCCCTGCGCTGCATGGTTCGTGAAGACGCGGGGCGCACCGTCTTCATCCACCTGTCACCCGAAAGGCTGGCGAAAGAATACGGCATCCCCGACGACCATCCTTCGCTTCGCATGATGCAGGGTGCATTACGCAAACTCACGGCGGCGGCGCAAGGTCACACCGCCTGACGGCGACCGGTTTCAGGGCAAGCGAAGCACAAGGCACGAAAGACACAAGGCCCGCAGCACTCACTGGTACTTGCGGGCACTTGGTGTCCTGAGCATCTGGGGGCAACGCCTGCGACCTGCGCCTTGTTGCCCCCAAAGTTGCCCCCAAGCTGCCCCGGCTGTTAACGCGGTTTGCCATCGCCCTTAATCGCCAGTCGCAACGCGAAACACGCAAAACACAAGCCCCGCAAGCACTCTTGGTACTTGCGGGGCTTGTGTCGAAAAGTGGCGGAGCGGAAGGGACTCGAACCCTCGGCCTCCGGCGTGACAGGCCGGCGTTATAACCGTCTTAACTACCGCTCCGCATGAAGAGGATCACTTGCGAGACCCTTATCTGCGAAATAATGGGGGAGCGTTGCTCCCCCTTGGGGACATGGCGGAGCCGAAGGGACTCGAACCCTCGGCCTCCGGCGTGACAGGCCGGCGTTATAACCGTCTTAACTACGGCTCCGCGTGGTGGGCGGTGCAGGGCTCGAACCTGCGACCCCCGCCGTGTGAAGGCGGTGCTCTTCCAGCTGAGCTAACTGCCCTTGAGGAGGCTGTGTATATATGCCACCCCTTGTGCTGTCAACGAAAAATCCCGAGCAGACTGCTTTTTTTCTGGCGGCAAAATCGCTTCATTTTTTTAGCGCATAATTTCATATGGATACACAAAAGCCACCAAGTACCCCCTCCCCCTCCTCCAAACATCCTCCAGAAGGTTCGCTCACTCCTCGTATGTGGCAGTTGCGTAGAATGCGTAAACCCCGCTCGCGCAGCACACGGTGAACAGGCAAGACGCACGCGACAGTCATCCAGCCACGACAGGCGATATCGACCGCGACCGGGCATACTCCTGAGCGCGGAACACCAGAGACATGCACCTGCATGCCAGCAACACCGACGGGTGTTGCGCAACGGCACCATCCCCTGACGCAAAGTGCACACGCACTGGTGCATCCCCTGTACGACGCCTTGCATTTCTGCGATAGTTGGTCCTGCGGGCGCAAGACATGCCCGTACACACGCATGATCGAGAGACTGACATGCCCCACGCCGCCCTCACGCTCCTGTGCTCCCTGCTCTGCCTTGCCTGCCCCATCTCGGCGTACGCCGAAGAAATTTTCGACGGGTTCTCGCTTGCCATGCTCGGAGCGCACACAAACACATGCGCCATCACCTTCGATGACGGCCCCGGGCCACACACTCCCCGGCTTCTCGGCATCCTGCGCGAGCGCAACATCAAGGCGACGTTCTTCGTACTCGGCTCGCGTGTAGCCCGCTACCCGCAGACCATGCGCGCCATCGCCGCCGAAGGCCACGAAGTGGGCAACCATACCTACAGCCATGTCAACCTGCGCAACCTCGCCCCCGAAACGCAGCGTGACGAGATAGCCCGCACCGATGCCGCCCTCCTTGAACTCGGCATTCCCGTGCGCTACCTGCGCCCCCCGTACGGGCGCTACGACAAGAATACGCTGGAGCAGGCCGCCATCGAGAACCTGACCATCGTCATGTGGTCCATCGACAGCCGAGACTGGCAGAGCCCGCGCCAACCCATGGCACGGGTGCTTCCCCGCAGCAGTTCGGGCAAGGTGCACGGGGTGTTCCTCTTCCATGACAACCACCGCTCCACCGTCGACGCCATGCCTCGCATCCTCGACGACCTGGCAGCTGCGGGGTGTCAGTTCGTCACCCTCTCGGAGTACCTCGACAACGACGGCCCCGTCTGCCTGCACTGACAACGCGCGTCCCGGCACTTGACGCACGTCATGGGGCCGACTATCGGAACCCCCATCCCCTCTGGAAACGCACTGCGACCGTGCAAGCCTCTTTGCGTCTGCACCATGCCCCTCGAGACAGGTCAGGCGTCACAGAGAACACCCACGACTGGCAGCCCCATGCGACCGGATGCCGTCGAAGTCCCTGAAGACGACCACTGGGGTACCTGAATACGCGAGACAGCAGGCACCAGCGGCGTCTCCCCATACGAAAACAACCATCCGCTGCCCCGCAGGCAGCCCGGAGGAGCCACCATGGCAGGAAAAGACGACCTCGATTACGAGGACATGCTCGAAGTGACCTACGAAGCCCTTGAGGAAAGCGGTTTTCGCGACATCCGCGTGACGGACGCCGAAGACCTGCCCGAACCCGAGGCGGTCGAAGGGCACATCCCGGACATGCAGGCGACCAACCAGAAGGGCATCACCTACCTTTTCGAGGTCTGCCCCCCCGAAGTCTTCGCAGAGATGGAACTTGTCGAGCGGCTTCAGGCCTTCACCCGACGCGCCAAGGAACTGGGCGGACAGGTCGTGCTCATCGTCCCCGAAGGTGAAGAGGGTCTTGCCGCCGCCTTCGTCGAAGAGCATGAACTGCCCGAAGACAGGCTCACCATCTGGGAAGCCTGAGTCCGCCAGACGACAGGCACCAGCCGCCTGTACGGAGGCGCTCATGGCCCTCTCCAGTGTGCACGGCGAAGACCGCGCACGTGTCAGGCGAGGCACGATGAAGCGCCCTGCATCCTCAGCGCCCGCAACGCACGATGACATGAGGCCACCCCCGCCAGACAGACGGGAGTGGCCTCTTCATTACTCATGCCGGGCATCACGCGAGACACCCCGGGATGCAGCGGGCCATGCGGCCTGTAGTGCCGTGCGGGGTGCGGCCCGCCACACCGGCTGAAGACCGGGGCGTCTCAGGGAATGACGCCCCGGACGAAGACTAGAACTCGTACACGAGGTTGACAGTGGCCTTCTTGGCCGTACCCAGATTGTCTGCCTCGTCGCCCCACGCATCCTCATCGAGGTTGAGGCGGATGAGCCCCATCTCGACGATCATGGTCAGGTTCTCGTAGATCTTGTATTCATGGTCGAAGTTGACTTCCCACGCGCTGTCCTTGTCGGTGAGGAATACTGCACCGGCACCGGGGGCGAGGTCGCCCCGCAAGGTGGTGTCGCGCCGCAGGAGGTCGGCGTCGTTGGTGCCGCGCATGTAGGCGACGCGCACCACGTGGGTGAGGTCTTCGATGAAGCTGATGTCACCGGCCTGCACCCCGAGACCCATCAGGCCCGCGCCGTTACGCGCGAAGTTGGTATCCTGCTGGAAGGCGGAACCCGGAAAACCGAAGCTGGTGGGGGCCCACGCTTGCGCCGAGACGGAGGGCATACGCTCCGAACCGTTGCCAAGGTCGTCGTCTTCACCGCTGCCGTACCATCCGAACACGGCGGGGGTCACCATGTCGAGTTTGTACGAGGCCATGGCGGAGGCCAGCCAGCCGGAACGTTCCAGTGCCTCGTCATCGTTGGAGACCGTGCCGTAGGTGAGGTCGGCCTTCAGTTCGAAAGGCGAAAGCAGCGACATCTCGAAGGCCACGCCAGCCCACCACGCACGCGACGACTCGCCGGGGGTCACCCCCTTGTGCTGTTGCGCGATGCTGTGCATCCCGTCGGAGAACGCTTCCCACGAACCGGAGTTCCACTTGTTCTCATCGAAGTTCGAGCCGTCCACATCCTTGCCGATGCTGGCATACATGGCATGGGGCGTGATGCTGAAACCGTCGAGCGTCACAGGCACGGAGAGGCCGAAGAGGTCGACCTCGTCGAACCCTCTGTTGCCATCGGCCGCGTTGGAGTTGGCGCCATCGTAGGGGCGGGCCCAGAAGCCCGTCACGGCCACGGTGTCGTTCACGGCGTAGGAGAGCGTGAGCGCCGCCACGTCCTCGTCACTGAGAATGGGGCTGGCGCCGAAGGTGGCACCGGGCAGGTCGAGTCCCTGAATACCCATACGCACGGCGAGGCCTGTACCGGGTACGTTCCAGTCCACGAAAGAACGACGCACCTTGACGGTCTTGCCGTCGGCGCCGAGGGCTGCATCTTCCGAACCCCACAGGGAATCGCCCATCTCAAGGAACAGCACGCCGGAAAGATTCTCGCTGGCGATGATGTCTATCTGGGTACGCAGACGCTGGTGGGCATTGAAGTCGTCTTCCTTGTCACCATGTGCGGCAGAACGGTAACCGAGGTTGTCCGTCCACGAAAGGTCGAACGCCCATTCACCGCTGGCTTTTATCTCCGCTGCCGTCGCGGACGAGACGCCGCCCGCCATGAGGCCCAACCCAAGGGCTAGCCCAAGCCATTTTTTCACGATCCTTCCTCCAGTGCTCTTGAAGTTACAGTAGACATGCCACGTTGCGTCTTCAGGGGCACGCAAACGACATGACACCGGGCCGATGCAAGCCATCGGCTCCGTGTCTGATATTGAAAATAATTTTCAATGTCAATGTGAGGAAAGGAACATTGTTCGTCGACCCACCGCGCCGTTCACACGCCCGGTGTTCAGGTCAGGGAAGGCGTGGCCCCATTCCGGGGACACACACAGGCCGGGACATGCCAGACCAGCCGCTGATACGGCAACATCTCCTGCAAGGATGCGGGGAGGTTGACCCCTTGATCGAACGGGGCGTCACATGGAGCGACATGCGATACACGCATGTCGCTGCCGCCAGCAACGCCACCACCGCCCCGCTACAATGCCGCATACGGCAAGCCTCCGTGCCAGAATGGCAACAGGGCGACGGCATCCCGGATGAGGCCGGAAACGGGACACGTGTCGGCAAGACAGGGCCAGACGACAGACGAGGAAGAGGCGACTGTCTAACCGGGGACAGGCCAGGAGTGGGCGACAGGCAGCGAGACGGTCGCCTCGCACCCGCCCCCTTCCGCATCGCCGAGGCGAAACTCCCCGCCCAGTTCATGGACGATTCGCCGCACGGTCAGCAGCCCGACGCCACTGCCTCCTTGTTTGGTCGTTTGCAAACGCCCCCCGAGCGATTCACCTGCGACCGCGTCAACGCTCCAACGGGCCGGGTCGTCACCCGGTGAGGGGAAAACGGACGCCCCCCCTCCGCCGCCAAGTACGATGCCGTCATCAGAGACTGGTGACAGCTGCAGCGCGGCATCGCCTCCCCCCATGGCAACGTCTGCGACAGGGTGCGTCCCCGTTGAAGCCTCCGCCGACAGCGCGCCCATCCCTGTGCCCGTGCCCTTGTCCGTACCTGCAGCATCAACCGGCGCACAGTCCTCACCCTGTGAGGGAACGACCGACGGCGACAGGTCGCCATGCCCGGCAAGGCACCCCGCCAGCAAGGCGGCCACAGCCTCCTCCCGGCGTTCGGGCCGCAAGCGCATCGGCAGCCCCGGCCCGTTATCCCGCACGACGTAACGCACGGCTGCGCGACCATCGAGCCATTCCGCGCGAAACGAGGACACGTGCACGGCAGCCTCTCCGGAACGTCCTTCCGGCAAGCTGAACGCCTCGATGGCGTTGAGGATGAGGTCGGTCAGCACCCGTCGCACAGCTTCACCGTCCAGCACCAGATGCGTCGGCCCTGCACCGTACGACATCGAGAGCGCGACACCGCGTTCACGGGCACGGGCTGTCAGCAATTGTACGACATCGCGCACGGGGGCGTCCGGGTCGACGGGTGCGGCATCACCAGTGAGCGGCTTGCCAAGGTCGAGCAGATGCAACGCGAGGTCGCGCACACGGGCCACATGCTCACGCACGAGACCCCAGCCGTCCTCAAGGTAGTCGCGCCTGCCAAGTTCGATGCCCTTGCCAAGCACGAACAGCCCGCCCTCCAGCGACGAGGCGATGTTCTTGATGGCATGCGCCAGCATGGCAGCGGTCTCGCCCATGCCTGCAAGACGTTCGGCCTCCACAAGCTCACGCGTTCGCGCTTCCACGAGCGCCTCGAGGTGCTCTGTATGGGCGCGCAGCGCCATGCGCAGTCGCCGCCGTTCGAAGGCCCGGTCCAGCGCGACGGACAGCGCCTCGTCCCCCACAGGCTTGGTCAGGAAATCGGTGGCCCCCAGTCGCAGGCTTTTCACCGCCAGTTCCATGTCACCATGCCCGGTGAGCATGATGACCCCCGTGTCGGGCCATGCCTCGCGGACTGCCGCCAGAAGCGCCAGTCCGTCCATACCGGGCATCCGCACATCCGTCAGCACGACATCGGCGGGGCGGTCATGCAGCAGGGCAAGGGCCTCGTTGCCGTTGGCGGCCGTCCGCACGTCGTGGCCCATGTCAGCGAGTACCAGCGAAAGGACGGTGCGAATGCCCTCTTCATCGTCCACAAGCAGCAACCGTGCACCGTTCATGCATTCCTCCCTGCATCGGGCATGCGCACGGTGAAACGGGCCCCGCCCCCCGGGGCGTCACCGACCGAGATGCTGCCGCCGAAGTCCTTGACCAGACCGTAGCTTATGGAAAGGCCCAGACCCGTGCCCTTGCCCACCTTCTTCGTCGTGAAGAACGGCTCGAAGATGCGCTGCTGCAAGGCACGCGGGATGCCGGGGCCCGAGTCGCACACCTCCATGACCACCTCGCGCCCGTCCGTTTCGGTACGCAGGGTGATGACCCGTCGCGCATCATGCGCCGCGGCGTGCTCCTCGATGGCATCCCGGGCATTGAGCAGAAGATTGATGACCACCTGCTCGAGGCGGTTCGCCACGGCCATGACCACGGGTTCGCTCGCGTCCAGCTGCCATTCGATGGTGATGCCCCGCACGGTCATCTGTCTGCTGAAGAACTCGGTGGCGGAGCGCAGCACCTCGTTGACGGACACCCTTTCCAGTACGATGTCGGATTTACGTCCGAATTCGCGCATGTGCTCGATGATGCGACTTGCCCTGTCCACATGGGCGTCCATCTCCGCCGTCATGGTCGACAGGACGTCAGGGGCGACGGGCTCGCCCTTGCGTGCCTTGCGCAGCAAGAACCCGCTGGCGGCCTTGATGACCGTGAGCGGCTGGTTCAACTCATGGGCGACCCCGGTGGCCATTTCGCCCAGCGTTGCCATCTTGCCCGCCTGAATGACCTTCTGTTCCGCCTCGAGTCGCTGTGTGATGTCGCTGGTGGTCAGCAGCAAGACCTGCCGTCCGTTGTACTCCGAGGGCGAGAGCATGATGTCCACGAAGAAGGGCGTGCCGTCGCGCTTGAAATGACGCGCCCGGTTGAGCACGGTGAAGGCCCGGAGTTGCGAGGCATACCGTTCGCGCTCGTCGGGGGCGAACAGATGGAGGAAGTTACGTCCGCGCACCTCTTCGGCCTTCCACCCGTAGACGGCCTCTGCCGTGGAGTTGCAGTCGATGATGTCCAGCGACGCCTCTTCGAGGACGAACACGGCACTGGGGATGTTGTTGAAGATGGCGTGGTACTTGAGTTCGGAACGCCGAAGGCGCTCTTCGAGTTCCTTGCGTGCCGTGATGTCGAGGCACATCTCCATGGCTGCGACGACGGCGCCTTCCGCGTTGAAGACGGGCGTCGTGTGCACCAGCCAGTGCGCGCGCGTTCCATCCGCGTTGTAACCGCTTTCCTCGCTGCAGTGCGGCAACCCGGTTTCCATGGTGCGCGCCACGGCGCAATGCGGACACTTGTCGGTGCGCCCCTTGTATGCCTTGAAGCAATGCTCGCCGGGTGTGGGATTGAAGCGTTCGCGGAACTCCCGGTTGTACTTGAGCAGCCGAAGCGACGTGTCCTGCACCGTGATGGTGCACGGTACCTGATCGAAAAGTTGCTGATACTCGTCGCGCTGGCGATTCAACTCCTCCTGCTTGTCGACGATGTCGCGCGACATGCGTGAGATGGCACGCGCCAGTTCACCTATCTCGTCGCCCTGCCGCACGGCATTGAGGTTGACCGCCTCGCCCCGCGCCACCCGGCGCGTACCTTCGATGAGCACTCCCACGGGACGGGTGAGGAACCTGTCCAGCAACAGGGCGATGCCGCCGCCGCCAAGCAGGAACACCGCCGCCGCCAGAAGGATGACCCGGCGCTGGAAGGATAGGATTTCGCTCTCGGCCCCTTCGAGGGGCAGCACCACATCAAGGGCTCCGAGTACGAGTTTCTCTTCAGGATGAAAGTGGCACGGCGGGCCGGAACAGCCGGGTTCGTTGTAGATGGGTGAAAGGCTACCCAGATAGCGCTGCCCCTCCGGCCCGGTGAAGACACGCACCCTTTCCTGCAGCGAAAGCGAGGGACGGGGCGGTTCCGTCTCGTGGCAGCGTCGGCATGCCTCGTCGCGGATGTTGGTACGTTCCTCGACCTCGGACGCATCACCGGAGAACTTGATCACCCCCTCCTTGTTGTAGATGCGTATGGAGGCGATGGCCTTCTGACCGGACACGTCACGTATGATCTGGTTGATCTCGTCACGCGCGTTGATCATCATGGCATAGCGCGCCCCGAGACGGATGGTGTTGCTCAGGCGGTCGGCACCGTTCGAGAGTTCATCGAAAAGGTGGGACTTCTGGTAGGTGATGCTGCCCCACGAGAGGATCACCACCGCCACGAAAAGCGGAACGGCTGCCGCGCCCACGACCCGGAACGCCAGTGTGCGTCGCCACGGAACCCGTGCACTGTCCATCGCCCCTCCTTGCCGGATGAAGGCCCTGCCGAGCGCCCACCTCATACCGCGTCGTATCCATCTTTCTGAAAGCGGCACAGAAGACAGTCAAGCGGGCAGCTCCCGCTCCCGACGCACCACGGCAGGATACGGACGGGTCCTGCACTGTGCTTCAAGAGGGCTCACCCCAGCCTTCGCCGTATCATGCATCGTATCATGCACCGACGCACCGCTGGCGGCGGGGCAAGGGTCTGCCCGCGCTAACCGCCGTCGGCCTCGCAAAGGTCGTGTTCACCAGTGAGGGCATGCTCTGCGAGCACGTTGGGGCAGAAGTCGCCGAACTTCACTCCCTGGTCGGCATACCGCAACAGTTCGTCGAAGGTGATGGCGTCAAGGCGTGCGAACATGGCGTGACTGCATTCCTTCCATATCATGCGCGTAAGGCAGCCCGGCGCGTGGGAACAGGCAGCCTCATCACGCCCGCACCCGACCAGTTCATCGCCCCCTTCCATGACCCGCACCACGTCGCCCACCGTGATTTCAACGGCAGGGCGCCCCAGCATATGCCCGCCCGTGGGCCCTCGCTGGCTCACGAGAAGTCCGGCCTCCTTGAGAGGACGACTCAATTTTTCGAGATACTTCTGTGAAATGGACAGTCTGGCTGCCACGTCCTTCATCAGGACGGGCCGCTCGCGCTGGTGCAAGGCGATGTCCAGCAGCATCCGTGTCCCGTAACGGCTGTTCGTCAGTATCCGCATAGCCCCCCCGCGCTACCCGCAACCGGCACTGTCGGCCTCTCCCCCATGACGATGCCATAATCCGATTCCGGATGGCAATGTCACCTCGACAGAGACGCGCCATACAATATGCACCTTCTGCGACTAATGTTGACTCATATAATCTAAATACAGAAAGTTTAGCATGACGCACTTTGATTTTTCTGAATCAAAAACGTTTCACTCTGGAAACACCATCATGCCTCTTTGAGGCATACCATAAAACAACTTCTTTTCGCAAACCAACATCGTGCAACACCATGAACTGAATGACCAATGCATTAGATAGCACACAGATGACCTTTTTCAAAACACATCGATAGATATTATTTTCACAAGCATCTTATTTTCTACTTATACAGTCGACAATGTTGTCTACCATGACAGTAGTATTCGCAAAATATCAAAATGCCACTTACATTAAACAGTCCATCATGCTATGATGCTTTTGAAAATGTACATACCGCTTCCGGCATCGCCAAATCCGGACTGCATACACGGGCACTGAAGCAAGGAGGCACGCATGAGGTCGCCGACCGCGTGGGATTGGGAGTTGGGTCGTAAGGTCATCGCGGAGTCCGTTGCTCCGCTCGAAGGCCACCTCTGGCAGGAAGAGGCGCAGTTCGCCCCCGACGGCAGCGCCTTCGCAGCCGTGGTCTGCGTCGAAGAGGGGGCATTCAGCCTGCGGGTCAACGACACGGTCTGGGACACCACGTTCGAAAAGGCGTGGTATCCCCGTTACACGCCCGACGGGCGGCTTACCGCCCTTGTGCAGATCGACGGCGAATGGACTCTCGCTGTTGACGGCACCCCGTGGGAAGAGATGTACGGCTTCGTCTGGGACACGCACTTCGGCAGCAACGGCGACATCATCCTCCCTGTGCAACAGGACATGCAGTACGGTCTTTCCATCAACGGCACCCCGTGGGAGACCCTCTACGAGAACGCCAACAACTTTTCCGTTTCACCTTCCGGTGCACGCACAGCCGCCGTCGTGCAGACAGTGTCGCTTGGTCAGGCCGATATCGAGACCTACCAGAAGGGTGCCTACACCGTGGCCATCGACGGCGAACCATGGCCACGGGTCTTCATCAATGCATGGACGCCCGTCTTCGACACCCATGGCAGACGCGTGGCGGCGCAGGTGCGACTCTCGCTGTACGACTACACCATCGCGGTGGACGGCGAACCGTGGCCTGTCACCTTCCCGTGCGTCTGGGAACCCGTCTTCGACCCTGCCACGGGGTCCGTGGCGGCACCCGTCCGCAAGGATGGCCGATGGGGCATGGCGCTTGACGGCAACCTGATATGGCCCGCCAGCTTCTTCCAGTGCTGGCATCCGCGCTTCTCTCCCGACGGACGCAGACTCTGGGCCATCGTCGCCCCGGACTACGGCAGCTTCACTGTCGCCTGCGACGGCATCCCGTGGGGCAACAGATTCCCCGTCGTCTCCGACCTCGTCCTGTCGCCCGACGGCAGCAGGGCTGCCGCCGTGGGCAACCACGACAACACCCGCTTCTCCGTCATCGTGGATGACAAGGTCTGGCCCGGTGAGTGGGACATGGTCTGGGCTCCGGTCTTCAGTGCAGACGGCGCACATGTGGCGGTGAAGGCCCGCAAGGGCGACACCTTCCACTTCATCGTCGACGGCAAGCCGTGGCGCGAAGGTTTTTCGCAGGCCGGCACCCCCGTCTTCGGGCCTGACGGTGACAGATTGCTCATGTGTGGCGTGCAGAACGGCGCGGCGGTGCGGCACATCGTCGCATGCAACGACTTCTAGGGGGCAACATGCAGGCATTCTACAACCTTCTCATCGGCCCGGGGGCATGGATCGCCTTTGCCGTCTTTCTGGGCGGCTGCGCGTGGCGTCTTTCGACCATGGGCGCGCTGGCCCGACGCAAGGACATGGTGGCCGTTGCCTATATGGAGTCGAAGCACTCGCTGAACTCCATAATGCACTGGGTCACCCCCTTCGCCACGCTCGGCTGGCGCGAGAACCCCGCCATGACCGTCGCCACCTTCGCCTTCCACATCAGCATCGTACTGCTGGCGCTTTTCGCGCCGGGGCATGCCATCATGTGGGACTACGCCTTCGGCGTGGGCGTCTGGGCCCTGCCCGAAGCCGTTGCCGACATCCTGACCATAGTGGCGCTGGCGGCCTGCGGCTTCTTCGCCTGGCGGCGCCTCTCGGACCCCACGGTGAGCTTCGTGACGCGCCCCATGGACTGGCTGGTGCTGGGCCTTGCGGCGGTTCCCCTGCTCACGGGCATTCTGGCCAAGTACGTGATGACGCAGAATCTCGTGTTCGCCACTCTGCATGTTCTCTCGGGCGAAGCCATGCTGGTGGCATTGCCCTTCACACGACTCAGCCACGCGGTCTTCTCGGTGTTCACCCGCGCGTACATAGGCTCGGAATTCGGCGCGGTGCGCCACTGCAAGGACTGGTAACGGGGTAGGGAGACAAGCAATGGGCATCACTGAACGCAGAATCGAAGACGCCGGGCTCATGCGCGGCATCGCAGCACTCACTCCGGAACGCATCGAGAAGGTCGTGAAGGCCGTCACCGAAGGCGAAGCCGGGGCGCGGCTCAAGGTCTACTACGAAACCTGCATGCGCTGCGGCCTGTGCGCCAAGGCATGTCACTACTGCATCTCGCACGACGGCGAACCCGACTATTCACCCGTGGGCAAGATGGAACAGACCATGTGGCGGCTGCTGCGCGAAGGCGGGCGGGTATCTCCCGACGTCATCTACGACATGGCGCAGATAGCGTACACCGAATGCAACCTGTGCAGACGTTGCATCCACTACTGTCCCATCGGCATCGACACGGGCTACGTCATCAGCCTCGTCAGGCGCATCTGCCACAGGCTGGGGGTCACCCCCCGCTACATGCAGGACACCGCCCACAGCCACGCAGCCACCTTCAACCAGATGTGGGTGAAGGAAGACGAATGGGTCGACAGCCTCATCTGGCAGGAAGATGAAGCGCGAAGCGAGATTCCGACCATGCGCATCCCCCTCGAGGTGGAAGGCGCAGACATCCTCTATTCCGTCATCGCCCCGGAACCGAAGTTCCGTACGCAGCTCATCTACCAGGCCGCCGTCATCATGGACCAGGCAGGCGTAAGCTGGACCATGCCCGCCACGCCGGGATGGGACAACTCGGACATGGCCATGTTCAGCGGCGACAGCGAAGTCATGGGCCGCATCAAGCGCGCCCATTTCGAACTTGCACAGCGCCTGCGGGTGAAGCGCATCGTCATGGGCGAATGCGGCCACGCCTTCCGTTCCATCTACGACGTGGGCAACCGCTGGCTTGGCTGGAAGATGCATCCGGTACCGGTGGTGCACTCGGTGGAGTTCTTCTGGGAGTTGTTCGATCAGGGCAAGATCAAGCTCGCCAAGCGGTTCGAAGAACCCGTGACCATCCACGACCCGTGCAACATCGTGCGCGGGCGCGGGCTCATGGACAAGCTGCGCGAGGTCGTCCACGCCCTCTGCCCCAATGTGGTGGAGATGACACCCAACCGCGAGCACAACTTCTGCTGCTGTGCCGGTGGCGGCGTCATCAACTGCGGCCCGCCATTCAAGGGCGTGCGCGTGGAGGGCAACCGCATCAAGGCCGAGCAACTCAAAGCCACGGGAGTGAAGACCGTCATCGCCCCCTGCCACAACTGCCATGGCGGCCTGGAGGACATCATCCACCATTACAAACTGGGGATGCACACCAAGTTCCTCGGCGACATCATCTACGACTGCATGGAGAAGCCCGGTGCGGTCTAGCGCCCGGCCCACGAAGGAGAACGCCATGTTCCGACGCATCGGCACCGTCATGCTGGCCTTCGCCACCCTCGCCCTGCTGCTGGCGGTGGCCTTCGCCCGCACCGATACGCCGCGCCTCGAACCCGAGGCCCTCAAGCCGCAACAGCGCCCCGCCGCCGTGTTCGACCACGACGCACACAACGAAAAAGCGAAGCTTGAGAACTGTGCCGTCTGTCATCACGACGCAAAAGATGGCAAGATAGTTCCTGAAGGTTCCAGCGAAGGCACCCCTTGCGCCGACTGCCACGCGAAGGCGGCTACCAAGGGCACCCATCTGGTCAACGCCTATCACCGGCAGTGCATGAACTGCCACAAGACGTCCGGCAAGGGCCCCACCAGCTGTGGTGGCTGCCACGTACGCGACTAGAAACCCGGAAGGACGGACTGAATGGACGACATCAGGCTGGGCAACGACGGCATCCTGCGGGAAATGGACGGCACCATCGTCGCCGACCCGCTGGCATGCCTTGCGCGCAACGTGACCCTCGACGAGGGGTACTCGCTGCGCGGCTACTTCGCCCTGCTTGGCGTCCATCCATCGCTCGTCCGCATGAGCCCGTTCCTGCCCCACGCACTGCGCGAGGTGGAGGAATGCGCTGGTCAGGGATGCCTCACCGAGTCGTTCGAGCGACTCGAACTGGGGCGGACTGTGGAACTGGTCGGCTTTCCCGACGCCGCACGGGTGGAGGTGTATCACACCCTGCGCGGCATCACCGGGGAGACTGGCTCTCCGGCGCGTAGCGAACACGAGATTCGCTTCGTGCCGCTGGGCTGTCTGCTCGACATGCCCCTGCATCTCGGTAGGGCACGGCATGTGCTCTTCGGTGAAGCGGCCCGGGTGCTCGAGTGCGACACGACCTTCCGACTGTTCGACATCATCGAGGGGATAGCCTGGGAGCTCGGCTTTCAGGGTGGTTCGGGACAATGCAGCCTAGGGAGGTAACTCATGTTCAAGAAGATCATATTCGCGACGTCGGCCTCTCCAGCGTGCGACAATGCCGCCAAGGTGGCCTTCGACCTTGCGCGACGCAACAAGGCGCGCCTCTACGTCTTCCATGTTCTCGGTGTGCCCTCCCGCGGGTTCAGTCAGGTCGTCCGCGACCTGCGCACCGGTGAAGAAGAGCACCACGACGCGGACTACCGCGACTGGGTGCTCGAGGAAATGAAGCAGACCTATTCGTACCAGCTTGAAACCTACGGTTCCCCCGACGTGGTCATGCAGGTGGTGGCGGGTGTGCCGCACACCGAGATACTGCGCTTCGCGCGTCAGGAAGGGGCAGACCTCATCGTCATGGGTGCCAACACGCGGGAAGAAGACCCCGGCGCATCGCGAGTGCGCAGCGTCATCGGCAACACCATGCAGCGTGTCGCCCGTTCAGCCCGCTGTCCTGTCCTCATCGTCAACAGGCCCTGCACCACCTGCTGGAACCTGTTCTCGAACATCGTCTTCAGCACCGACTTCTCCAAGGCGGCCGACTCGGCGTTCAACTTCGCCCTCAAGACGGCCTCCCAGATAGGGGCAAAGCTCTATCTCTTCCACGCCTGCGACCTTGCTGCCAACCCCATGGGCGTCTTCGCAGGACAGGTCGAAATCGAACGGCGCATCGAAAAGGCACAGGCACTCATGCAAGAGCGCTACGTCTCGAAGATGGGCGACTTCGAGAACTATCAGGTCGACATCTGGGAGGGCACTCCCTACGTCGAAATACTCAAGTACGCACGGGCACGGCAGGCCGACCTCATCGTGATGGCCCACCACACCAAGGAGGGCGAAGTTGAAGAGGCCGAGATAGGCAGCACCGTCGAGCAGGTCGTCCTGCGTTCGGCATGCCCCGTGGCCAGTGTCAGCAAGCCCGAAAAGGCCGTCGTCTAGACGGTCGCGGGGGGGGCGCCATGCGGGTTCTCATCGTCGACGACGAGATGGGCATGAGGCTCTTCCTGCGCACCCTGTTCGAAACGGGCGGCCACGAGGCCGTGGTCGCCCGCAACGGGCAGGAAGGACTGGCAAGGGCGCGAGAGATACGACCGCATCTCGTCGTGCTTGATGTGATGATGCCGGGGGGCGGAGGGCTGGTCATGTACCGCGCACTCCGCAACGATGCCGACCTCGCCGCGACGCCGGTCATCATGCTCTCCGGCGTGAAGGGCAGCACCTTCGCACACGCCCTCGAACTGTACGATGCCGCGGCGGGCACGCTGCCGCCCCCTGAAGCCTATGTGGAAAAACCGCCACGCCCCGACGAAATACTGGCACTGGCGGAGCGCCTGACAGGATGCACCGCATCCTGCGGGTAAGACCAAGGAGAACGCACATGGCGTACAAGATTCTGGTCGTTGACGACGACCCGTACATCGTCAAGTACATGGTCGACATACTGAGCGACAACGGCTACGCCACCTGTTCCGCTTCGGACGGGTCGGAAGCGCTCGATGTATTGCGACGCGAAAAGCCCGACCTCGTCACCCTCGACCTCGAAATGCCCAACGAATGGGGGCCGAGGTTCTACCGCAAGATGACCCGCGAAGACGAGTTCCGTAACGTCCCGGTCATCGTCATCAGCGGTCTTTCGGGCATCCATCTCGCCATACGCAATGCCGTGGCATCGCTCAAGAAGCCCTTCGACCCCAACAAGCTGCTCGAGATCATCAGGCAGACACTTGAAAACCCCGAGGGCATCCGTTCCGCCGAAGGGGAACACTAGCCGGTCGGTACGGCTGCGCCCCCGCACCTCCTGCCGCACCAGCCCACACGTTGCGGGCGGCGGTGCAGCCGTACCCGGACCTGGTCCACCCGTCCATCGCATGGCGTTCCGCTGTCCCCCTACGGCGCATGTGGTCGCCCATGCAACGCAACCCCCCGTCATGGTAAGACACATCCGTCCCTGGGGGCTTGCCATCATGCCCGACCCGTGCGACCATCACGCCGCATAGCCCCACGCAGCACCGCGAACCGGAGGCAGGCATGAGCGAGTCCATTCTGCTGGTGGATGACGAAGAAGGCATCCGCAAGGTGCTCGGCATAACGCTTGCCGACGCCGGCTACCGCGTCACCACTGCCGCCGACGGCGAAGAGGCAATGCGCCGCTTCGCCGAAGAAAGACCCGATATCGTCCTCACCGACATCAAGATGCCGGGCATGTCCGGACTTGAACTGCTTGAGAGCATCAAGTCGCGCGACAGCGAGGTCGAAGTCATCATGCTCACCGGGCATGGCGACATGGAACTCGCCATCCAGAGTCTCAAGCGCGACGCCACCGACTTCATCACCAAGCCCATCAACGACGACGTACTCGACATCGCACTCGGACGTGCCCGAGAGCGCATCACCATGCGCCGACGCCTGCGCGAATACACCGAGAATCTCGAGGACATGGTCGCCAAGCAGTCTGCCCGTCTCGTGGCTGCCGAGAGGCAACTCGCCGCCTTGCAGGTCATGGACGGCATCGCCTCCGGTGTGCAGACCCTCTCGCGGATGCTCGACCAGGCGGGCATCTTCAACGAGCTTCCTTGCTTCGTCTCCATGCACAGCCGCTATCTGGAAATCGTGGCTACCAACGACCTCTACAAGGAACGCCTCGGACACAAGGTGGGACAACCCAGCTGGGAGGTCTACAAGGGGCGCGAAGGCAGCGGCAACGGCTGTCCGGTCTGGAAGGTCATCGAGACGGGCGAAGGGCAGCGCAGCAACGAGATACTCATCGACAAGCACGGGCAGGAGATTCCCGTCATCGTGCATACGGCACCCATTCTCGACAACGACGGCGAAATCGAGATGGTGCTCGAGATTTCCGTGGACGTCTCCGAAGTGCGCAGGTTGCAGGACGAATTGCGCATCACCCGCGAGCGCTATCGGCAGCTTTTCGACGAGGCCCCCTGCTACATCGCCGTCATCGACCGTTCACTCAAGGTCGTGGATGCCAATCGACGCTTCCACCATGACTTCGGCGAACCCGCCGCGCGCCACTGCCATGACATCTTCGCCCACCGTCTCGCCGCATGTCAGGGCTGCCCCGTCGAACGCAGTTTCGACGACGGCAAACCCCACCAGTACGAGACGGTCGTCACCACGGGCGACGGCAGACAGGCCAACGTGCTGGTCTGGACCTCACCCCTGCGCGACGCTGCGGGCAACATCACCGAAGTGATGGAGATGTCCACCGACATCACGCAAGTCCGCCAGTTGCAGGACAGGCTTTCACAGCTAGGGCTGCTGCTTGGTTCCACGGCCCACGGTATCAAGGGGCTGCTCACCGCACTGGACGGCGGCGTGTACCGCCTTGGCAGCGGGCTGGACAGAAACGACGAGGCGCGAGTCCGTGACAGTTTCGAGGACATCCGTCACCTGACCGGTCGCCTTCGCAAGATGGTGCTCGACATCCTCTACTACGCCAAGAAGCGCGACCTCAACTGGGAAGTGGTGGTGGCAGAGCGCTTCGCCACCGAGACAGCCGAACTCGTAGAGGGCAAGGCCGTCAACCGTGGCGTGGGTTTCCAGCTTGAGATAGCAGCGGAATCGGGCACGTTCGAGGCAGACGCGGGAGCCCTTTCGGCAGCCCTTGTCAACCTGCTTGAGAACGCCGTTGAAGCGTGTGCCGCCGAACGTTCCCGACCGGAACACTCGGTGACCTTCTCCGTGGGTGGAGACGCCAACCATGTTGAATTCTCGGTACGTGACGACGGCGTCGGCATGGACCGTGAAACCCGCGAGAAGCTCTTCACTCTGTTCTTCTCGTCCAAGGGGTCCGCTGGCACGGGCATTGGCCTGTTCGTGGCCAATCAGGTCGTGCAGCAGCATGGCGGGCATATCGCCGTGGCTTCTGAGCCCGGGCACGGTACGACATTCACCGTATCGTTGCCACGACGCCTGCCGGATGTCGCGCGCTGCCCAGCCCCTCAGAACGGACAACCCGAGGGTGACGAGGCGGACGACAACTGACCCGCTGGCATATCGCCCTAGGGGCGTGTCCATGTTGCCATTGCCCGCGGAGCATCGTGCGGCTTGCGGCTGCGTGCACTCCGCACCGGAGGCACCCGTGGCACGCCCCCCCGTACCCGTCACCTCAGCCCCGCGCAGCTAGGCACGCAACAACGCCATGTCACTTCTGGTCATGCTCATGGCGAAGCATCATGTGCAGAAGCGGGTATGGCATCCCCATACCATCGCGCTCAGACCGGCCCACCACCTCGAACCCCAT
>Ga0302253_1000695_pt1 | contig 25244 bp, 21 predicted proteins | sample AAG_RA_Trp_MG_FD_193537 | JGI IMG/M metagenome (GOLD analysis project Ga0302253, IMG submission 193537) | Enriched activated sludge microbial communities from anaerobic digester in WTTP, New Holstein, Wisconsin, United States - AAG_RA_Trp | ecosystem: Engineered > Bioreactor > Anaerobic >...
ATTGGCAGGGTGCAACGTACTGGTAATGGATTTCGGGTCGCGCTGCGCTTGCCCGGAATGACAAGGGAGGCATGCAACCCCATTCCCACCCCGGCCCTCCCCTTGAAGGGGCGGGAGCAAGATTTCTCGCTTCGCTCGAAATGACAATAAATAAGCTTTGATTTTCACCTGAGATTGAAGTCACAAGATATTTTGGGCTGAAACGGGTCAGACGGGTGTCATTTCGAGGAGCAACCGCGACGAGAAATCTTGGCGAAACATAGATTTCCCAGCCCTCCCGCGAGGGGAGGGTTGAGTTGAACTCAAAAAACCTGAAGATATCCAGCGTTGACAAAACGGATATCAGCGTCCCGGGATATAGGTCAGCGAAAGACCGGTCCTGGTCAACTCGAACCGCAGGATACGTTCAATGTTCAGTAAATCCAGCGCTTCGGCAATTTTGGCGTTCATCTGCCCCTTGACGTCTCCGGAGTTGGCCAGGTTCATGATGTACCCGGCAATTTCATTCGACGCCATCCGTTCCAACTTGGGGGTCAGCATGTTGAGCAGCCAGGCAAAATCCTGCGTGGCCACCAGGTTCAACGTCGGCTTGACCCAGATCCCGTCAATGATGAGCTTACCGTCGCGCAGGTTGATATGAAACTGCACATCCAGCTCCAGCCTGGTAATATTAACATCGGGCGCTTCACTGTCGTAGTACTTGTTTTCTCTTTCGACGAACTTCCAGCCCTTGATTTCCGCTCCCCCCGCTGTGTCGACGACAATGTGCATGTTGACAATGTTCTTTTCCGGAATGCTGCAGGTTCCCGGTCCGCCGATGGTCGCCGTCACATTGTTGATGAAGGGCCGGTAATCGAAGAGGACATTCCCCGTCGTCTTGCTTTTCAACTGACAGCGCAGGAATTCCGGCGTGAACACCACCCGGTTATCTTCACTCATGATCTGGACGTAGGAGTCCCGGGAAACGCCCGGTCTGGTCCGCGAGGGGTCCGCCCCGGGCGACTGGTAATTGTTCAGCCGGATCTCACCGGTAATGCTGTCGAAAAAGGCCAGCAGAATCGAGGCGTCCAGGGTGGTGCTGCGTGTTTCGAGTTCGAATAGTTTCGACGCTGTGCGGTATGCTCCGGTCAGGTAGTCATAGTTTTCATCATCCACCACAGCTTGACACAGGATTTTTGTATAAGCCCCGAGTTCCTCACGGTCCAGGGTCAGGCTGGCGATTTCAACCTTGGCACCCTTGGGTATCGCCAGGTCGTCTTTGATGATGGTTCCGGATTTTAAAGTTCTGCTTCCATCCCAGTTTCCGATTTTGAAGTTGCCGCGCAGATCCGCCCCCGGCGCTGGATAGTCTGACTCGCCCTCGTTTTTGATGAAAAAACGGACGGTCATATCCGCTTCGCTGAATTCCGGTTTCTGCACCACCAGGCGGGGTTTCTTGACCCAGATGTGGTACTTGTCGCTTTTGGCTGTGGCGATTCCCGCTCCGGGAGTCCTTGCGGTTACACTCAGGATAAAGTCCCAGTCTTCATTTAATATTATTCTTGCAGAGCCATTGATGAAGAAACAATCATCCACCTTGTTGGTCCGGGTTTCGGTTTTATTTGAGTGGGTGGTGAATAAAGTGCCCTCGGGATTTTGTCCCTTGAGTTCGGTCGTCACCTGGGACGCATGGCAACCCTCGAGTCGCCAGCGCAATTCAAACTCTTCTCCGGCTGCGACATAGGCCGTGTTGTCCGGCAGGGAACTTTCGCCGGAACGGCCGGTCGTGGCCATCATCGTGGTGCTGCTTCCCGGGCTTGCTTTCCGGAATGAGGTAATTTGAATTGAGGGCTTGGGGAGGCCGACCACGGTGGGGCCGGCGGGAACGGCGGTTGTGGCAGCTGTTGCGGCCGGTCGCTTCATGGCTGTTGCGGCGGGCATACCCGGAGCAGCGGGGCAGTGCGGTGTCAGGCTCTCCCGGCCAGTGTTGTTGTTGGTTTGGCTTTCCCGGATCTGGTGTGTATGGTTGACCCATACCCGCACCAGCCTTTGCTCTTCCAGGGTCTTCCCGGTGTTGAAACTGACCGTACCGCCTGCCGCTTTCAAGAGACCGCCCGGATCCACGGCAGGACCGGAGGCGGTGGGCTTGGTCAGAGCATAAATCACTTCCGTGCTGCCGATAAATAATTTCAACTGTGCCCGGTTGTACTGGTCATTTGGGATTTTTACCGAGCCCTTGTTTTTGAGACTGAAATTGATTTTGCACTGTGTGTCCAGCCAGATCCGTTCCACGATCAGGTCCGGCAGGGGCAATTGCATAATGGCGGGTCCGGAAATCTGTTTCTGCGTATCTGCCATCACCACCTGATTCGGCAGGAATGAAACCGCAACAAGGCTACACGTAAAAAAAAGGATTACGGATAAAAGGATGTTTTTCATGGTTTTCCCCCTTCCTTTTTCAGGAATGTACATGCCCATGATTCGTTACAGACCACCGGATAATTTGCTTTCTGACCGTTTTTTCGTTCATATATACAGCTATTTATCTAAAGATGAAAGGGTCAAAGAATAGAACAATTTGCCTCTTTCATCATATCCGGAACCCAAACACACCTTGACGGGCTGGGGGCTTGTTCGTATACTCCTTGCCGGTTTTAATAGGCCTCGGGCGAGTTTGGGCAGATTGTAACCCATCCTTGCGCCGGTCCTTCTCTTGGAAGGTCGGGGAAAGATTTCTTGCTTCGCTCGAAATGACGAGAGGCATGAAAAGTAGAATTTTCTGCTATTGCTAGCCGAAAAGGGAATAAAGGAATTTTGCCATGACGGCGGTTCCGGTTTTGATGTTTATAGACGGCGGTCGGATTGGCGGATTGAGACAGGAGGATATTTAGGAATGAGTCGGGAAAAATTGATCCGTGTTTTAATGGATCGGCATGAAGATGAAAAAGTGACATACACCTGCTGTGCGCAGAATGGCTGCTGGGATGCCAACTGCATTCTGAAGGTCCGCACGAAAAACGGCAGGCTGACGGCCATCGAGACGGACGACAGCATCAACGCCAACCGCGGGCGGGAAGACGCCTACCTGACGAAGGCGCAGGTCGATCAGGGGATGGTTCAGCAGCGTCCCTGTGTTATGGGACATTCCTGGAAAGGTGAAATCGATGCGCCCACCCGCATAACCAAACCGTTGAAGCGGGTCGGCGGCCGGGGGCACGGCAACGGGCACTTCGTCGAAATAAGCTGGGATGAAGCGATCGACACCATCGCCTCGAAAATAAAGGAAACAGTCGAACTTTTTGGTGAAAACAGCATTCTCCACACGCATTTGACCTTCTTCGAGTTCTCCAGCTTCCCCCTGAATCCCTATTTCAAAGGCGCCATCGCTTCCTGGTCGGATCACTCCGTTTCCGGAACCCTGGCCGGGGAGAAGGCGCATCTGGGCTACGAACCGGCGAAAAACGTCTTTGCCGGTCAGGGTAAATCCCTGGTGGGCTACGAGGCGCCGGATCTGTTCAACTCGAAACTGATCGTCCTGTGGGGCTGGGACCCCCTGGTGGGCTGGCACGGGTCCGTATCGTATTACCTGAAGCTGGCGAAGGAACGGGGGGCGAAAATCATTGTGATCGAACCGCGCTACACCCTGAGTGCCGAAGTTCTGGCCGATCAGTGGATTCCCATCCGTCCCGGCACGGACACCGCCATGATGCTGGCTGTGGCCCAGGTCATTTATGAAGAAAAGCTTTGGGACCGGGCCTTTGTGGAGAGATTTGTCGAACCGGAGGGTTTTAAAAAATTCCGCCGTTACCTGATGGGTGAGGAAGACGGGGAGGTGAAATCGCCGGAATGGGCGGAAGCGATCTGCGCGGTCCCGGCGGAGACGATCCGGGCGTTCGCCCGCCTGTACGCCACCAGCGGGCCGGTGCACCTGCAATGCCACTACAGCGTTTCCAAGCGTCATTACGGGGAATACGCCACGACGGCCTCCATCTTGCTGCAGGCCATGACCGGGAACATCGCCAGGCCCGGAGGCTGCGAAAGCGGCTCCGTGCTGGTCACGCCGACCCATTTTCCGTCGCTTCCGGACGTCAACGCCGAATTCAACCGGGCGCCCCGCGAATTTACCCCTCATGTCTGCATGGTCAACAACAAGCTGGCCGAAGCGGTCACCCTGCGCCCGAAATACGATGCCGGCGAAATCACCGAAGCCGAATATCGCGCCGCCATCGGCTGCCCGGAGGGGTCGCCGCTGCCGAATGTCCAGTTCGTTTTCTTCGGCAACAACTGGCTGAACAACCTGCAGGATCTGAACAAGCGCCTGAAAACCGCCTCGATGCTGCATTTCACCTGCGGCCTCGGGTGGCACATCAACTCGCCGACCGTTCAGTTCATGGACATCGTTATTCCCGCCCCGATTCACCAGCTCGAATCGACGGACCCCTTCCACCTGGATATGAAACGCTTCCGTACGGGTCCCGGCGGGATGAACAACTACATGTTCTACTGCGGCAAGGCCTTAAATCCCCCGGGAGAAATCCGGGCGGTCGAATGGTTCTGGACGCAGATCGCCAACAAGCTCGGCGTCGGGGAAAAGTACAACCCGAAACTGAAAGACGTGCCCTGGGATAAGTGGGACGAGGAGGTCGAAAAACTCTACCGCGCAGCCTACGAAAAGTGGATCAAGGATGAAAACGGTGCCCTGAAGGAGGTGGGCATCGAACTGAAACCCTGGGAGGAATTCCTGAAAAACCCGGTCATCCGCGTGCCGATCGACGAGCCTTTCCATGCATTCAAGAACACCATCGGGGACGGGACGGAGGCGTTTCTGACGCCGTCCGGCAAGATCGAATTTTACTCCAGCCTGGTGGCCGATACGGACATCAGCCAGAAATGGGGTGGAAAAATCGATCCGCTCCCACGCTGGAAGCCTTCGTACATGACGGAGCCGCCCCGGGATTCGTATTTTTCGCCCCGGACCCGGAACTATCCATTGTCCATGGTCACGCCGGTTTCTTTGTACCGCGACCTGTCGTGTCAGGACCAGAACCCGCTCCTGCGGGACTGCTACAACCACCGCCTGTGGATTTCCCCTGCCGACGCGAAAAAACGCGGCATCCGGGACAACGACGCCATCGAAGTCTTCAACGAGTACGGCCGCGTACAGATGCATGCCTACGTGACGTCCAAGATCATCCCGGGCACTGTGGCAATGCATTTCGGTGCCTGGTACACGCCCAACGGGGACAAATCGGAGGCCATGCCCTACGGTATGGATACGCGCGGTTCGTGCAATTTCTTAATCGGCGATGTCCATTTGCCCCATGTGGTCAACAGCATTCTTACCGCCGGTCTGGTGGAAGTGAAGAAACTGGGAGGGAAGGAATAATGTCTCAATACGCGTTTTATTTTGATCAGAGCCGATGCTACGGCTGCCAGACCTGCAGCGTGACCTGCAAGGACTGGAATTTTCTGGCTCCGGGGGCGGAAAAATGGATGACCGTCTACGATTTCGAGGACGGTGTTTTCCCGGATCTCAGACTGCATATCCTGGCATTCGGCTGCGGCCATTGCGAAAAGCCGGTCTGCCTGAGCGCTTGTCCCAATGACGCCATTTTCAAGGAGGAAAAGTACGGAGCCGTCCTTGTCGACCCGGATAAGTGTCAGGGAACACGCCAATGTGCTGTGGCCTGTCCCTATGGAGCGCCGAAATTCGCAAGCGATGCGCCGGGCACGAAGATGAGCAAGTGCACCATGTGCATCGACCGCTTGGAGAAGGGGGATATCCCGGTCTGTGTGGCGGCCTGCCCGCTCCGGGCATTGGACTTCGGACCCCTGGAGGATATGATCGCCCGCTACGGAGATTTGCGGCAGCTCGACGGCATGCCCGCCCCGGGGACGAAACCGGCGTTCATCTGCAAGGCGAATCCGCCGAAGCAGAACCTGGTGCCGTACGACAAGGACAGGGCGGTTGCATTGATGCGCGTCCGCAAGGACATGGGGTTCGTGTTCGACCGTGTGGAAGATGTCACGCAGCTCGAGCCGGGAACGGTCAAACGGAGCCGCAGCGCGTTTAAGATGAAACATACGAACAACGCGGATCTGATGGACGCCACCCGCAACGACATTGGGTAACGGGGCGGGACGACCTGCAGAGAAAGGAGAATATGTGATGAATCTCATCTCACTGGATTTAATTTACTTTTCACCCACACGGACGACGAAAAAGATCGTTGAAGCGATTGCCGCCGGGGTTAATTCACTGAGCACCCGGATTTTTGATCTGACGTACCCGGACACTCCGGCGACGCCGCCGCAGGAATGCCGCGGCGATCTGGCGATTATCGGGGCGCCCGTTTATGCGGGGCGTCTTCCGGGGACGATGACTTCTCGCTTCGACTGCGTCAAAGGGCATGGGACACCGGCGGTCATTGTTGCCGTCTATGGAAACAGGGCTTATGAAGATGCGCTTCTCGAATTGTATGATCTTGCCGTCCAGGCGGGATTCATCCCCGTCGCGTCGGCGGCGTTCGTCGCAGAACACTCCTTTGCCTCCGGTGAGTTTCCGGTTGCCGTCGGACGACCAGATAAGGATGATCTAAAAAAGGCCCACGCTTTCGGAGAAACCGTCCGTGAAAAAACTTTGGCAGTTGGCAGCCCTCAGGATATTGCTTTAACAAAGCCCCCCGGCAATTTTCCCTACAAGGAGCAGCGTGTATTTGCCGGCATTACGCCATCGGTTGATGTGAACCTGTGCACAAAGTGCATGGCGTGCGTATCGGTTTGCCCGACCGCTGCGATCAGCGAAGATGATCCCCTGGTCACCGCAACGGATCTTTGCATCAGGTGTTGTGCCTGCATCAAATCATGTCCGACGGAAGCCAGAACGATGAATCACCCGAAGATCAGACAGATTGCCGAGTTTTTGTCCAAGAACTGTATTGAACGGAAGGAACCGGAAATATTTATATGAGAACGGCATCACCTTGTCGGGCTTGAATGCCGGGTTGCGCTCCGTTTACCCGGAATGACCGTGTAACCCAATCCCCGCACCAAAAAGTGGCGAAGGCTAAGGTTTCTCTGACGTCTGAGATGACAATCATTCAATGGATCACAGCGCAGCTTTGCTCGCACTTGTGCGAGCAAAGCTGCTGATCAGGTCGCCATATCCGCTTTTTGATCGGAAACAGCGGGAAAGAACCTCATCTGAAAGACGGGCCCACCATATCGATACATTGCTGTTCATTGTTTCCCCCAAAAGCACGATTTCCCTTTAACATTTAAGAAATTTTGTCTTGCAAGGGCAAAAAGCATGTGATAGAAGGACTGCCAATTCAGCGAGAAAGGTTGATGAGTGGGCATTGCCCACTTTTTTTGTTTCTGAGCCGATGACGCCTGTCGACACACTACGAGATAAAGTTTGGGCGCTCCTGGAGCCGCTGGTGGCGGCCAACGGGATGGAGCTCATCTATGCCGAGTGCCTCCGGATGCCCTCCCGGTGGATTGTCCGGATATTTCTGGACCGGGAAGGGGGGATTACCCTGGACGACTGCTCCGTGATCAGCCACCAGGTGGGGGATATCCTGGACGTACACGATACGCCGCCGGGGCCCTACACGCTGGAGGTGTCCTCGCCCGGGCTGGACAGGCCCCTGTATCGCGACCAGGATTTCCTCAAATACCGTGGTTCCATGATCAGGCTGAAAACGGACCGGAAGATCGAAGGCATAAAACATTTCAAGGGGAAACTTTTGGACTACCGGGAAGAGGGCGGCGAAAAGCTGCTTTTACTCGGGGCGGGAGACAAGACATATCGCATTCCCCGGGAAGCCTTTGTCAGGGCGAACCTGGAGTACGATATCTGATGCAATAAGGAATGCGTCTTCCGTCATGGCATGTGGTGGAAACGCCGGTCATTTTACAGGAAATGACGCGATAACCGTTTGCTTCCCGATGCGAGAGAAGAAACGGTAAACAGGTGAACACAAAACATCAATAGGGAGGTTGCTGTGTCAATGCTGCCGGAACTTAAACGTCTGATCGAACAGATGGGTAAGGACAGGGGTCTGGACAAGGAGATCATCATCGAAGCGCTGGAGGCGGCCATGCTCTCCGCCGCGCGGAAGAAGCTGGGACCCCAGGTCGATGTCGAAGCCCACTACAATGAAGAAACAGGGGAGATCGAGGTCTTCCAGTTCAGGGTCGTTGTGGAGAAGGTGACCGATCCGGACACCCAGATATCCCTGACTTACGCCAGGCAGGAATTGGACGCGGAAGCGGAACCGGGAGACAGTCTCGGCGCGAAGATCGACGCCTCTACCTTCGGCCGCATCGCTGTCCAGACGGCGAAACAGATCATCATCCAGAAGGTCAAGGACGCTGAGCGGGATAACGTCTACGAAGAATACAAGGACCGCAAGGGGGAAATCGTCAACGGTTTCGTCCAGCGATTTGAGGGTGGAAGCATTATCGTCAATCTGGGCCGCGCGGAGGGGGTCATTCCCACGTCGGAGCAGATACATCGCGAAGTTTACAAACGGGGCGAACGGATCCGAGCCTACCTGCTGGAAGTCAAGCGGATCACCAAGGGGCCCCAGATCATCCTGTCACGCACCCATCCTCATTTTCTCCGGGCGCTCTTTGAAATCGAAGTGCCGGAAATATCCGAAGGATTGATTGAAATCATCAATGTCGCCCGCGAACCGGGGAAAAGATCGAAAATTTCGGTTCGGACCTACGACAAGGATATCGACCCGGTCGGCGCCTGCGTGGGCATGCGGGGTTCCCGCGTGCAGAGCGTGGTTCAGGAACTGCGGGGAGAGAAGATCGATATCGTACCCTTCTCCAACGACGCCGTGCAGTATGTCTGCAGCGCCCTGTCTCCGGCAAAGGTGAGCCGCGTTTTCGTGGACGACGAGCATCACTCCATGCTGGTCGTGGTGCCTGACGATCAACTTTCCCTGGCGATCGGGAAAAACGGCCAGAATGTACGCCTGGCGGTAAAACTGACGGGCTGGAAACTGGACGTCAAGAGCGAAACCCTGGAAGCCAACAAGACGGAAGAGGGCTTCACAATCTTGACGAAAATCGCCGGTGTCAGCGACGAGATGGCAGAGCGCCTGTTCAATGAAGGATTGAAAAGTATCGCGGCCGTGGCTGCCGCAAATGCTGAAATGTTGTCCGCCATTCCCGGTATCAGCGAAGCGCTGGCCCAGGCTTTGATCCGTGAGGCCACGAAGCTGCTGGAGCAGGAACTGGGCGTGGGGTAGAGATATAAACATATGTATTTATTGCTTAATATTGCCATGAATCACATCGCAGGGGAGTTGGGGGTATGATCAAAAAGAGAGTGTATGAGTTGGCCAAGGAACTGGGCCTTGAAAACAGGGAATTAATCTCGCGCATGGAAAAGATGGGCATCTCGGCAAAATCCCACTCAAGCACCCTCGAGGATGGCGATGTCGAACGCATCACCCGTGAAATTCGGGGCGTCGATTCACGGGAGATGGAAGAAAAACGGATCACGTCGACGATCATCCGTCGCCGGGCTGTGCGTCCGACTGCAGAAGAGGAAAAAGCCGAAACGGAGGAAGAAGCCGCTCCGGTTGCCGCTGCCCCCGCAGAACCCGAAACCCCGTCCAAAGAGAAAAAAGAAGCAATCAAAGAGCCGGCAGCGTCGGAAGCAGAGGCGGTCGTTTCGCCGAAGCCGGCCGTGAAAGGGGAAAAACCGGTTGAAAAGGCGCCTGTTCACGAAGAGGAACGCCATCCTGCAGTCAAGGCCAGGGAAAAAGTCGCGCCGGTCGCCCCCGTGTCTCCTGAAACAGTCCCGGAGGAGCAGATTGTTCCTGTTGCCGAGGCCAAGGTGGCGCCGCCTTCCGAGGTGAAGCCGGCCCGTGAGCCTGCTTTACCTCCCAGGGGAGAAGTGCCTGCCGGTGAGAGACCCGCCCCGATCATTCCGCCCGGGGCGCCGCGCGTTCCCGTTAGAAAACCGGAACCGCCGAAAATAATAAAGGAAATCGTTCCGGCCGGAGCGGAAAGACCGCCGCAGCCCGCGCCGGAAGAGGACAAGGGCAGAAAAAAGAAAAAGGTTGCCCTGGAGCCGCATGTCGAAGAGGCGGTTCCGGTTAAGAAAAAATCTTTCCTGAAGAAAATCATCGATAAGAAAAGTCGCCACATCGAGATTGAGACGGAGGAAAGGCCTGTTCGATGGCGGGAGGAGAAAAAAGCCGCCCCCGTCAAGATGAAAAAGACTCAGATCACCACGCCCAAGGCGATCAAACGCCGTATCAAGGTAGGGGAAGCGATCAGCGTCGGTGAACTGGCCAAGAAAATGGGTGTGAAGGCGGGGGATGTGATCAACAAGCTGATGGCGATCGGCATCATGGCGACGATCAACCAGTCCATCGATTTCGACGCGGCGAGCCTGATTGCTTCCGAATTCGGTTACCAAGTGGAGGCGGCAGCCCAGGAATTTGAGGAGGCGATCCTGAAAACGGAACAGGCGGCCAAGAATCTGCAGCCCCGTGCCCCGGTCGTGACCATCATGGGACATGTGGATCACGGCAAAACCTCTCTGCTGGATGCGATCCGCAAAACGAACGTCATCGACGGCGAGGCCGGCGGTATTACCCAGGCCATCGGCGCCTACCATGTCCGCCTCAAGGACCGGGACATCGTTTTCCTCGACACGCCGGGTCATGAGGCGTTTACGGCCATGCGCGCCCGAGGGGCCAAGGTAACGGACATCGTCGTTCTGGTCGTGGCCGCCGACGACGGCGTCATGGACCAGACCGTTGAGGCCATCAACCATTCCCGCATTGCCGGTGTACCGATTTTGGTGGCCATCAACAAGATGGACAAACCGGGCGCCGATCCGGGGAAGATCAAACAGGCCCTGACGGAGCACAATCTGGTGTCCGAGGAATGGGGTGGGGATACCATCTTCTGCGAGGTCTCGGCCAAAAAGAAAGAAGGCATCGAGGATCTCCTGGAGATGATTCTTCTGCAGGCGGACGTCCTCGATCTGACGGCGGATCCGGGTTTGCCGGCCCGGGGCGTCATTGTCGAGGCGAAACTGGACAAGGGCCGCGGTCCCGTGGCCACGGTGCTGATTCAGGAAGGGACGCTCCGGGAAGGGGACGCATTTGTCTCCAAGATGGAATGGGGCCGGGTGCGGGCCATGTACAACGACCAGGGCGGCAAGGTCAAGGAAGCGGGGCCGTCCATGCCGGTTGAGGTGATCGGATTCTCCAGCGTGCCCCAGGCCAGCGCCGAGTTCGTGAGTGTCGAAGACGAGAAGAAGGCCCGCGGCATTGCCGAATACTGGATTCGGAAGGAACGGGAGAAGGAGCTTTCGGCAACATCCAAGATCACCCTGGAGCAGCTCTACCAGAAAATCAAGGAAGGCGTGAAGGACTTGAACGTGATCCTCAAGGCCGATGTCCAGGGGTCGATAGAAGCCCTGGGCGATGCTTTGACGAAACTCAGCACGGACGACATCAAACTGAACATTATTCACAGTTCCCCCGGCACGATTACCGAAACAGACGTCATGCTGGCCTCGGCCTCCAATGCGATCATCATCGGGTTCAACGTGCGTCCCGATACCCGGGTGGTGGAAATCGCGGAGCAGGAGGGAGTCGATATTAAGCTGTATGACATCATCTACAACGTGATTGCCGATGTACGGGCCGCCATGGAGGGACTCCTGGAACCGGAATACAAAGACATCACCCAGGGCAAGGCGGAAGTGCGCGAACTCTTCAAGGTGCCCAAGGTGGGGACCATCGCCGGCAGTTTCGTGACGGAAGGAAAGATTACACGAAAATCCAACGTGCGCCTTGTCCGGGACGGGATCCAGATTTTCGACGGCAAGATCCTATCGCTGCGGCGATTTAAGGATGACGCCAAGGAAGTGCTTTCCGGATTTGAATGCGGTATCGGCATCGATGGGTTTAACGATCTGAAGCTGGGAGACATTATCGAGGCCTACACCCAGGAGAAGGTCGAACGGAAACTGTAATCATAGACAAACGCAGGAGTTTATGACCTGATGATGGTGGTGGGATCGGCTATTATTGATGTCCTGATACCGGAATGTCGGTCGCTCAAGGAAAAAAGAGGCGTGCTGAAGCACTTGCTGAAGCGCACCCAGAACGAATTTAATGTGTCGATTGCCGAAGTGGACGACAACGATCAGTGGAAGCGTGCCCGGATCGGTTTCTGTGTCGTCGGCAATGACAAACAGTATATCAATGCGAAAATGGACCACATTCTGGATTTCATTGATCGCATGCAGGTCGCCGAAATTGTAAAAACCAAAATGGAAATCATGAGTATGGCCGACCTGATGGACCCCTGGGAAGGGGATGTTGAAAAATATGACGAATTTTAAAAGGGCGGACCGGGTCGCCGAACTCATTCAGCATGAACTTTCGGATATTCTCCTAAAGGAGATCCGCGATCCTCGGATCGGCACCCTCACCATTACCGGGGTGAAGGTCAGCGACGACCTGCGGGTCGCCAAGATCTTTTTCGTCGAAATGGGACAAGACGCCTGTCGGCAGGAAACCTTGGACGGACTCAAGAAAGCGACGAGCTTTATCCGGAAAGAGCTGGGCCGCAGGCTGCAGCTCCGCTATACCCCGGAGATTATCTTTCGCACCGACCCGTCTTTTGCTTACGGGAGTCGGATTGACCGGATATTGATGGAATTGGAGAATCAGAACAAAGACCATGCTTCATGAGATCATCGAACAGATCAGGCAAAACCAGGTATTTCTCATCACAGCCCACGTCAGACTGGACGGAGATGCCCTGGGGTCGGAATTGGCTCTTTATCATCTCCTGCGTTCCCTAGGGAAGGACGCTGTGGTGTACAACCAGGACAGAATTCCCGACAACTACCGCTTCCTGCCCGGAAGTGAGGTCATCGTAAACACGCTTGAAGATCCGGATCGCTACGATGCCGCCTTTATTCTGGACTGCAGCGAAATGGAACGCGTCGGTGACAGGGCCGGGGATATCACAAAAATAAAGAGGCTGCTCAATATCGACCATCATATTTCGAATGATGGTTTCTGCCATTTTTCCTATATCGATCCGGCGGCCAGTTCCACCGGTGAGTTGCTCTACCGTCTGGCGACGGCTATGTCAGTGGCGTTGTCACGGGAGATGGCCACGAACCTTTATGCGGCCATCCTGACCGATTCCGGCGGTTTCCGCTACAGCAGTACGACAAAAGAAACCCTGGTGGCCGCCGGTAACCTCGTCGGCTGCGGCGCAGACCCCCAGTGGATTTCCGAACACATCTATGAAAGCAATCCTCTGGTGAGAATTCAACTGCTGGGGAAAGTCTTGGAAACCCTGCGCTTTGACCTTGACGGCCGGGTGGGATCGATGGTGGCCCTGCAAAAGACCCTTGATGCGCTGGGAGCGAAGCTTGAGCATACCGAAAATTTCGTCGACGTTCCCCGAACCATCCAGGGGGTTGATGTAGCGATCTTTTACAGTGAGATGAACGAAGGCCTGTTCAAACTGAGCCTGCGTTCGAAGGATCGGGTGAATGTTGAAAAGGTTGCCCGCGTTTTTGGCGGCGGCGGTCATATGAATGCGGCGGCCTGCCGCGTTAAGGGTGATTTTGCCGCAGTCCATCAGCGTGTTCTGGATGCAGTGCGGTCGGTTTTGTAGTGCATGGATGGTCTGGTGATCATTGATAAACCGTCCGGGAAGACCTCTCATGATGTTGTGACCGAGGTCAAAAAGGTCCTGAAGGCGGAAAAGGTCGGGCATGCGGGCACACTCGATCCCCTGGCGACAGGTGTTTTACCGGTCATGATCAACGAAGGGACGAAGCTTTCGCCCTTTCTCGTCACCGATACAAAGGAATATCGGGCGACCATTCTTCTCGGTATGCGTACGGATACCCTGGATATTACCGGGAATGTCTTGTCGGAAGCGATACCCGATGTCCGGGAAGACGAAGTGGTCAGCGCGATAGATGGCTTGGTCGGGGTGAGACAACAGGTCCCGCCTGCTTATTCGGCGGTGAAATTCAAAGGGAAACCTCTCTACCGCTGGGCGCGCAGAGGTGTTGCCGTTGCGCCGGAGCCGAGGACCGTGGAAGTCTTTCATGTCGGCATGGTGGTGATGGATCGGCCCCGGGTTACATTTACCGTTTCCTGCTCGAAAGGGACCTACATCCGGTCGCTCTGTGCGGATATCGGAGAAGCCCTGGGATGCGGCGCAACACTTTACGCCTTAAGGAGAACCCGGAGCGGATCGTTTTCTGAGGAAGCGGCTTTGGTTTTGGACGGCTTGACCGAGGAGGGGAAAAGAGAGTGCCTGATTTCCGCTCTAATCCCGCTGGACGAAGCGATTTCCGGGCTCAAGGCCGTTTATGTAAACGCGCCGCTGGCAAAGAAAATCCGCGAGGGTGCTCAGTTGACAGGCGAGGAACTGCGAGATGATCATATTCCTTTTCTTGCCCTGGGAGATATGGTAAGGTTGGTTTCGTCGGAAACGGGCTTGGTGGCCGTTGTAGAAATGCTCTGCGGCACAAAAGAAATTGGCAACGGCGGAATGAATGAACAGGTGGCCCGGACGCTCCGGGTCTTCAAATAAATCCGTAACGAGGTAAAAGAGAAAACTTAAATAATAGAAAGTTTCTAATAAAGAGAGGGAGGATGAAACGGTGCTAGATGTAGAAAAAAGAAGTGACATTATCAGCAATTTCAAACTTCATGAGAATGATACGGGTTCTCCTGAAGTTCAGATCGCGCTTTTGAGCGCCAGAATCGAATACCTGACGGAGCATTTCAAGGTGCATAAAAAGGATCACCACTCCCGGCGGGGCCTCCTGAAACTGGTCGGTCAGAGGCGGCGATTGCTTGATTATCTGAAGAAAAAGGAACTCGAGCGATACCGCAGCATCATTTCGCGTCTGGGATTGCGCAAATAATGCGGAAAATGTATGGCCAACATTCCTGCAGCAACATCTCCGGTGCTCAGAAGGAACGGGGTTTTGCGCGTACTGTTGAAATCGTCACGGTGAGGGGAATAGGATATTTATCAATAATCGAAATGGAGAGGGAAATAAATCGATGAGTAACGAATTTTCGACTGAGTTTTCAGGAAAGAAACTTTCTTTGAAAGCGAATTATGTTGCCGCTCAGGCCGACGGGGCAATTCTTGCGACTTATGGGGATACGGTGGTGCTCGTCACGGTGGTATCTCTGAAGGATAAGCGGGAAGGCCTGGATTTCCTTCCCCTGACGGTGGATTATCAGGAACTGACCTTTGCGGCAGGTAAAATCCCCGGCGGTTTTTTCAAGCGGGAAGGTCGTCCCAATGAGCGCGAAATTTTAACATCCCGTATTATCGACCGTTCCATTCGCCCCTTATTTCCAAAGGGTTACCATCATGAGACCCAGGTGGTTGCAACGGTTTTGTCCGTCGACGCGGAGCATGATCCCGATATAACGGGCCTTCTGGCAACCTCGGTCGCCCTGGAGATTTCGGACATTCCCTTCAAAGGGCCCATTGCTGCGGTAAGAGTCGGCCGGATCAACGGAAGTTTTGTCTGTAATGCCTCCATCGATGAAATGGTCGAGAGCGATATTAACCTGTTTCTGGCAGGTCGAATGATTCCCCGCGAACAGGGTGACGGCTACGACGTGAATCTGGTCATGCTGGAGGGTGGAGCCGAGGAAGTAGAGGACAGTGTCATCGTCGATGCCATTACCTTCGGCCTCAACGCCATGCGTCCGGCCATCGATATTCAGATCAAGATGAAGCAGGATATCGGGAAAACAAAGCGGGAAATCGTTGTCGAGCCGATCGACGAAACGCTTTTGGCCCTGGTGACCGCCAAGGCCGAAGCCGACCTGCAGGCGGCGTATCGCATGCCCCGCAAGCAAGACCGCTATTCTCGTCTCGATGAAATCAGAAAGGCCGTCATAGCCGAAGTTTCCGGAGAGGACGGTAAATTGAAGCCGGTCATCGCCGGAATAATTGAAAAGATGGAAAGCCGTATCCTGCGGGACATGATTCTCAACGAACAAAAGCGCGTGGACGGCCGCGGCACGAAGGACATTCGACCTATCAGTTCAGAAGTCGGCATCCTGCCCCGGACCCATGGTTCAGCATTGTTCAATCGTGGAGAAACGCAGGCTCTGGCTGCATTAACCCTGGGTACATCCCAGGACGAGCAGCGGATGGATTACATCACGGGCGAAGAGATGAGATCGTTCATCCTCCACTATAACTTCCCCCCCTACTCCGTCGGTGAAGCGAAACCCTTAAGAAGTCCGGGCCGTCGGGAAATCGGCCACGGTGCTCTGGCGCGGCGTGCCCTGGTACCCATTCTGCCGGGAACGGATGTTTTCCCCTATACGATCCGGATCGTTTCGGAAATTCTGTCGTCCAACGGTTCGTCTTCCATGGCGACGGTTTGCGCCGGTATGCTTTCTCTGATGGATGCAGGCGTTCCCGTTAAGGGAATCGCTGCCGGGATTGCCATGGGGCTCCTCAAGGAGAAGGAAGAGGTTGTGATCCTCTCCGATATTCTGGGTGACGAAGATCACTGCGGTGACATGGACTTCAAGGTCTGCGGGACGAAAAAAGGCGTCACCTCCCTGCAGATGGATATCAAAATCGACCGTCTGCCCGAAGAAGTGCTGCGAAAAGCACTGGAACAGGCCAAAGAAGGTCGGTTCCATATCATCGACAAGCTCATGGAAACCATGACCGAACCCCGGAAGGATATTTCCATCTATGCTCCCAGAATTACAACGGTCAAGGTCAGGCCGGATCGGGTTCGCGATGTCATCGGTTCCGGCGGCAAGAATATCCGGCAGATTGTCAATGAAACCGGTGTTAAGATCGATGTGGAAGACGACGGTACCGTTACGATTGCGTCCTCCGATGCGGATGCGGCAGCCCGGGCGGTATGCATGGTCAAATGGCTGACCGAGGAGGCGGAAATCGGTAAGATTTATCGCGGGACGGTCAAGCGGGTGGTTGACTTCGGCGCCTTTGTCGAGATCCTGCCGGGTACGGAGGGACTGGTGCACATCTCCCAGTTAGCCAAAGAACGGGTCAATAAAGTAACCGATATCCTGAAAGAAGGGGATGAAGTGAATGTAAAGGTTCTGGAAATCGACAAGCAGGGGAAGATCCGCCTCAGCAGAAAGGAAGCCTTGGGAGAAAATGGTCAATAAGACCATCCTCGCTAACGGGATTCGTGTCGTTTCAGAAGAAATCAATCATGTCCGCTCCGTATCCATTGGCGTATGGGTCCACTGTGGCTCCCGCCATGAAGACGGGACAAACAATGGTATCGCTCATTTCATCGAACACATGCTTTTCAAGGGGACCAAGAAACGGTCCCCTTTAGAAATCGCCGCTGCCATTGACGCGGTGGGCGGCGTCATCAACGCCTCCACGGGGAAAGAGAGCACCGCTTTCTACGTCAAGGTGCCTGATTACTATCTTGATCTGGCTATTGAACTGCTGGCCGATATCCTTAAAAATTCACGCTTTCAGTCCGCAGAAATCGAAAGGGAAAAGTCGGTGATCCACCAGGAAATCCGCTCTTTGGAGGATTCTCCGGATGAAAATGTCCATGATCTTTTTGAAGCCCAGCTCTGGGACGGACATCCCTTGGCCCGTCCGATCATGGGGACCCGGGACAGTGTGGCAGCCCTGAATCGGCAAAGGATTGTCCGCTTTTTCAATCGGAATTATCGGGGGCGCAATCTTGTCATTTCCGTGGCAGGGAAGATGCAGCATGAACAACTGCTGGATCTGGTCTCCCGTCATTTTGAATCCTTAGACGGCATGGGCGAAACTTACAAGAATATTCCTCCGATCCCCTCCGCTGTTATGTCCACAGTTTATAAAGATCTGGAACAGGTGCACCTTGTCTTGGGGTGTCCGGCGCCTTCATCGACCGATCCCAGAAGGTACGCATCCTTTCTGATGAATGCGTTTCTGGGGGGGAGCATGAGTTCACGCCTCTTTCAGGAGGTCAGAGAAAAAAGAGGTCTGGTATACGACATTCAGTCTTATTTGAACTCTTATCTGGATACAGGTATGCTTGGCATATACGCCGGGACCGGGGCCGGAGAGATCCGGCAGGTGATTCGTCTGGTGCGGAAGGAGATCAAGCGTCTTTGTGACCATTCGTTAAACGATAAGGAACTGAGAGACGCCAAGGAAATGATCAAGGGGAACTTTCTCCTCAGTATGGAAAGCACGGATAATCGCATGACCCGCCTGGCCAAGAATGAATTCTGCTTCGGACGTCAGATTTTGTGGGATGAAGTCATGGAGCGAATTGAAGGGGTTTCTCAGCAGGATATCGGCAATTTGGCGGGCGAGATGTTTGCTCCGGAGAAGCTGTCCATGGTTGCCATAGGTCGGGTTGATCCCGATATAACCGAGGTAATGCGAAGGTCGGGATGAAAAAGGAAGTCCGTATTTCTATAAAACGGTTACCCGGTCAGGATGATATTGATCTGCCGCGCTATATGACAACCCATGCTGCGGGCATGGATGTGCGTGCGGCGGTGCCGGCAACGGAAACGCTTCAGCCAGGGGAGTGGAAAAAGATCCCCGCCGGTTTTGCCATGGCTCTGCCGGAGGGTTTTGAAGCCCAGATCCGGCCACGAAGCGGCTTGGCCATGGAATTTGGCGTTAGCTTATTAAACGCTCCCGGGACCATTGATGCGGACTACCGAGGGGAAGTCGGGATCATTCTGATCAATCATGGAAAACGACCATTCGAAGTGAAACGCGGAGACCGGATTGCCCAGATGATTATTCAACCGGTGTGCAAAGGCTACTGGGAGGAACAGGACTCTTTGGACACGACAGTAAGAGGCGCGGGCGGTTTCGGTCATACCAGGTCATCATAATCTGATCTGTTAAGCGGCTGGACGGGTGATCGGCCGGGAGAAAGCAACGGACAGAACGCACGGCCGAACCATGGCTGATTTCACCGGTAAGGTGGCTTATTACAAGGCTTTATGCTATCAAGATGCGAATTTCCAAATCATTCGCTTTGAGGTTAAGGGTCATGAAAAAAAATAAAGTTCAGAAAACCATCAAAGAAATTAATGAAAAGATAAAGCAGGGCAAGGCGGTTGTTGTGACGGCCGAAGAGATGATCGATATTGTCGAAAGACACGGTGATGTCGAAGCGGCCAAGCGTATCGATGTCGTGACGACCGGTACATTCAGCCCCATGTGTTCCTCGGGGGCCTTTCTGAATTTTGGGCATACTTCTCCGCGGATCAGAGCTTCCAAGGTTTGGTTAAATGATGTTCCCGCCTATGGCGGAATCGCCGCTGTGGACTGCTATATCGGCGTTACGGAAGTGGTCGAAGGAGATCCCTTAAATAGTGTGTATCCGGGAGAATTTCACTATGGCGGCGGCCATGTCATTGAAGACTTGGTAAGCGGCAAGGTGATTCGCCTCAGGGCCGAGGGCTACGGGACGGATTGTTATCCCGCGAGAAAAATCGAGAAAAAGATTACCCTGGGAGATCTCAAGGATGCAATTCTTTTTAATCCGCGGAACGCCTATCAGAACTACAACTGTGCCGTTAATATGTCCGACCGGACGATTTATACCTACATGGGTATGCTCCGGCCAAAGATGGCCAATGCAAATTACGCTACGTCCGGTCAGTTGAGCCCGCTGTTCAACGATCCCTTCTATAAAACGATCGGTATCGGCACACGTATCTTTTTGGGAGGCGCCCAGGGCTTTGTGGCCTGGGAGGGTACGCAGCATAATCCCGACGTGCCGAGGGGAGAGAATGGCGTGCCGCGCGGCGGCGCCGGAACGATTGCCACAATCGGCAATCTGAAGGATATGAGCCCGGAATGGGTGGTGGGGGCAAGCATTTTAGGGTATGGCGTTTCACTTTATATCGGCATCGGGATACCGATTCCCATCCTCAACGAAGAAATGGCCCGATACACTGCAGTCAAGGACGAAGATATTTATACGCAAATTTACGATTACAGTATGGATTATCCAAAGGGGGTTGGCAAAAGCCTGGGTGAGGTCAGCTATAAAGAGCTGAGAAGCGGCCAAATCACCTTGAATGGTCAAAAAATTGCCACGGCCCCTCTTTCAAGTTACTTTAAGGCCCGGGAGATCGCGAATTTATTGAAGAAATGGATCGAAGAGGGCGCTTTTCTGCTGGGAGAGCCACAGCAGCTCTTGTCGTCGACAAAAATGTGAAGAATTCACAATATTTATTGTTGCACGCGAAAAAAAACCATTATATAAACGCATCAAGTCAAATATTTGACAAGGTAAAAAGTCAGGTATTTGACGAGAAACACTCCGGCATCTTTTATCTTTAAGGTAGCTTTGGGTGAATTTCTCGGAACAAAAGCTCTTTTAGGCATGCTGAAAGGACCTGTTCACTGTGAAAGTCGGGAGATACATTATCATTTTTATCGTGTTTGTCGGGTTGCTGATTACCTTCGGCAATCGAGGGCTTTGGGATAGCTATTTAATGCAGAAGCGCCTCCACGAACTGCAAAGGGCAAATCATGACATCATCCGTGAAAATGCGGCTCTGAAAAAGGAGATAAACCTGCTCCAGTCGAATTTAAACTATATCGAGATGATCGCCCGGAATGATTTGGGCATGGTTAAGCAGGGCGATGTCGTTTTCCGGATTTCAAAGTAAACGGGTTTGGGGAATAGATTTCTAGTTGAGCCATGATGGCACCAAATTTGCTAAAACTGGTTAAACGCAGATAATTTCTGCAGAGGGTGATTGGCTTCCCCAAGTCGCAATTATTTGAAGAATTATTGGGCCGGTTTCATGAATGGCATTCATCAAGTCAATTAAACGGTGATCCAATGGGCGATTTCAGTATTAGAGATTTGTTTTCATCAAAAAAGCAGTTGGTGGGTCTGGATATCGGATCGAGTTCTCTCAAGCTGGCTGAAATAGAACGATCCGGGGGAGGGTATGTCCTCAACCGCTACCATCAAATTCCACTTCCCAAAGGGGTCGTCAGTGAAGGCACCCTTTCGGAGCCTCAAATCCTTACAAAAAAGATCAAAGAGCTCTTCGAGCTTTCCGGTGCAAAATGTCGGAATGTCGTGACGTCCCTTTCAGGTAATTCAGTCATCTCCCAAAAGGTTACCTTCTTGAAGATGCCTCCTGAAGAGTTGCGCGTACTGATCCATGATGAGGCGAGTAAGTACCTTCCCTTTGATAGCATGGAAGATGTTAGCTATGATTTCCAGATTCTAGGGGACAATGAGTTCAACCCCTCCCAAATGGATGTCATGCTGGTGGCCGCCAAGTCAGACATTGTTGACAGTTATGCCGATGCAATCAAGAGCGCGGGACTGAATGCCGTGATCATGGACGTCGATTCTTTCGCCTTGGAGACAATGTACGAAGAAAATTATGATATCGGCGGAGATGACGAAATCATTATCTTGGTTAACATCGGGGCCAGCATGACCAATATCAATGTTTTGAAGAATGGAGGATCGGTCTTAACCCGTGACTTTACCCTGGGTGGAGAACATATCAACGAGGAACTCCAGCAGAGCATGGGACTGGCCAGTTTAGACGAAGCCGAGCGCCTCAAAGTCGGCGGGGTCGAAGGCGACGCCGAGGCTCAATCAAGGTTTCGTGAGAGCCTCCTTGCGGCGTCGGATCAGATTTGCTCAGAGATTCAGAGGTCTGTCGATTATTATCGCTCGACTTATGGCGGCGCAGAAATCAAGGCTGTTTTCCTGTCCGGCGGATCTGCCAGAATGCCGGGTCTTGCGGAACATCTTCACGAAAGAATGAACATTAAAACAGAAATTATAAACCCTTTTAAGAAAATCGTTTACAATCAGAAGAAATTCAACGCAACAGACATTGAAAAAATCGGTCCATCGGCCGCAGTTTGCGTGGGATTAGCCCTGAGAAGGGTGGGGGACAAATGATAAAGATCAATCTGCTACCCTATCATGAAACGGAAAAGAAGGTCAGTCAGGCCAAACAGATTTTTGTTATTGTCGGCTCATTCATCGCTTTCATCGCCTGTATCGCAGTCCTTCATCTTTACATGGTTGCGCGGATCGTGCTTCTCGAAAATAATATTCACGACAGTGAGCAACAGATTACAGAGTTGAAAAAAATTGTTGGAAACATAGACGAATTTAAAGCCGATAAAAAGAATATGGAAAATAAGATCGGCCTGATTACAAAATTGGAGGAAGGCCGAACTTTCCCCGTATATATGCTTGATCAACTGGCATCGGCAGTGCCCACAAAAGAACTATCCCTTGATAGTGTCAGCCAAACAGAAACGGCTTTATCGATTGAAGGTAAAGCCAAGAATACCATTGCGGTAGCAAACTTCATGAAGTCTTTAGAGACCTTACCATTTATTGCCAATGTGGATCTTGTTTCATCCAAACAGGATGAATTTTCAGGCGTAAAGATACAATCATTCAAACTCAAGTGTGGGATTAAAAAGGGGTAAGTAATGGCCATTACTGGTGAAGATCTCAAAAAACTCTCGCCTCGCATGAGGGCCGCTGTGGTATTTTTTGCCTGTCTGCTGGTTGGGTATTTCTACTATTTCTTTTATCTCCAAAGTGCTTTGGAAAAAAAGGGGAATTTAGAAAGCAGGCTACATGAATTACAGCAAGATATTGCTGCAAAGAAAGTCATTGCCGCGCAAAAGGACACATACATTCGTCAGCTTAAAAAGCTGAGAGCGGACTTCAAAGCAGCGTTGACAAAATTGCCGGATAAGAAAGAAATACCGGGACTCGTTGAATCCGTATCCCTGGCCGGCCGAAATTCCGGAATAGATTTCCTTTTATTTGAACCTATTTTTGTTGCTCCAATAAAAAATAGTGAATCAAAGGAAAAAGCGGGGAAAACAAAAGCAGAATCCGAAAAAAAAGGTGACAAGACATCTCCATCAAGCAATGAAAAATTTTATATTGACATCCCTATCAAAGTAAAAGTTTTGGGGACATTCCAAAATACTTTAGAATTTTTCGACAAAATTTCGAAGTTACCGAGAATTATCAACGTCGAGGACTTGACACTAAGCCTCAATAAAGAAGGGAAAGATAAAAAAGACAACGAGATTATTACTACGGGTGTCATCAAGACATACATGTTTTTGGGCAGCGAAAGCGTGGAAGAAAAAGGGAGTAGCAATGAGCAAGCTAAAGAAAAAGAATAATATCGACAAGCTGTTGTTGCTTTGTATGGTCCTGATATTCATAAGTGTCGGTTTATTGATGATAATCCCACCGGTTTGGTCTGAGGAGGGGACACTTGTCTCCACGGAAAAACCGACACTCGATTCCATGGGTAGGAAAGATCCGTTCAAACCGTTCGTTGATACCGCGACCAATGTGACGAAACAGCGGGTGAAAGGTGCTTTACCTCTGTCTCCTCTACAAAAGCAGGATCTGTCTGCATTTAATTTAGTCGGAATATCGGGGAATGATCAGGATGGATGGAGGGCGATCGTAGAGGATGGTGAGAAAAAGTTTTACCCAATAATTGAAGGAACCCTGATCGGTCTCGAACAAGGGCGTGTATCCAGCATTAAATCGGATCGAGTGATTGTGACCGTTAAATCGGCCGATCAGAAAGGTAAAATTAACCATATTACACTGATGTTACACAAGGATACCGAGGGAACACCATGAAGAAAAGCAGATTATGGCTCATCATTGGTTTAATGGCGTCTTTCTTGTCAGCGATTGTTTTTGCTCCTGCATTGTATGCAGCGACTTCCAGCGCTGGACCGGCGAAGGCAGCTGCAGGTGGAAATTTAGAAACGGCCGCCTATCTTCAGGATATCACATTTGAAAAACTTCCTGGGAAAGAAAGGGTGACCTTGGCTTTTTCCAAAGAGTCTGGAGCAATGATTGAAAACAAGAATTCCCATAGCGTTGTTGCAATCATGGCGAATACATACATTCCCGAAGATTTTCGACACGCCCTCGGTGATGGAAAGCTTGATAATGTTTATAAAATCTCCGCATCGCAGCAGAATAAGGATGGCGAACCCTGGGGTTATGTGACGATGGAAATGAAAGAACGGGTTCCTTATATGGTGCGGAAGGATGGTTCGAAAATATTAATTGATTTTAATGTGGCCGGTCTTACAGGAAAAGCAAATCGTGATGGCAATTTAACATATGCAAAAGTTCAGACGCCCGTACCCCGAAATACAGAAGACGTTGCAACATCAACTAATAAGAGCCATTTTTCCAACGAAGTAAAGCCGGATCCCAATAGACTTATTTCAATTGATTTTCAGGAAGCGAATATTAAAAGTGTTCTTCGTTTGCTGGCTGAAGAGGGAGGAGTCAGCATCGCCTCCGGTGACGATGTTAAGGGGAATGTCACTTTAAGCGTAAAACGGGCAACGTGGCAACAAGCCTTTGAAACGGTACTTGCGGTTCATGGCCTTGGTCGTGTCAAGGAAGGTGATGTCTTCATAGTCAAGACTGTTGATCGGATGGCAAAAGAAGAAAAAACAAAATATGATGAAGCTAAAGATAGAGTGAAGCGTCAAAGGGAACAGGAAGAAGCTGATCAGGAAAAACGTGTTAAGGATGGTCGGTTGCCGCAGATAACCATCGAGGCGAAGATTGTGGAACTCAGTCGTGTTGGTAAACGTCAATTGGGTATTCTGTGGGGCGCCGGCGTGAGGGGTACATGGAATGGAACTGACATCGGTTTTATCGCTGGGAATAGTGCACAATCTGACACGGGGACCTCTACGATTAATCTGAGTCTGCCACAGGCGGGTGCTGTTGGGACGGCTGTAAACTTTCCCTCTTCTACATCTTCAGCTTTTCCCGCCCTTGGTGTCATTGTGGCAAGTTCAAATGTTATTCTGGCTGCAAAGCTTGAAGCTTTAGAAACCAGCGGTGATGGAAAAATCATTTCGGCGCCGCGGGTAACGACAATTGATAGTGAACCGGCCAAGATCGGTCAGGGTGAAGAAATTCCCTATGTAACACGCGATAAAGATGGTACTCCAACCATCCAAATGAAGGATGCTAAACTGGAATTAAGTGTTACCCCCAGGATCACATCCGAAGGCAAAATTTCGATGAACATCAGTTGTTCGAGTAAGTATGCAGATTGGAAGAAAGTTAATAAAAACAATGAAAATCCTCCTCTTGTTGCAAGTAATGTTGATTCTAAAGTTGTTGTCATGGACGGCGATACGATAGTCTTGGGCGGTAT
>Ga0302253_1000699_pt1 | contig 25126 bp, 19 predicted proteins | sample AAG_RA_Trp_MG_FD_193537 | JGI IMG/M metagenome (GOLD analysis project Ga0302253, IMG submission 193537) | Enriched activated sludge microbial communities from anaerobic digester in WTTP, New Holstein, Wisconsin, United States - AAG_RA_Trp | ecosystem: Engineered > Bioreactor > Anaerobic >...
ATGGCACTGTTGGGCTGACCAAGGATATTCCTGATAATAGGCGAAGACAAAAACTGTCCCACTTTATTTAAAATTGGTGAAATTGCCTCTATCCTATTTTTAGGATCCATCTTCTCAAATTCATTTATCCAGAAACTTTTCACTATCGGATCCGAAATTTTCCTCACCACCTTCGACCGGAAATCCTTATCCTGAAGGATCCTGGGAATGCCAAGCATTGTCGTATCCGGATATTCCAAAAGCGACAGGATTGTATTTCTTAAAATATGTTCAAGCCTTGGTCCCCAACTATCCGCATAAATTTTCTTAAAGATTCCAACAAGCCCCGAACAGACAATGCTATTCAATGAAGAATCGATATTTTCCAGCATATTGAAAGCTACTGGAAAATCCCTGTCAGAAGGATCAAAAATAACAACGTCATTGGTACGGTGTGAGGGCACAAAGTTAAGGACATCTTCAGCCAGATCTCCATGAGGATCAACAATCGCAACGCCTTTCCCCGCCTGAATATCCGAATATATCATATTTTCAAGCAGCGTAGATTTACCCATACCAGTTTTACCTATGATATAGATATGTCTTCTTCGGTCAGTCGCCTTGATACCAAAAGGCACAAAACTCGATCTGAAATTGGTTCTACCTATAGCCGTTAAATCTTCACCGCTAGCCCCCTCAACAATCGGCAGATCACCTGGTGGTTCCAACTTCTTTGATCTGACCCATAAAATATTGGGAGTTGTTACCGTTATACTCGGCATATGATAAAGCGACGCCAACTCCTCCACATTCAGAACAAACGGTTTTTCCATCCGCCGTTTTCTATATAGCTCTACAGCTTTTTTACCCCTTACTGACTCTTTAACGCTAAATCCGTTTAAATGAGGAATGTTAAATTGCTTAAACGACCCTGCAATTTCCCTCAACTTGATAACTGCAGTTTCGCTGTTAGCCCCCTTGGGAATATAGACAATACGAATCGTTGTTTCATATAACAATTTCCCCACCTTATCCATTGCAGCCATCAAACTTGTTTCCTTATCATGCGACTTCGCAATCTGCGTTTCAACCGTATCCGAAGCGCTTTCCGAAGCAAAAGTAATAGCTTTTGATCCCGCCTTTAGCCCTTGAATAAAAAACAGCCAGTATATTGGAAAAAAAATGGTCCTTGTAATTCTGTTTCTGTTGCAGAAAGCGTTTGCATAGATCTTTTGCAGACTGGCGATATTCATATAAATACCTTTGCTCAAAATTCTTATGCACTTTATAAACGTTAATCTCCACTTATCCTCCAAAGGCCTTACTACAAACTGTATCCAGGCCTGATCGGATGGATTGTCAAACTTCGAAATCGTTGATGTCACAGCTGCCAACGAATCCATTGCCACCTTCGCCTTTTTATCTTCAAACTGTGGATACCTCTTAATTGGGAAAATATCCGGATCAGTCAGCTTAAGCTCAAGCGAAACGGCATTCCCCGCCAATTCGGCACCCGTTTTTAAAAACTCCATTGCGTAATCTTCAACCTCGGCGATTTCAACATTGGGATATTGAGCATAGATTTGCCCTTCTACCAGGCTTCTTAATCTGGAAGGGAAATAAGCGTAAAACCTGATATTCTTATCCACATGGGCAATTTCAAAACTTACCCTGTGCTGGGATCGTCCCTTTAATCTTTCCCAGAAATTAATTTTACGGGCAATCCCGTGGATAGTCGAAAACACCTGCTCCATAACCAAAGGTCCCGTTTCATTTTCCTTGGAAACCCTTATCAACAGCATTGTATACTTTTGCCTCTCATCCTTCTTACTGGCTTTTTTTCTTAAATGCAGTTCCAGCAGCACCAGCAAAACTACAATTGCCGCAATTGCTCCCAAACTTACCCCAATTATCATTAAAATATCTTTCATCAAGCGGGATTATACCCAATAAAAAACATCTTATAAAGGTTTCATTTGCGCCAAATATCCCTCTAAAATTACTACAGCCGCCAGTTCGTCATCATCAACCGCTTCGCCACTTTTCCCGGGGATTTCATTCAGCAGTTTTTGGGCATTAAAAGTACTGTAAGATTCATCAAAAAAATGAACCGGCACTTTTAAAAAATCTGCTAACTTTTCTCCAATTCCTCTCAACTTTAGCGACTTTTCAGTGTCCTGGCTGGCATTCCCCATGGGCAACCCAAAAACGATATCTGTAATATTCTCTTTTACACAAAGCTCGCCAATCAAAACAAAAAGCTTTTCCAGACTTCCATAATTTTTTATGATCCCCTTCCCAAAAACTACGCCATCCCTCAAATCACAGGCCGCCAGCCCGACTTTCATATATCCAAAATCTATAGCTAATAATTTCCTGTTACTTTTCACTTTCAACTTCAAGATGGACCTTACAACTGACGTTTTCAGCCAGCTTCAGAGTGACTTCAAACTTCCCAAGCTTTTTAATTGAAGAAGGGAAAATAACATTTTCCTTAGCCAGTTTGATGTTATCGTGCTTCAAAACATCATCGATCAGATCTTTCTCTGTGATTGTGGCATAAAGCTTTTCATCATGCGATTTCCTTTTCATCTTATAGGTCTTCCCTTCAAGCTTCCTGCTGATATCCCTGGCTTCCGCCATCAACCTTTCCTTTTCAACCACCATCTTTTTTCTTAATTCCTCCACCTCTTTGATCTTTTCCGGAGTAGCCAAAATAGCCACCTTCTTAGGCAAAAGAAAATTCTGAAAATACCCATCCTTAACATTCTTTACTTCCCCTTTATAAGCCACACCCTTTACATTTTGCAAAAAGAGTACCTGCATAAGTTTATTTGATAAAGAATACTTTTTCTAACGGCTAACAGCCTATATCAAACCTCCTTTAATGTAAAGTTAAGCCCGTTAATTACAATCAATACACCAGTTTTGGATTGAAAAATACCTGTCCGCGATAAAAGCCAGGTTTTCAAGCTTAAACCCACTGACTTTTCCGTCTGAAGCAAAATTATACAGTGGTCTATATAAAAAGATTGCAGGGACATAATTGGCAATTTCTTTCGCCAGCTGATTCAGATAGGTTTCCTTTTCTTTCTGGTCAAATATTCCTCTAATTTTCTCAATCAAAGCATCAGCGGCAAAACTCTTAAAATTAGAAAGATTTAGCCCGTTTTCATTTGCCTGACTGGAATGCCAATAGGAAAAAGTGTCAAAATTATAGCCAAGACTTTCTCCATACAAAATCATGTCATAATCCCGCGCAGCAAGCTTCTGCTCAAAATCTCCTGACGCGACACTTACAACATCAACTTTTATTCCCACCGCCTTCCACGCATCTACCAGAAAACCTATTACTTTCTCACTATCCTGGTCCAAACTCGAGCCTTTTTCATAAGTCCTCACAAGCATCTTTAGTGTAAATATATTTCCCTTCGAATCCTTTCGGTAAGGATCTGTTGGTTTCTCCAGCTTGTACCCGCTATCAAACAAAGCTCCCTTTGCCTCTTCAATATTGGGCTTATAAATCCAATCCGTCTGTTTCAGATCCAACAGCGGGGTATCAATCGGATCTTTATCTTCCAGTGTCGAAAGTAGCTTTGTCTTGTCTATAGCTTTCTGCAAAGCCAAACGGATCTTGCTCTTCTGCAACATCGGAGAAGACATATTCAAAAAAACCGCTGTGTACTGGGGCAACTGATACTTCTGTATCTTAAATCTGCTATCAGCTTTTATTTCATTCAAAATTTCCCTGGGAACTTTTGCAATTATGTCCAAAGCCGATTTTTCCTTAAGCAAAGCCTGATTATTGGGGTAAACATAATATCTGATATTCTTAATTTTAGGCAAATCGCCATAATATTTATCAAACCTTTTTAAAATCACGCGTTGCCTTCCGTCTGGCATAGTATCCAGCTCCCCATCTACTTTATAAGGCCCCGATCCAATTGGTCTGATATTAAAATTATCATAAGGCAAATCCGCAACTGCTACTTTTTCCAGAATATGCTTCGGCAAAATTCCCACATTAAAATTCGTTATAAAAAAAGAATTAGGAGACTTAATCACAAAATCAATTGTACTCTGATCAACTTTTGTAATTTTAACCCCCAGAAAGTTAGCCTTTAAGATCGGGTTCTGAAAATCATCATTCTGAACTATGTCATGAAAAGTAAAATAGACATCATCAGAGGTAACCTTTTCTCCATCGTGCCAATAAAGATTATCACGTAACTTAAAACGGTAAGTCTTTTTGTCCTCGAGGATAGTAAGATCCGCCATGTCATTTTTAACAACCTTCAATACCGGATCATATCTGGTCAAACCGGAAAAAACCAGCGAACTCAAATCCCTGTCTACATCCGAAAAATCAGAATAAACAGGATTAATTATCGCAGGTTTTTCACTTACGGACGCCTCTGTAAAATACGCCTTGTCATCAAGGAAAGCCGTTGGATCCTTAAAAACTTCCACTATGCCCTGAACCGCAAACACCAGGACAAAAAGAATAACAACAATACTAAAAACCTTTTCTTCAATACTATAAGCCTTTAGGACCCGTTTAAAGACGTTCCAGAACTTGGCCATTAGTTAAAAAAATTATTTTACGAACAACGAAGCCAATGATAACAACACAAACAAAACCGCTAGAACAATTGTTGCTACAAAGACAATCTTTTCAGCTCCCCTTTTGCTTGTTGCAATAGGAGCTCCACCCCCAAACGTAGAAGAAAGGCCACTGCTCCTGTTTTGTACCATAATTGCGACTATCAGTAACACTGATACAACCATTTCAATCACTTTTAGGATCGTATGCATAGTTTGCTATTTATTCTTAATAAATATATGGATTATCCAGTTAACGATTCCGAAAACAAGGGCCGCTACCAAATATGTAAATACCCCCTTAACATTCATCGTTACCTCGGAAACATGTATAACATTTACGATTTTCACGGTCAACCAAAAAATAATCGCATTAATAACAAAAGAAAAAAGTCCGATCGTCATAATCATCAATGGAAATGAAAGCAGCTTCATCAAGGGTTTGATGAACGTATTCAAGACACCAATTATCAACCCTGCTATAACAAAAAACTTTACTCCACCCGTATATTCCACTTCCGGCATAAAGTAAGTAACCGCATAAAGCGCCAGGGCATTAATAATGATTCCAATAACAATCTTTTTTAACATAAGATGGTTTATATAACTGCCATATAAATTACCTTCCTTATCGCCTTACGGCAACCTTTACTTTTGTTCCTTCCAGATCAAATATTTTTTCCTTATCCCATTCAAACTGTCCATGATCCTGCAATTCAATGGCCAGCGTTTCCTTCAGAATATAATCGGCATGAACAGTCACAGCCTTTCTAATTGCATCCTGGGTCTCAATAAATATGTAAATCCTGTCATCTACATTGTATCCAGCTTCCTTTCTCAAATCCTGCAGCATCCTTATGATATCCCTTGCGATTCCTTCATCCTTCAGGTCGTCAGTAATAACTGTATCCAGGATCACTGATAAACCATCTGCACTGGCAACATCGTACCCCTCTTTGCCTGCATACCCCACTTCCACCTCATCATTGCTTAAAATCACATCACCAATCTTAACAGAGCCATCCTCTTTTATTTCAAACTCTCCAGTCTTGGCCAACCTGATTATTTCCTGAACTTTCGCCCCATACTTTGGTCCTATTACTTTTGCGTTTGGAGTAACGACACGTTTAACATACTCTCCTACGTCCTTCAGGATATCCAACCCTTTTACGTTCAATTCTTCACAAATCACATCCTGGCTTGCCATCACGTCAACACTTGAATTGGCAGGCAAACCTATTTGAACCAGGGCCAATGGCTGCCTTACTTTAATATTAGCCTTGTCCCTAACAGCATGACCTAATGTTACAATCTGCCTTATAAGTCTGTTTTCATCATTCAAATCCTGCTTTATATACTCTTCCCTCACCTTGGGCCAGTCCACAAGATGTACAGATTCTTCTCCTTTTAAGTTAGTATAAATCTCATCAGCCAGATAGGGCATAAAAGGCGCCAATAGCTTGGATAACTCAACCAGCACCATATACAGAGTCTGGTAAGCGTCGTTTTTGTCATTATCATTTTCTGATTTCCAGAAGCGGCGGCGGCTCCTTCGGATATACCAGTTGGAAAGATTGTCGACAAAGTCAATGATCGGTCTGGATGCTTTCATAAGATTGTATTCTTCCAGTTCCGCTGTAACTGTCCCAATTAACTGATTCAGCTCGGAAAGTATCCACTGATCCAGTTTGTGTGAAGGCATAAATCCTTTGGTCGACTTGGCTGGTTTCCACTGGTCAATATTGGCATAAGTAACAAAAAAACTATAGGTATTCCAGAGTGTCAGCGTAAATTTCTTAACCAGCTCCTCCACATGCTTTTCAGAAAACTTAACATCATCAGCCAAAGCCGCTGGACTGGTAAACAGGAACATTCTGGTTGTATCTACGCCTTTCGATTCAAACAAAGCGTTTGGATCAGGGAAATTTTTCTTGCGCTTTGAAAGTTTCTCACCGTCCGCAGCCAGAATTACACCATTTACAATCACATTCTTAAAGGCCGGCTTATCAAACAATATATTGGACAATACATGCAACGTATAAAACCAGCCACGAGTCTGATCCAGACCCTCTCCAATAAAGTTTGCCGGGAAATTATCCTCAAATTCCTGCTTATTTTCATAAGGATAATGAAGCTGCGCATATGGCATCGAACCGCTTTCAAACCAGCAATCCAGCACATCAGGAATCCTCCTCATCACTTTTCCATTTGCCCCTTTATAAGTAATTTCATCAATATAGGGGCGATGCAAATCCAGCTCACCATTGCGCATTGGCAATTTGCCACCCGTTTTTTCCTTAAGCTCTTCAATAGATTCTATACATTCCATATTACCATCCTCATCCTGCCAGATCGGTATTGGACATCCCCAGTACCTGTTTCTGGAAATTGCCCAGTCACGGGCTCCTTCAAGCCACCTGCCAAAACGACCTTCCTTAATATGTTCAGGCTGCCAGTGAATTTTTTTGTTATTCTTCAAAAGACGCGGCTTTAAATCCGTGACTTTTACAAACAATGAACGTGTCGAATAATTTAGAAGCGGCGTATCACACCTCCAGCAGTGAGGATAACTATGCCTGATATTCTCTTGCTTAAAACAAAGCCCTCTGGCCGTCAGATCATCCACAATGTTTCTATCCTGTCCTTTTACAAATTTACCTTCAAATCCTTTAACTTCAGGCTTGAAAGTACCATCCATTGAAACATGTTGAATCAGTGGAAGTTTGTATCTTTGGGCAACAGCATAATCTTCCTCACCAAACATGGGGGCAATATGTACTATACCCGTCCCTTCTTCCGTAGAAACGTAGCTATCCAGAACAATCTGGTATCCACCCTTCCCCTTTAAATCAGGATAAAAATCAAACAACGGAACATATTTTTTACCTTCCATTTTTTTTGCCGAAACTTCCTCAAGAACATTATAATTTAACCCCCCAAACACTGCTTCAACTCTGTCTTTAGCCACAATATAAACTTCTTCCTTCCCATCTTCATATTTCACCCCGACTTTCACATACTTAATCTTAGGACCCATGCAAAGAGCAATATTCCCCGGCAAAGTCCATGGAGTTGTAGTCCAGGCCAAGACAAAAGTATCTTCCCCGTCCAGCTTGAACTTACAGGTCACCGAAAGGTCAGTAACATCTTTATATCCCTGGCTGACTTCAAAATTGGATAACGGAGTTTCACAACGTGGACATATATGCATACTTTTATACCCCTGATAAATCATTCCCTTTTTCCAGATTTGGCTAAAGACCCACCATATCGATTCCATGTAATTGTTATCCAAAGTTGCATAACTATGCTCAAAATCGACCCATCTCGCCAGCCTCTTCAGCAACACCTCCCACTCTTTCGTATATCTAAACACACTTTCCCTGCACCTACGGTTAAACTCTTCCACCCCCATTTCTTCAATCTGTTTTTTACCGCTTATTCCAAGCTCTTTTTCAATTTCATATTCCACAGGAAGCCCATGACAATCCCAACCGTTTACACGAGGCACATAAAAACCCTTCATTGTAAAATACCTTGTAATCGCATCCTTAATTGAATTAGCCAGGATATGTCCGTAGTGCGGAAGTCCGTTGGCAAAGGGAGGACCATCAAAAAATACATACTTCTTTTTTCCTTCCCTGTTTTTTACAGATTTTTCAAAAATCCTGTTATCTTCCCAGTATTTCAAAATTTCATTTTCCATTTTCGGAAACGACTGCCTGGGATCAACGGCCTTAAACATATCAATAAATTAAAAATAATAATATTTCTGCCCTATTTTACCAAAAACCCGCCTACAATAAAGTAAAAACTATACTGTCGGCGGGATTTCTGTGGAAAGTTTAGCGCGACTTACCAGTCTCCGCTCTATTAAAACCATAATAAACGTCATCAACATGATCGTCGCCGCTAAAATCCAGGGCGCATGAATATTGATTTCAAATAAAAAGCCGCCAATCAGTGGCATTATAATCGAAGCCAGTGACATCAAACCCTGTGTTAACCCGATAACTTCCCCCTTTTTATTTTCTTCAGCCATACCGACAATCTGACTGTTTGTAACAACCCGCAGCACAGAATGGGAAAAGGCAAAAAGGATCAAAAACGTTATAAAAACCCATAAGATACCAATCGAAAAACCAATAAAACTAACTACCATCACCGCCATCGAAGCTAGCTCCAAAAACGGCTCTGCAAAGCGCTTTAACCAAACTCTTCTCAACAAAAAACCCTGATTAATCAGTACGATAACACCAACAAGCGTCATCAAATAACCGGCCACCGTCTCATTAAATCCAAATTGCCGGTTTATAAAAAGCGTAAACACTGACTGTTGGACTGTGATAGCCATCGAGAACATCAACCAGGCAATTAAAAAGACTCTCAACCTGGCATTTTTCATGCCGTTAACAATTGGTTTCAACGGATTATATGAAACTTTCCTGCTATGATCCTTGTTCAAATTTGTCTCCGGCAGAACAAAATATGCTGCTATGGTATTGAAAAGAGCCAAAAACCCGGCAACCAGAAAAGGAACCGTAATTCCAAAGTGGCTTAAAACACCACCAATAGCGGGGCCCATAATAAAACCAATTCCAAAAGCCATTCCAATAAGCCCAAGATTCTCCGTCCGTTCTTTTGGCGTTTTGGAAAGATCAACCAGATAGCTTTGAGCAGTGGATATATTCCCGCCAGTAATACCATCCAGAATCCTTCCTATAAACAATAAAATCATATTGTTGGCCAGGGCAAAGATAAACCATCCAATTGCCGTTCCAAATAAACTTATAATCAAAACAGGCCTTCTTCCATATTTATCAGATAAAGCTCCCAAAACAGGTGAAGCAATAAACTGGAATAAGGAATAAACAGAAAAAAATGCAGCAATAAGGAATGGTGATGCTCCAAACTTTTCCACATATAAAGGCATAATCGGGACAACCAGTCCCAACCCAAGTACATCAATTAAAACCGTCAAAAATATGACAATCTTCTGTTTTCGCATTAATTATTCTATTTTAAGAATTCTGGATCCTTGGAAATTCTGCTCTCTTCCGGAAACACCTGCCCCTGATATTTGGCATGTTTCTTCTTATGATAAGGCACTTCGGCAGCAGAAGACATCTGTTCAAAAGCCAGCTGACAAATCCTCATACCTGGATAAAGCGCTACTGGCATCCGGTTAATATTGGTAATCTCCAGAGTTATTGTACCCTCAAAGCCCGCATCAACAAACCCCGCAGTCGAATGAACTATAATCCCCAATCTCCCCAAAGAGCTTCTCCCCTCAACCCTGGCCACAAGATCATCAGCAAGCTTGATTTTCTCCATTGTAACCCCCAAAACAAACTCACCGGGCTGAACAACAAACGGCCTTCCCTCCTCTACCTCTACCAGCCTCGCAATATCTTTAAAACTTTCAGCATTGGATGGATCCAAAACTGCAAACTGGGAATGGTTATAAATCTTGAAATATTTACCCAGCCTTAAATCCATTGAAGATGGGCCGATGTTTTCAAGATTAACTCCATCCTCAGCGCTAACCACAATATCTCCCCTGTTAATCCTCTCTTTTATGTCTCGATCTGATAAAATCATAATTATGGGAGTCAATAAAATGGTGGACGTTGAGGGATTCGAACCCCCGACCTTCTCGGTGTAAACGAGACGCTCTAACCAACTGAGCTAAACGTCCATATTCCAAAGCGGAGAAAAACTATCACAGCTTTATGGCACTTTCAAGATTTTATGCACCAAAATTAAATACCGTCATTAACAAGAGCATCATTGACATCAAAACCAGAAACACCACTGATACCCATGAAACCACATTAAGCCAGAAAGAGTTTTTAAATGATCCCATTAACTTCTCATTATTCAGCAATTTCAGAATTGCCACAAAAAGCATTGGTAAAACAAAAGTATTTAACATTTGGGATCCAACTATAATCGTAACCAGTGGAAGCCCCGGAATTAAAATTGCCACCGCTGACGAAAAGACCCCGATTGCAAAGATCCTGTAAAATGACGGAGATTCTTTTTTAAGATCTACTCTTCCTTCCCAGCCAAAAGCTTCTGTAATCATATAGGAAGAGGTCATTGCTACCACCGCCAGACCAAGAAGAGATGCATTGAGTAACCCCCATGCAAAAAGATGTTTCGCAAAAGCTCCTGCAAAAGGTTCCAGCGCCATCGCCGCCTGCCCAGCATCCTGTATGTTGATGTGGGCAACATACAGCGTACTGGAAGTCGCGACCACAATGAAAAATGCCACAATAATCGTCCACAAAGATCCCGCAAAAATATCGAACCTTGAATACCTCAGATGCTCAGCTGCCACGCCCTTATCCACATAATAAGATTGCACAAAAAACTGTCCCCAGGCAGTCACAGTTGTACCAATCATAGCCACAGCTGTATAAAAGAATCCTGTTGACCATTCAATCTGTGGCGATGCCAAACCCTTCAATGCACCACCCCAATCAGGCTTAGCCATTATTCCAGCAATTACGTAGGAAAAAAACAAAATAGATGAGGTTAAAAAGACCTTTTGGACAATCTTAAAAGATCCAAGCCTCACAATCAGCCATATCAACACGGCCGCGATTGGCACAGCAAGAAAACGCGGGACTCCATAAATATCCGCAACTGATGCAATACCGGCAAAATCAGCCACAATATTCGCCCAATTAGCCAAAAATGTTACCAAAACCACAAAAGTCGTTACTTTCAAACTAAAATTCTCCCTCATTAATGCCGCCAGTCCTCTTCCCGTAACTAACCCCAGTCTAGCTCCCATTTCCTGCGTTATCCCCAAAATAAAAGCTATTATAAACAGGATCCACAGCATCTTAAAACCAAATCCGGATCCCACCACAGAATACGTGGTTATTCCACCGGCATCGTTATCAGCTGTTCCGGTTATTATTCCGGGACCAATAATCCCGAGAATTAACAATAACTTCAGCTTTAACGCGTGCCAACTACTTACTTTTTTTTCAACTGCTTCCATAAAGCTTAAGCATGAGGTACTAACAAGCGCATCACATCATCAATCGTCACTATCCCCTTCATCCTTCCCTGTTTATCCACCACAGCTACTGACAACAAATTATATCTGGTCAAAATCACCGCAAGTTCTTCATAATCGGTAGTCGGCTTAACTGTGACAAAAACCTTTGACATAACATCTTCCACTTTCAGATGCTTGTCCGCCAGCAGCAAAGTCCTTATGGATACTATTCCTTTCAGAAATTTCTTATCGTTAATTACAAACACATGATAAATCGATTTATATTCTTCTGATTTTTTCCTTATCTCTTCAATCGCATCATTAATCCTGGAGTCAGGGTGAACATTCATAAAATCAGCAGTCATCAATCCTCCAGCCACATCACTTCTATATTTTGCCAGTTTATTAATAACCTTTGCTTTTCTTTCTCCAAGCCGCCTAAACACCTGTAATCTTTTATGTTCACTCAAATCCTGCAAAACATCGGCAGCTTCATCAGTTGGCAACTCCTCCATGATTCTTGCCAGATTTTTGGGATTAATCTTTTCAAGAAGCGTATCCTTGTACTTAGGTTCCATCTCGGCGATAACAGCTGCAGCCTTTTCATCTCTTAAAGACTGAACTACTTTAGTACTTTGATGCAAAGTCAAATTCTCAATCAGGTTTGCAATATCGGCAGGATGCAACTTTTCAAGTTTCTTAAAAGGCTTATTTAACTTTATACTGCCGACTCTTCCCTGAATAAAATTAACGCTATGCCAATCAATAACCCTGGTCTGCATTAACTTTATTAACGGTAAAAAGGCCAGTCCCAGTCTTCTAACCAGCGCCTTGTTACTGACATCTATTCCAACCAGATTAAAAAACTCGCCAACCTTCGCCAGCTGCAAGTCATTCACCCGGACAACCCTGATTCCCTCAACATCAAAAATTTGCTCATCCATCACATCCCTGTTTAAAAACAGGTGTTCCGGATTTTCATCCCAGGCAGTATAACAGTCAAACCGGTTCAGGGTAATTCCAGATGGCCCCATCGTTTCGATGGTTTCATAAGGAATAAAATTCAACTCCTTTCCGTTTTTAAAAACCACCCCTATTACATACGGATATTTTTTTTCACCGGTGGCAGCAACAACATCTTTCACTTTTCCAACAATTTCCTGTTTACTGTCAACGATTTTAGTCCCTATTAGCTGGCTTAAATAAACCATAAAGGGCGAAGTGATTGGGTCGGAAAAAATCTATCAAAAACAAAACACTTAGGCAAGGCAATAATTAGCGCAAATTCATCATTTTCCATATCTACGGTATAGATCTATACATAATGACTTGAAAAAAAACTTTTCTTTACTTAAAATTCGACTGCTTTTCAGCGTAAGCGCGGGTGGCGAAATGGCAGACGCACTACCTTGAGGTGGTAGCGCCCGTAAGGGTATGGAGGTTCAAGTCCTCTCCCGCGCACCAATTCCACATCTCAAACCTTTCCAACTTTCACAACAACATCAAAGACAGAGCTCAGGCTTAAAAAATTCCAGGAACGGTTAAAACAAAAACCGTCGTTTTACCAAAGAAAAAACGAAGCCATCCTCCGACGCATAAAAAGTTTGAATGAATTTAAAAGTGCCCGGAATATCATGGTTTATTATCCCATCCATAATGAAGTAAATCTCATTGACCTTATTAAGGAATCTGCAGACAAACGTTTCATTTTTCCGAAAGTGCTCAAACAAAACAAGCTTTCCCTCTTTTATGTTAAAGACATAAAACACCTTACTCCAGGAAAATTCTGCATCCCGGAACCAACTACAATCTGCTGTAGAGCCAAGTCAGCAGAAATCGATCTTATTCTCGTTCCAGGCATAGTTTTTGATCAGTCCGGCCACCGCATTGGCTTTGGCAAAGGATATTATGACAGACTGTTAAAAGATGTTACCTGCCCTAAAATTGGAGTTGCTTATGACTTTCAGATAGTAAAAAATATCCCCAGTGAAAAACACGACATCCCTATGGATATCATTGTCACCAATAAAAGCATTTTATCAGTACCAACCAAATTACCCATTAAACCAACCTCCAAATGAAAATGAAACATCTAAAACTGTACGATCCAGACATTTTTAAAGCCATCCGCAAAGAAGAAAAAAGGCAGATCAACGGACTAGAACTTATCCCATCCGAAAACTACGTTTCCGCTGCCGTACTCGAAGCCCTCGGATCGGCCTTAACCAACAAGTATTCTGAAGGATACGTGGGTAAAAGATATTACGGGGGATGTGAAAATATTGATATAGTTGAACAATTAGCCATCGATCGTCTGAAACAGCTTTTTGGCGCAGAACACGCCAACGTGCAACCGCTCTCCGGCGCCCCGGCCAACATCGCCGCTTATTTCGCCATACTCCAGCCGGGAGACACCATTTTGGGAATGGATCTTTCACACGGAGGACACTTAACCCACGGACATCCGGTTACTCACATGTCCAAGATCTTTAACTTTGTCAGGTACAAAACCGATGGCAGCGGCAAAATCGACCTGCATAACCTTGAAGCAATGGCCATTGAGCACAAACCCAAACTAATTCTGGTTGGCTATAGTGCCTACAGCCGCGAAATAGACTATCAAGCCATCAAACAGATCGCTGACAAAGTCGGCGCACTAACCATGGCCGATGTCGCACATATCGCCGGCCTGATTGCCGCTGGCGAAATGAATAATCCCGTCCCAATTTTCGATATCGTCACTTCCACCACCCATAAAACCCTCCGCGGCCCCAGAGGAGGGATTATCATGTGCAAAGAAGGTCTTGCCAAACAAATCGACAAAAGCGTTTTCCCTGGTTTTCAGGGTGGCCCTCATGAAAATAATATTGCCGCCAAAGCCGTCGCCTTCAAAGAAGCACTCGAACCATCCTTTAAAGATTATGCCCGCCAAATCAAGAAAAATGCCAAAGTTTTTGAGAAAGAACTTTCAAACTATGGATTCAAACTAATGTTTGGCGGAACCGACAATCACCTCCTCCTGATCGATGTAACTCCCAAAGGACTCTCTGGAAAAGAGGCCCAGATCGCCCTGGATAAGGCCGGAATAACCTGCAATAAGAACATGATCCCTGATGATCCACGAAGCCCAATGGACCCAAGTGGCATTAGAATTGGAACACCAGCCATTACCACACGCGGCATGGCCGAAGAACAAATGGTACAAATTTCATCATGGATCAATGAAGCAATTGAACATTATAAAGACAGCAAAGTCCTTAGAAGAATAAAGGCTGATGTAAAAAGCATGTGCAAGAACTTCCCTGTTCCGGGCATAAACTGAAAACAGCTGGCACTGCAAGGAGCTACTTTTTCTTTAAAACCATAATCGTAATATCGTCCATTTGTTTGTATCCGGCTGCGTATTCCTTTACGTCAGCCAAAAGAGCATTCCTGATTGAAAATGCCGTAGGCAAATCGCTATATTCATTCACTGCCCGCTTTAATCTTCCCATTCCGTACATTTCCTTCTCATTCTTCCAGCATTCCGGGATCCCATCACTATAAGCCACTAAGACATCATCTTTTTCCATCGGCACATCATTTTCCCTCAGGGTATTGGCAATATTCGGGAACATGCCAAGTGCCAAACCTCCCGATGGTAACATTGTCACTTTTTTATCAGCTGCATGATAAAGCAGCATCTGTTCATGGCCTGCGCTTACATATTTGAGTTTATTCTCCATCGCATTCCAGTGAATCATTACCAGCGTCATGAACATGTTAGATGTCGTTTTATCTTTTAATATTTTGTTAACAGAAATCAAAATATCCTTAATGTTAGCTTGTCCCGCAAAATTATAGATTAAAGCATTAGCAATCGACACAACGATACCAGAAGGCACCCCATGTCCCGTTACGTCTCCAAGATACATCAACATATTATTAGGATCTGTTTTAATAAAGTCATAACAGTCTCCTCCAATTTCTTCAGCTGGCAACAGCCCCGCGGCAATATCCATTCCACCTACCTGTGGAATAATCTTCGGCAAGAGCTCTTTCTGAATCTTGGCTGCCAATTCCAATTCCTTTGCTACACGTTCCTTATAAACCAGAGCCTTAGTGCTTATCTCCAATTCCTTAGCCATACTGTTAAAAGCATTTGCCAAGGTCTCGATTTCATCATCAGTTTTGATCTCCACCCTGTGTTTGAAATCTCCTTTGGCAATAACTCCCGCTCCCAGCGTTAACTCCTTAAGAGGTTTTGTAATGTTACTTGCATAAACATAGGCCAGAAGCACAGCTATAGCGACACTGAATATTGCCAGCAGCACACTTCTCATCGCCGACTGGGTTATTCTGTCCTGCAGATTGACATAGGACAGCGCATAAACAACGTAGTGTTCATTATCAGCCGGCTGCACCAGGTATGCAATCTTTTCATCCGGCGCTATAGGAGCAATTGTTTTTTCATTTAAATCCGTATATCTCATCACTCCATTATCATCTTTTTTCAAATAAACAACCCTGCCCGAATCAAGCGTATAAACGGAAGGATTTTTTGATTTCAGCTGTTCCAGCAAAACGCTATTTTGAACCTTTCTGACCGGTCCGGAATATTGCTTTTCTGATTCAGTTTTTGAATCATACAAAATATCACCGCCGTAACTGACAATTTGAATTCCGCTTAAATCCTGGAACTTGGCAAAAGTATCTTTAATATTTCTGTTAAAGTTAACAAAGCTGTTTTGCGTTAAGTAAAGAGTATAATCACTTACAACATTCAACGAGGTCAATTCGGCAAACGACCTTGCATTGGTAAAAATATCCTGAGTAAGTTCTTTGCTCTTTTCATTGATTAAAAGATAAGTCGAAAGTGTAAACAGCACCACTATCAGCAGGCTGATCGTCATCACCAATTTTATTTTTAATGATTTCATCATTCTATTTCGTCACCATGTAAATAGCCGTCAATCCTCGGCTCAAATTTTATACTTTTCCGATAAGCAAAAATCGTATCTGATTCATATAACGGGACTGCCATAATATCTTCTTCGGCAATAATCCTCATAGCCTCCTGCAAATCTTTCTGCCGACTCTTTACATCAAAATTCTGTCTGCTTTTTTCAATCAGCTTATCAACCTTAACATTCGAATAATTACCTCCATTAAACAAGCCATACCCCTTACTCAAATCTCTGGTATGGGCAATTGAATCCAAAAAATCGCCAGCATCTCCCAAATCAGATTTCCAGCCAAGATAATACAGTTCTGAATTTCCCGACTGTATTTTTTCCTGCAATTTATCATTCTTCAATGGATTCAATTCAACATTAATACCTAATTCACTTAACTGCTGCTGCACATATTGCCCCACAGCCTCCATACTTTCCGGATAATCAAAAACCACAGTCTTTACATCAAAAGAGGTCAAATCGATGGAACTCTTAACCAGTTCTTTGGCCTCCTCCATATCATAATCCAATCTCTTTATTGCAGGATTATAGCCAAAAACGCCATTACTTACGAACTGATTCACTGGCCTGGCAAATCCATAAGTTAAATCCACAAAAAACTGCGGATCAAGAGCCCTATAAACTGCTTCTCTGACATTTTTATCACTAAAAATCGGATTATTAACATTAAACACAATAAAGCTAACTTCAAGGCTTGGTATCGCCTTAATTTCAATATCTGGATTCTGTATCGGAACAACCCCTTCACTACTCGCATACTTGCTATCAGAAGTTACAGCTGCAAGCGGAGGAAGGTCTGTTAAAATCTGTAACTCATTTTTTTCCAAAGCATCCAAACGCTCTTCCCTATCCTTAATGTAATTTAAGATGATCTGGCTATGAAATCCTCTACCCGCATCCCAATACTCTTCAAACCTCCTTAAAATCAATTTTTTATCATCACTTACAAGATAACTGTAAGGGCCCGTACCAACAGGTTTACTAAAATCTGATAGCTTTTCCGGATAAATATAAGTTAAAGCTAATTTATTTAACAGCAATGGATCAGGGATTCTTGTTGTTATCCTAATCCGATTCTTATCCACAATCTTTAAATCCTTAATCGTACCCAGTAAATCTTTCAATTGGGATTTCTGGTCATCTCTTGCCCTCAAAATCGAATTAACAACATCCCGGGGCGTTAAAAGTGATCCATCATGGAATTTAACATCAGGCCTTAAAATAAACTCCCATTCATTGGCATTAATCAGCCCCCAGGAAATAGCCAATCCTGGCACAATTTTCAAATCCCGATCGGTTAACACCAGCCCTTCATAAATATCAATTAGATAATTCCGCGTAACCGGGTCAAACCTTACAGGATCAAGACTTTCTGGCTTGTAGGCAAACCCCAACGAAATAGGTGTAGCTGTAGCATGAAGCTGATTGTATTTATCCTCTCCACCCGTTGTGCTGTTAATCACAAACGCAATCTGATCGCCAAAAAACAAATATATCCCAATCACAAAAATCACAGATATATAAACCCCGAACAGTACTTTCTTAAGAGCCTTTTTGTTAATCAGTGGCGACTTCAAATTATTTCTTTTAAATAATTCTCAATATAATACCACAAATCAGCTCTTTTTTGAAGATCCAATACAGCAAAACACTACCCCTGCCAAAAGTTTTACCAATCCGCTTGACTGAAGGAAAACAATATTGCGCAACTACCTCTTGAGGATGGCCATAAAAGCTTCCTGTGGTAAATCGATCTTTCCTACCTTTTTCATGCGTTTTTTCCCCTCTTTTTGCTTCTTTAAAAGCTTGTCCTTTCGAGTACGATCACCACCATATAGCTTAGCCGTCACATCCTTTCTTAAAGCGCTTAAACTCTCCCTGGCAATTACTTTACTCCCAATAGCAGCCTGAATCACAATCTCAAACTGCGATCTTGGAATAAGCTCCTTCAATTTTTTAGTTAAAGCTGACCCAATATAATAAGCCTCATCTTTGTGAACAATCGAAGAAAGGGCATCCACTTTAGTTCCAGCAACCAGTATATCCAGTTTTACCAGATTCCCCTCACGATATTCCAGATACTCATAATTCATGGACGCGTAACCTGAACTTAAACTCTTCAGATTATCAAAATAATCCAACACTATTGAAGCCAACGGGACCTCGTACTTTAAAAGCACTCTGTTTTCATCAATATACTGCATGCTCTTATTCAAGCCTCTCTTATCCAGTGTCATCTTCATAATCGCCCCCACATATTCCTTTGGAGTGACAACTTCAACATCTACCCACGGCTCCTTAATCGCCAAAATTGATGCAGGATCAGGCAAATCTGATGGATTTGCAATAAACTCCTCTTCTCCGGTTTTCTTCACGGCAACATATGATACCGAAGGAGCGGTAACGATCAGGTTCAGGCTATATTCCCTTTCAAGCCTTTCCTGCACAATATCCAGATGCAAAAGACCTAAAAAGCCGCATCTGAAGCCATGCCCCAATGCCCCTGACTGCTCAGGCTCAAAAGAAAGAGCTGAATCGCTCAACTGTAAACGCTGCAAAGCATCTCTTAAAAGTGGGAAATCATCACCATCTACACAAAAAATACTGGCAAACACATAAGGTTTTACTTCTTTATAACCGGCCAAAGGAACGGCCTCATTAACATCAAAACCTTTCGTTCCCGGTTTCCAGATAGTGTCACCGACACGCGCTTCAGCTACATTTTTCAAACCAGACACCACATAACCAACCCCCCCTGTCTCAAGAATATCGGCTGTTACAAATTTGGGCTTAAAATAACCAACCTCCAAAACCTCCAACTCCCTTTTATTATGCAAAAGATAGATCTTATCGCCACGTTTTAAACTCCCACTCACCACTCTGACATAAGACACAACTCCGCGGTAAGAATCATAAACCGAATCAAAAATAAGAGCTTTTGTTTCACTTCCCTCTTCTTCTTTCTTCGGCGGCGGCATTCTTTCAATAACCGCTTCAAGCACTTTTTCCACATTGGTACCTTCCTTAGCCGAAATGGCAATGATTTCTTCCTTTGGAATTCCCAAAACATTTTCAATATCCTTTGCACAGGTTTCCACATCAGCCGAGGGTAGATCAATCTTGTTTAAAACAGGAACCAACACCAGATCACTGTTAATCGCCATATAACAGTTTGCCAGCGTTTGAGCCTCTATCCCCTGCGTAGCATCCACTATCAGGATTGCCCCTTCACAGGCTTCCAGACTTCTGGAAACCTCATAGGTAAAATCAGCATGCCCCGGAGTATCAATCAGATTCAGGATATACTTCTGCCCCTTGTAAGTATAATTCATACGAACCGGCTGGAGTTTAATGGTAATCCCTCTCTCCTGCTCAAGATCCATCATATCCAGCATCTGCCCATGCTTCATTTCCCTTTTAGACACCGTATCGGTTATTTCCAGAAAACGGTCAGCTAATGTAGACTTTCCATGATCAATATGGGCAATAATGCAAAAATTTCTGATAAATTTAACTTCATTCATTCTAAAAAAAACATTTTCTTAAAAATCCATTCTTTTCAGGCGCAGATACTATCAAATATTGAATTTAAAGGCAATTTTTGTTATAATACAAAGATTAAAAGCAACCCAAACCGCATGCAATTCAAAGTCCCACAAAATGTACAAAGAGCAGATCAGATCGTTGGGCCGTTAACCCTGCGCCAGCTGATCATTTGCGGCATCGGCGGAATCATAGCTTACGGACTTTACGTTTCTTTGGCTAAATATTACATCTGGATTACCTGGCTTCCACCAGTTGCCATTATCTCGGTAATAACCATAGCCTTTGCCTTTGTCCGCCCAATCGATCTGAATTTCGAAAAATGGATACTTCTTTGGCTGGAATTTTTTCTACTTCCACGCAAAAGAACTTGGCTACAGGCTTCCGCTGAATTCCTCCCATCTGCTTATGGAGCAGAAAAAGCCAAGTCCACAACCGTAATTAAAGCTGAACAAAAAGCAGCCGAAGTAGAGGACAAACACAAAAAACTCGAAGAACTTACCAAAATTTTAAATACAAAGCCGAAATAACAATAAAAAATATGGCAGACACATCACAGACAACCGATTCCGTCAGGCAGGCTCAGACCAAACAATCACCTGCAATCAGCACACAAACCTACCTTAAAATATCAGAAATCAGAGACGATACTCTTGTCCTTAAAAACGGTGGACTCAGGGCCATCCTCAAAGTTTCCAGTATAAATTTCAACCTGAAATCCGAAGACGAGCAAAACGCCATCATCTATTCATATCAAGGATTCCTTAACACCATCGAATTCCCCCTTCAAATCGTTGTCCGGTCCAAAAAGCTGGATATCGACGAATACCTGGATAAGCTAAAAAAATTAGGAGAAAAACAGACCAATCCTCTTTTACAAAGACAGACCTTCGAATATGTTGAGTATATAGGAAAACTTGTCGAATATGCTGATATTATGGAAAAAGAGTTCTACGTAGTTGTTCCATACGACCCCTATAGATCCGAAAAACTAAACTTCATGCAAAAATTCTTCCAAAACATGACTCCACGCGACAGCTATGAAAACATCAAACGCCGTCATGATGAATTCGACGCACTAAAAAAAGGGCTGAACCAGCGTGTTAATACTGTCAAAATAGGTCTTGAAAATAGTGGACTTAAAGCCGAACAGCTTACAACCCGTGAACTAATTGAACTCTTCTACAACATCTATAACCCCACCGCTTCCAGGTATCAAAAAGCAAAAAACGTCGATGAAACCAACGTCACTACTGACGAAGAAAAGATATCTTCACAAAGCGACGTTTAACTCCTTCAAATAGCGATATTCAACCCTTATATGGCACAATAATGGCTTAGAAAAACCCATCTAGCCAAAGATTTTTATCTGCCAGGAATCATCAAATTCAAAAACTCCTTTTAAATAAGCCAACAACCCTTGACTTCTTTTAAATTTTAATTAAAATACTCTACACTTTTTTAATTATTACAAGCGTACATATAGAAATGGAACAGCAAAACCAGACAATTGGAGCCGGACGGCGAAGTGTATTGCCACCCATGGAGAAAAAGAGAATGGCCTTTGACAGAACTCTTCACTTTTTACATATCTACAGCTCGGACATTTTTGCCAAATCAGAAAGCGGGGAATATGAAGTCCCTTCAGATCATGTAAAAGAAATAATCCAGGCAGATATCGCTGAACTAAAAAAGCAGGATCCACTTATAAATCTGCTCCTTTTACTAAAAAGCGAATCATTTCGCCAGGAAGAAGAGCTTAAAGTTGGCTCTTACATGCTTGTCCATCCAACCATAAAACAATTAAATGGCATCTATCTGGGGCCAGAACAAACTGACCAGTTTGTAAGCGAACTAAACCAGGAAATAGCTAAAATCCTCACTGCAAACAATGCTGTTATCCTCAACATTAACTACCGCGGAGGATGCTTTCTGCTTAAAAACGGATTCACCAATCCGGGGCTGGAACAACAGATCTTTGAGATGAAAATCCGGCAAATCCAGCGTAATGCCGACCAGATTCTCTTATCCCACATTGAAAGACGCCTAAGCAAGTTAAAGCAGAAATATGCTACTGAACAAATCGATAAAATCAAAGAAAATATCGACTTTCTGGAAGACCTAAGAGACCAAATTTCTGCTGAAAGAACCGGAGTAAAAATCGCCATCGGCTTTGATAATTGCCCACGTGACAGTAAAGAAGCCTTCTGGGGAATCAGAAATGCTGAATGTGCAGCCAATAAATGCGCTAACGACTTAAAACGGGCAAATGGAAATTCTGAAAAAATCGCCATAAACCATTACGATGACGTAGAAATAATTTTTCAGATTATTAGAGCCTCCCAGGAAATTGCCAACCAGATAGTGGATGAAAAGGGCGAAATCAAGGCAGATTGGCAAAAATACTTCTCCGTAGACCCCCAAACTGGATACATACGGATGCAAAGTGAAATGATTAATATCTACCGTAACCTCAACGCCTATCTAATCAGCAGAAAATTTCTCGATTTAAGTGGAGAAGAAAGGCGTGATTTTGAACAAAAAATTAAAATTTTTGAAAAATATTATCTCACTATCAACATCGTCGACGTCTTAAAAAATTTCCGGGCAGCTCGGTTTGAGCACTATTCAGAACAGATCAATAATGACGTTAACCTCATCCAGGAAGCCGAAAAAGCCATTACAGACACTGAATTCGACCAGGAACGCCTCCGCCAAATCTGTGCTACTTTATCATCCAGACTAGAACTTTCCATAAAAGATGAAGGTGATGGCATCATTGGAACTAACCGGGCAATCATCGGAGCCATCATCAGGGAACAGGGACCAAAACTACTGCTTTCTTCAGACATTATAGGTTTTGGAGGATTAAACCAGCAGTCCTATGAAAGATCCGCTCAGCAACTTATCGATCTGCTTGGAATTAGCTCCGATGAATGGCAGGAATGCAATGGCAATGACCAAAAACTCAAAAAACTTATCAGCAGAAAGATGGAAACCGTAAGAACAAGCCCACAATTTAAAAACACCTTACTTTCAATTGGAGACCATGGAACCAAAAAAATCAGAAAAAGCCAAAAAGTTCTTCATGCAGCACTTGGTGGAAAAACTTACATCAACGCCGAAGGAGGAGATGAAACAGTTGCGCTTTACGTACTGGATAACTCCCAGCCAATAGATTTAAATGAGATTGAACGCAATCTTTTAACCATATCAAGGGCAACCAGAATAAGAATAGCTGGCGTTTTCGGAGATATATCCTTTAGCAAAATACCTCAACCTTCTCCTCTATCAAGCGTCACCCATAACACCAGAGAAGAAATTAAAGCATACAATGTCGCATCTGAAGCCATTGAATTCGCCCAAAGCGAGATTAAAGCTCTTAACGCTTTAGGCTTACACAAAGTATCCATACTGAAATATCCAAACCCGTCTTAAAAGCTAAATAACTTTGACTTTTAAGATACATGTGTTAAAAATATAACGAATAAACAATTCACTTATGTCTGACTCATTCGACCGAAAATCAGGTATCGCAGAAGGGACACCCGAATATTCACGGTTAATTGAAAACCGCCACGTTGTAAATAAAGTAAGATCATGCATCATCCTGCTAATCGACAATAACCCGCAAGCCGTTAGAGCAATCCAAACATGGTGCATTGCCCAGGAAGATCATTTACATGAAGCTTTAAATTGGGTGAATTTATGGCAAAGCCTCAACCTTACTTCCCCCAAAGCTATAGATATTGTCAGAAAGAATTGCCCATCATTTAATAAATTCATTGAAGAACAACAAAGCGGGGCTATTGTTGATCTACCTTCAGATATCGCCGAAGAAGAACCATCTTCCGATATGCTTTCATCTGGTCGCCAGGAAACAAGGGAACAAGCACAAAGTGTAATCCCCTTTCCTCGTCCAGCCAACACTCAAACTTCCATAGCTCCAAAAAGCTCACCAAGACCAGTTCGGGTAAGTCACCCCATCTATAAAGTAGCAAGGAATTCTGGATCTGCATTCCCTCCAGACCCTTCTGATCCAGGGATCAACAAAATAGCCAAATAGTAATTATTCAGACGACAATCCCTTAAACCCGTGCAGATTTTATGATCTGGACTTTTAATTTTAAAATAAAATTAAAAAGATCCATCCTAATTTCAGAAATCATGCTTGTATTTTCTTGCAAATAAAAAGCACTATCTTGGCGGCGCCCTACTTTCCCCGTACTGATAGAACGAGTAACATCGGCGAGGAGTGGCTTAACTTCTGTGTTCGGGATGGGAACAGGTGTACCCCACTCTCTAGAACCACCAAGATAGTGCTTTCTATTTCACTATTCTTGTTTTAAATTAGCCTAAATATCAATAAATTCTATCCATAGGTTTCGAGCAACAACACTCAAAACCAGTTAAATTCTCGTGACCAGTACCCAGACTATTAGAAGCACAGTCTAGGTACTAGCACGAGGCTAGACCTTTCTTGTTTCCAAAAAAGATCGAGTGAGAAAATAAAGTCAATTACCTGTTAGTATCACTCGGCTGAGAACATCACTGTTCTTACACCTGTGACCTATCGACCTGGTAGTCTTCCAGGAGGTTAATGGGGAAATCTTATCTTGAGACGGGTTTCCCACTTAGATGCTTTCAGCGGTTATCCCTTCCGAACATAGCTACTCTGCCATGCCGTTGACACGACAACAGATACACTAGAGGTTCGTCCACCCCGGTCCTCTCGTACTAGGGGTAGCCTCTCTCAAATTTCCTACGACCATGGAGGGTAGAGGCCGACCTGTCTCACGACGGTCTGAACCCAGCTCGCGTACCGCTTTAATGGGCGAACAGCCCAACCCTTGGGACCTTCTCCAGCCCCAGGATGCGACGAGCCGACATCGAGGTGCCAAACCGCGCCGTCGATGTGAACTCTTGGGCGCGATCAGCCTGTTATCCCCAGAGTAACTTTTGTCCGATGAGCGATAGCCCACCCACGTGGAACTATCGGATCACTATCACCTGCTTTCGCATCTGTTCGACG
>Ga0302253_1000700_pt1 | contig 25113 bp, 23 predicted proteins | sample AAG_RA_Trp_MG_FD_193537 | JGI IMG/M metagenome (GOLD analysis project Ga0302253, IMG submission 193537) | Enriched activated sludge microbial communities from anaerobic digester in WTTP, New Holstein, Wisconsin, United States - AAG_RA_Trp | ecosystem: Engineered > Bioreactor > Anaerobic >...
GAGGAACAATCATGTGTGGAAAAACAACCACGTCTCTTAAAGGCAACAATGGTAAAGTAACCAGTTTTTCTTCGCTGTCTTTTTGAATAAAATTTTCAAATATTCCCAATTTTTATCCCTCAATAGGCGAATCAAGCGGTTTCTGTCTTTGGTTCAAAAAGGAGGATCGGTTGTTCCTGATTCAAAATAACATCCTCATTGATGACACATTCTGTGATATCCTTCCGGGACGGGATTTCATACATGATGTGCAGCATGGTCTCTTCAATGATGGCCCGCAATCCTCTTGCCCCCGTTTTTCGTTCTTCTGACAACTTCGCGATAGCCCTTAAAGAACCATCGGTAAATCTGAGTTGAACATTCTCCAATTCGAACAGTTTCTTATACTGTTTGATAATCGCGTCTTTCGGTTCCGTCAATATTCGGAAGAGATCGTCCTGATTCAGATCGTTCAAGGTCGAAACAACGGGCAATCTTCCGATGAATTCCGGAATCATCCCGTATCTCAGTAGATCCTGCGGTTGCACTTTAGCCATCAAATGTTCGTTTCGGATCTCTTTGCGACTTTTGACTTCCGCACCGAAACCCAGCGCATTCACACCGAGACGCTTGGCAATGATATCCTCCAGGCCGTTGAATGCCCCTCCGCAGATAAAGAGGATATTGGTGGTATCCACCTGGATGAATTCCTGCTGGGGATGCTTTCTTCCACCCTTGGGTGGAATGTTGGCAAGCGTCCCTTCCATAATCTTCAAGAGGGCCTGCTGGACACCTTCTCCCGACACATCACGGGTAATGGAAGGATTTCCGGATTTTTTCGCGATTTTATCGATTTCATCGATATAAACGATGCCCTTTGAAGCCTTCTCGACATCATAATCGGCATTCTGCAGCAGACTCAGAATGATGTTTTCGACGTCTTCTCCGACATAACCAGCCTCCGTCAGCGACGTGGCATCGGCAATTGTAAAGGGCACTTTCAGGACCTTGGCCAGAGTCTTGGCCAAAAGTGTCTTACCCGAACCGGTAGGCCCGATAAGCAGGATGTTACTTTTCTGAATTTCAACATCACCGAGGTTAGACCCAGCAAACAGCCGTTTATAATGATTGTAAACCGCCACGGATAAAACCTTCTTCGGTTTATCCTGACCGATGACGTACTGGTCCAGATGAGATTTTATCTCTTTCGGTTCAGGAATCTTTTTGGCTGAATCCTCAAAAATGTCTTTCCTATCCTCTTCCACAATGCATCGGCACAGGTTGATGCATTCATCACAGATATAAGCAGCCGGCCCCGCGACCAGCTTGCTAACTTCATTCTGATCTTTCCCGCAGAACGAACAAAACATCAGCTCTTGTTCCTCCTGGTTGTTTTTCCCTTTCTTTGCCATTAAAACCTCTTTTAAACCCTTTTGCTAATGATTTCGTCGATAATGTGGTACTCTTTTGCCTGCTCACTCGACATGTAGTAATCCCGTTCCGTATCCGCCTGGATTTTCTCGAAAGGCTGACCGGTCAACTTCGCTAAAATATGATTCAATTCATCTTTTAATCTTAATATCTCTTTCGCCTGAATGTCAATGTCTGTTGCCTGGCCCTGAAAACCACCCATGGGTTGATGGATGAGGATTCTGGAATGGGGAAGCGCGAATCTTTTCCCCGGCTCACCCGCGGCAAGCAGAAATGCCCCCATACTGGCCGCCTGTCCCATACATACCGTTGAAACAGGCGGCTTGATATACTGCATGGTATCGTATATGGCCATCCCCGAGCTGACATGGCCACCCGGTGTATTCAGGTAAAAGAAAATTTCCTTCTCCGGATCCTCCGATTCCAGGTACAGAAGCTGTGCAATGATCAGGTTGGCCACGTCATCATTGACTGGCGTTCCGAGAAAAATAATACGATCTTTCAAAAGACGCGAATAGATATCGTAAGCCCGTTCACCTCTTCCATCCTGTTCGACGACGATAGGAATCAGAGACATTTTCCCTCCTAAATATTAATCTGCTTTTTAACCGTGGTAATGACGGCTTTACTTTCAATGAATTCAATCACCTTTTTGGTTAGAAGTTCATTTTCCATGCCTTCCATCATATTGGCATCTTCGATCTTTTTCTTTATCTTCTCGTAATCCTGAGTATAGTAACCTGCCAATCCTCGAATCCGAGCTTCTATATCCGATTCCTCAACCGAAATATTCTCTTTCGCGGCGATGGCTTTCAGAATCATACCGGCCTTGACGATCCGTTCCGCATCCTCTTTCATATGCTCTCGCATTTTTTCAGCCATTTCTTTAGCCTGCTCACTGGGAATTCCGTTAGCTGTCCATCTCCTGGCTGCTTCAAAGACCATCTGGTCCAACTGATGCTGCAACAGGATCGATGGAACTTCCAGTTCATTATTCGCTATCAGACGGTCCACCATGGCTTCTCGGAGATCGGACTTGGATTTATTGTCCAACTCAACGGCCAATTCCTTCGTGAGATCTTCCCTGAGCTCTTCCAAGGTGCTGAAACGCTCGAAATTCTTAATAAAGTTTTCATCCAGTTCCGGCAGTTTACGGATTTTATGATCCTTTAATGTGACCGTAAATTCAACCTCTTTGCCCGCAATGTTTTCAACATGATAATCCTGGGGAAAGACAATCGTGAAGGTTCTGGTTTCTTCCCGTTTCATGCCCATCAATTTTTCTTCAAACGCATCGATAAACTGACCGGAACCGATTTCCAGGAAATAATTCTCCGACGTCATTTCTTTGACCGCTTGACCGTCGATTTTACCTTCGAATTGAATGGACGTAAAATCACCTTTTTCAAGACCCCGATCTTCGGAAACATCTTCCATATAGCTGTAAAAGTGACGCAGCTTATCGATCTTTTTGTTGATCGCGTCTTCCGTAACTTCCGGATCGGCTTTCTCAAGCTCCAGGCCGATATAATCTTTTGGTTCAAAATCGGGTTCGATTTCAATCGTCACATTGAAGGAAAAAGTCTCGTCTTTTTTCAATCCCTGGTGGTCAGCATTGGGATAACCTGCGGGACGGAGTTTCCTGCTCTCCATCTCTTCCTGGTAGTGTTTCGCGATAATATTGGAGGCCGCATCGTTTTCCGCATTATCCCTGAAGTAGGTTTCCAGAATATTTCTCGGCACTTTTCCCTGCCTGAAACCTTTAATTTTAGCGGTTTTCTTCAGATGATCGTAGGCCTTGTCCAACTCCTTTTCGACCTCAATCCAGGGAACATCAAAATAAAGCTTCTTTTTTATCTGGCTTACATCCTCAAATTTGACACACGATTCAGTCACGGCTTTATAGCTCCTTTATATTGTATTTTGGTGCGAGAGAGGGGACTTGAACCCCTATCCGCTTGCACGGGCTGGATCCTAAGTCCAGTGCGTCTGCCAATTCCGCCACTCTCGCTCATCATAAGCCTGAGCGACACTTTATAGTAACTGCTTGGAGAGTTGTCAATGGTAATTGTTTTGAAATTCGAACGCCTTAAGCTTAGCCCGAAACTGTGAAAAACGTTACAAAAAAAACCGCCTTAAAGGCGGTTTCATTTAATTGGTCGGGGCGAGTGGATTTGAACCACCGACCCTCTGAACCCCATTCAGATACGCTACCAAGCTGCGCCACGCCCCGACTTATTATTACAAAGAATCTACGTGCTGGTCCCATTACCATCTAACATGACCGGTGTCAAGAATAATAAGAACACTTCGTTAATCAAATAAATACTTGATTATAATATAATCTTTCATTAATATACGCGAACAATTCGATTTCTCAGGAGATTGTTTCTGAATGACCCCAAACGCACGGCTTATTCCTCTGTTTTTGCTGATCCTGATCGCCTTGGGAATTCCCACTATCAGTCCCGCCGATATTTATAAATATGTTGATGAGGACGGGGTAATCAACCTCACCAATATGCCGACGGAATCCAATCGGAATTATGTTCTTCTTGTCAGGGAAAAGCGCGTTATCATTAAAGTTATAGGGGACATGGCCAAGTACGACGATTTGATCAAGAAAGCCTCCGACAAGTATCATGTGGATTATGCCCTTATCAAGGCAGTCATCAAAGCGGAATCGAATTTCAATCATCGGGCGGTCTCGCCTGTCGGCGCCCGGGGACTGATGCAGTTGATGCCGAAGACAGCGGCATCCCTTCAGGTAGAGGATTCTTTTCATCCGGATAACAATATCGATGGCGGTGTACGTTATCTCAGGTATTTACTGACCCTCTTCAACGGAAACCTGTCATTGGCTTTGGCCGCTTACAACGCGGGTGAAGGTGCCGTCGCCCGTTATAACAATCGCATTCCCCCCTACAAGGAAACGCAAAACTACGTTCAGCGTGTCCTCAAGTATTTCGAACAGTATAGCAGTTTGCAGAAAAATTAGCAGGGTATGCCTTTCAGACGGACAGAGTCTAACTTCCCTTTACAGGACAGGGGGGGCTCTTACAAGACTCCGGTTTTGTAATGAAATACGTTCGCATCTTTTCGATCTTGCGGTCTTTTATGCCGGATATCTCGGATAATTCAGACAAATCCCGGATACAGCCCTTGCCCTGAATGAACAAATGGATGGCATGGGCGGTTTTTTCCCCGATACCGGGAACAAGCATGATTTCGGAAGGAGAAAGCGAATTGATATCGACGGGAATGCCCAGAGCTATTTGTTTGCAGGGCGCCATCTCAGAAATCCCGACAGTCTGTTTTTTGTCGAGTCGAATAGACATTCCGTCGGCGATTGCGGTTTGATTTCCCGAATTTGTTTTCAGATTCAGACGGGACAGAAACGCGCCAACTGTTTCATGCGGTGGAACATAGAATATGCCCTGCTCCTGATTTCTGACGACCAACTCAACAGCAACGGTCCCTTTCTCTTTTCTTCCGTACGGAACTTTCGTCTCCGCCTCTTTCGGCAGGGAAAAAACAACCTGCGTCAAACCGATTAAAAAGATGAGAGCCGCGCTGCCAAGCAGGACGTTGGTTCTCATATCATGATTCTTTGGGCACGCAGAAGACATCATGCAGAATGGATACGGCAAGTTCCGTGTACTTTGCCTGAATCACGCAGGATATCTTGATTTCAGACGTGCTGATCATTAAAATATTGATCCCCTCTTTTGAAAGGGTTTCAAACATTTTCGCAGCAACACCGGAGTGACTGATCATACCGACACCGATAATGGAAATTTTCGAAACATTCTCATCCACTTCAACCTTATCTGCACCGACCTTCCTCGCCGCCTCTTCGATTAACTGATAGGCCTGCCGGATTTCTTTTCGTGAAACCGTGAAGGTTAAATCCGTATAACCATCGATGCTGGCATTCTGGATGATCATGTCGATAACGATATTGTTGTCCGCAAGGGGTGAAAACAACTGGGCGGCAACACCGGGCCGATCGGGCACATGCACGATGGTTATTTTCGCCTGATCCTTGTCATATGAGACACCTGAAACAACCTCTTTTTCCATCTCCTTATCCTCCTTCGTTACCAGAGTTCCGCCTTCGTCCGTAAAGGTTGATTTGACATACAGGGGTACGTTGAATTTTTTGGCCAGCTCGACAGATCGAGGCTGGAGCACCTTGGCCCCGGCCCTCGCCATTTCGAGCATTTCGTCATAGGTAATCCTGTCGAGTCTTCGGGCATTGCTGCAAATATTGGGATCCGTCGTATAAACCCCATCAACGTCGGTATAGATGTCGCACGCATCTGCCTTGAGCGCCGCCGCCAGTGCGACCGCACTTGTATCGGAGCCCCCTCTTCCGAGCGTGGTGATATTGTTCTTCTCGTCTATGCCCTGGAATCCGGCGACCACGACGATTGTTCCCTGTTTTAGTTCTTCCCTGATGAGGCGTTCATCCACATCAAGGATTCTCGCTTTATTAAAAGCATTATCCGTCAAAACCCGGACCTGGAACCCCAAAAACGACTTGGCCCGATAGCCGAGGCGATTCAGGACAATCGACAACAGGGAGATGGTGACCTGCTCACCAGTCGAGATCAACGAGTCATATTCACGGGGATCCGGTGGATCCCCCGCCTGCGTTGCCAGTTGTATCAGGCGATCCGTTTCGCCGGCCATGGCGGAAACAACGACAATCACCTCGTTGCCCGCTTCTTTTGTTTTGATGGCTTTCTTCGCGACATTTTCAATCTTTTCCAGATTCGCGACAGAAGTCCCGCCATATTTCTGAACAATTAAAGCCATACGCAAAACCTCCTTCTATTAATGCTGATGACTTCGTAAAAGTAGAGAAAACGCCCTCTTGTCATCCCGAGCGAAAGCGAAGGATCTGATATTAAAAGATATTCTTCATCGCTTGTGCTCATTAAAATAACCCAAACGCTCTTTTTACGAAATTATCCATGCTGATATTCCGTCAGAATTCTATGGATTACGGCATCCCGACCGGACAACCTGATTATGCGCGTCGTTTCATCCATGTATTCAAACATCACAAATAACGTGTCTTTCGGCAGGATATCTTTTATTTTTTCCGCCCATTCGATCACGACCACACCACCGCCGTTGAAGAAATCCTCAAAACCCGCATCCATCATTTCCCGTGAATTTTCCAACCGATATGCATCCACGTGCCATAATGGTAGATGTCCCGGATACTCATTCACGATGGTGAAGGTCGGACTGGTTATTTCATATTGATCGGACACCCCCAGACTTTTTGCCAATCCTTTTGTCAAGCAGGTCTTCCCTGAACCCAGATCGCCGATCAGGGCAACCAGGTCTCCCTGAACAAGATTTTTACCGATGATTTCTCCTAGTCTTCGGGTTTCTTCCTCGCTATGGCTGCGCAGTTCCGTTTCTGTCTTATTCATCATGTATTTTTATTGCGTCCTTTATTTTTATGTAAAGGACGATTCTCCTCGGGCAATCGCATCGACTATAGAAATGATTTTCTTCGTTCTTTCCACGTCATGTACCCGGACAATATGGCTTCCATGTAAAATGCTGGCGGTAATGGCTGCCGCCGTTCCATCAATCCGCTCCGCAGGATTCTCAACATGGGTCAGGGTTCCGATGAAAGACTTGCGCGACACACCCGTTAAGATGGGCCGACCGAAGATCCTCAACTCCGATAAATTCCTGAGAATGTCCAGATTGTCCCTGATCGTCTTGCCGAAACCAATACCGGGATCGACAACGATACTTTCTGCCCGAATGCCTTTGAACCGGGCATTTTTGATCTGAACCGTCAGGTGCGCAATAATCTCTCCCATCACATCCTGGTAGACAATCGAGCCTTCCTGCATGGTTTTAGGAATACCCCTCATGTGCATTAAGACGACCGCAACTTGATTTGCCGCGATCACGGATGCCATTTCCGGGTCGAACATCATCGCGCTGATATCGTTGATTATTTCTGCCCCCGCCCGAATGGCCGCTTTTGCCACATCTGCTTTCAGGGTATCGACGGAAATGGGAACGTGCACTCTCCCATGAAGTGCCTTGATGACCGGTATAATCCGGTCCAATTCTTCTTCCGCCGAGATGAAATCGGAACCCGGTCTTGAGGATTCCCCGCCAATATCGAGTATATCGGCCCCTTCCGACTCCAGTTCCAGGGCTCTGTCAATCGCCGCCTGGGTGGAGAGATACTTTCCGCCATCGGAAAACGAATCGGGGGTGACATTGACGACGCCCATGATGTGCGTTCGTTTTCCAAACGGGATCTCTCTCTGATTTGTACAAAGAACAAGGTCCTCCGCCTGGTAGGCGGTCAAAATACACTCCAATTTTTCCGCCAGGTACTTCAATCCGAACGGTTGTGCCTTGATCTGGTCCGCAAAACTCCGAATCTGTTTCTCCGTCCCCATCAGGATGACATCCGTCGCCGGAATGCTACAGGAAACGGTCCCCCTTGCAACGGCCGCATCCGCTCCCAGGGAAAGCATTTTCTGCTTCATGATGTTGGCAACCTTGCATTCGATATCCCTAAGCAGGATATTCAGATGTTTCATCTTGGGAAGCAGGATGTCCCGGGCATAGGGATCGACCTTCACGGCCGCCAATGCTCTCCGTGATTCCTCGTCGGAAATCTGAGGCAGGAACCTGATTTGAAAGTCTTTATCTTCCGAATTGCTCATCTCGGCCGACCGATGCTTAAATCAAGCTTTCGCGGGGCACAGTCCATCCTTTGACGCCCTGTCTCCTTCGATGATCTGATCGAGTTCTTCGGTGTTCAGGACTTCCTTTTCCAGAAGTGCTCCGGCAATATGATGCAGTGTCTCAACATTTTCCGATAACAACTTTTGTGCGTTCTTGTAACAATCGGTCACGATACGCGTTATTTCAGCATCGATTGATTTCGCTGTTTCCTCGCTGTAATCCTTATGCGTCGCAAATTCACGCCCCAGAAAGATTTGTTCATCCTTCTTGCCGTAGCTGAGCGGTCCCATCCGATCGCTCATGCCCCATTCGCATACCATCTTTCGGGCAAGATTTGTCGCCCTCTCGATGTCATTGCCTGCACCGGTTGTAAAATCATGCAGGACCATTTCCTCTGCCGCCCGTCCCCCCAAGAGAATCGTAATGTTATTGAGAAGATAGCGTCTGGGATAGGTATGTTTTTCATCAATCGGGAGCTGCTGGGTTACCCCCAGAGCCATGCCTCTCGGAATAATGGTGACCTTGTGGATCGGATCACTTCCGGGCAGAAGTCTGGCCACGAGGGCATGGCCGGACTCGTGATAGGCCGTATTCTTCTTCTCATCCTCGCTGATCACCATGCTTTTTCTTTCGGCACCCATCAGCACTTTGTCTTTGGCGAACTCAAAGTCGCTCATATTGACTTTTTCCTTGTTTTGCCTGGCCGCGTATAATGCCGCCTCATTCACGAGGTTTTCTATATCCGCGCCGGAGAATCCCGGCGTCCCCCGGGCAATTACGGAAAAATCAACGTCGCTGTCCAGTACCGTTTTCCGGGAGTGGACGTCGAATATCTTTTCCCTGCCCTTCACATCCGGAAGTGGAACCACGACCTGGCGGTCGAATCGCCCCGGCCTCATCAGCGCCGGGTCCAGGACATCCGGCCTGTTGGTCGCGGAAACCAGAATAACCCCTTCGTTGGATTCAAAACCGTCCATCTCGACGAGAAGCTGGTTTAAGGTCTGCTCTCTCTCATCATGACCGCCTCCCAATCCGGCACCCCGATGTCGTCCGACGGCATCGATTTCATCGATAAAGATGATGCAGGGAGCATGCTTTTTCCCCTGAGTAAAGAGATCTCTCACCCGGGAGGCGCCGACGCCGACAAACATCTCCACAAAATCGGACCCGCTGATGCTGAGGAAGGGCACATCCGCCTCCCCCGCAATCGCCCTGGCCAGGAGCGTCTTCCCCGTTCCCGGTTGGCCGACCAGCAGAAGCCCCTTCGGGATGCGTCCGCCCAGGCGCGTGAATTTTTTGGGATCCTTGAGGAATTGAATCACCTCTTCGAGTTCCGCCTTGGCCTCATCGATGCCCGCCACATCGGCAAACGTAACCTTCTTTGTTTTATCCGTCATCAGGCGGGCCCTGCTTTTTCCGAAAGCCATCGCTTTGCCGCCGCCGGACTGCATCTGCCGCATGAAGAATATCCAAACGCCGATCAGTAATAACATGGGGAACCACGAGATCAGGATGGTCATGTACCAGGGGGAATCTTCCACCGGCTTGGCCGATATCTTGACACCTCTTTCCTTCAGCAATGGAATTAAGGTTGGGTCATTCGGACTGTATGTCTTAAAATTCTTGCCCGTGTTGAAAGTGCCGGTAATATGGTCGCCCTGGATCGTCACTTCCTTAACCTGTCCTTTATTCGCATAGGCGATGAAATCGCTGAAAATGATGTTTTCCTGTACCTTCTGCGGCTGACTGAACATATGATAAAGAAGGACGAAAACCAATCCAATGACCAGCCACAGGGCGATATTTTTTTGTAGAGAATTCAAATCCTTTACTCCTTATTTCCTGATTTTCAGGTCAAGTATTTATAAATGAGATTAAGAAATCTTGTAACTTTTTTTATTTTACCACACCGCACGAATATAAATTCCTCCTTAAACCAGGGGTACACGTCAATCATTTTGTAATTAAGGGATATTTAAGCCCTTTAGCACACAGGCATGGGCTAAAGATAACGGTTCATAAATGACGGCAACGGTAAAAAAGATCTTCATCCTATAACAATAGCTTTTCCCTTATAATAAGGGAGACTTAATTTCAAATGATTTCTATTTTCAAAACCGTTCTTGTTGATTCCGTCACTTTGACCTTTTCACTGGTATCCATCCCTGCAATCCATAATATGCACTGCCTGTCCGTTAGCAAGGGAATTTTTTTACGAGATTCCCTGGGCACTTTCCGGTCAATAAAGTAAGCCTTCAATTTCTTCGTCCCTTCCATGCCCAAGGGCTGGAACCGATCTCCGGGCCTCATATTCCTGATGATCAGGGGGAAGGCTATCTTATCGAAGTCGATATGGGCAATGTTGGGAACCATAAAATCCTGAACCCATCCGTCAGTTAAAGTAAACCGCAACCGAGTCCCCGTTTCCTTTATCTCAACTTCATCGCTCATATCGACAACAGGATATGAAAAGGATTCCGACCTTCGGTCTTCAAATGGGATGTTATCCTGTCCGCCCACCGGTATGGGTTGCTCATCTCCCGATAGCAGACGCATTTGCTTTTTGAAAATGATTTTATCGTATTGTCTCAGCACTTCGGTTTGGAAGGGCAAGGATAGTCTCTGGCCCACATGTCCGTTCCGGATCAGCCGCATGACGGCATTGACGTGGGACTGCGCGATCCCGTTCCGATGGCCGGACCGGCTTTCCAAAATGGATTTGATGACGCGTCTTTGGATGGCATCATGAAGATGGCAAAAGTCATTCGGATTAAGATGGATTTCCCCGGCGCTTAAATCAACCGCGCATTGTTTCAGAACGGCTGCGGTTTGTGCTTCCAGAAAGTCATTCTCAGCCCGCATTGTTTCCGCCAGACCATACAATCCTTCCTCGATCCGGGAATTGTATTGCTTTAAGTAAGGAACCAGATCGTGCCGAATGCGGTTTCTCAAAAATAATGCAGAGCGATTCGAGCCGTCCTCCCGATAGCCTATCTTCTCATTTTTCAGATAGGCCAGGATTTCATCCCTTTTGATCGCCAACAGGGGTCGGGCCAAAACCCGATCCCGGACCGGCAGGATTCCCCTTAATCCTCTTGAACCCGCTCCCCTCAGGAAGTTGAGCAGAACCGTTTCCACCTGATCATGGAACTGGTGCCCCAGGGCTATTTTGTCTGCCGGAAGGTCGTTGAGCAACTGAAAAAAGAAGGCATACCTTTCCTGCCGGGCCGTATCTTCCACAGACAGACCGATCTGACCGGAGATGGTTCCGATATCAACCTTCTTCAGGAAAAAGGGGAGCCCGAGTTCGGCTGTTTGGCATTTAACCCATTCGGCTTCTTCGTCGGAGTCCCTTCCCCGCAAGCCATGGTTCAGATGCGCCACCATTAAGGTGATACCAAGTTCAGCTTTCAGACGGTTCATCATCCACAGCAAAGCCATGGAGTCCGGGCCGCCGGATACACCGACAATGACGTGATCGCCTTCCTTGAACATCCCGTAACGATGAATGTATTCCCTGACTTTTTTGATCATGGCCCGTTTTAGATCAGTTTATCCATTAATTCTTGAAAACGCTCAAAAACAATATCCGGGCACAGACCAATGAGGTCGTCCCTTTTCCCCAGGCCATTCAAGTAACAACAACTGATCATTCCTGCTTTTTTAGCCAGCAGGATGTCGTTCACCCCGTCACCGATGATGACGGTTTTTTCCTTTCTCGCCGGGTAACGTTCCAAAATCATTTCCGCCAGCATCGGGTCCGGCTTGATGAAGGGCGTCGAATCGTCGGCGATAATTTCCTCAAAAAAGTTCATGATATTCAAGGCGGATGCCATTTTCTGCGTAAAAACGAACCGCTTGTTGGTCAGGATGATTTTTCGTTTTCCCCGGAAATGTTCAAGAATTTCATAAACGCCGGGATACAATACCGCATGATCCAGCATATGTTTTTCATAGTGATTTGAAAAGATTTCCAGCGCTTTTTCCCGATGTGCTTTCCCCTCGTGACCGGTTGCCCGCTCAATGAGTTTTACAACCCCATCCCCAATATAAGTGAGGACCTCCTCTTTTTCAAGAGTAGGCAAGTTCAGGCATTGAAGCGTGTAATTCACTGAATTTGCGATATCTTCCCCGGATGTAACCAGGGTTCCATCAAAATCAAAAATCATTAATTCGACAGAGACGGGCATCTGAAATCCTTTTCGCTTTCCTTAATAATCGACTTATATTACAATCATTCGCAATAAGAAACCAAAAGATGTTAATATTACTAATAATTCAATGGTTACAGACATCATGGAAACGTTTACAATCATCGGTCTTGGAAAAGTCGGTTCTTCTCTCGGCCATCTCTTAAAGCAGGCCGGGTATAACATTGTCGCCGTTGTAGATCAATCGGAAGAAGCCCTCCGGAAAAATATCGTCTACACGGGAGGAAAACCTTTCTTAAATCCATCCGATATTGATGTTGATACCGATTGCTTTATCATCACTACCGGCGACGATCAGATTGAAAAGGCCTGCGAAGGGCTGTCTCCACGTCTTAAAACAGGTTCAATCGTTATTCACATGAGCGGTGCCGGCAGTCTTGACCTGCTTCAGTCTGCCAGGCAGGCCGGTGCGAAGACGGGATGCATTCACCCGCTCCAGACCTTCTCGGACATCGAAACGGCAATCCGGAGTTTACCCGGAACGGTCTATGGGATCACCGTTGATCCCGACTTGAAGAACTGGGCAGATCGACTCGTCCACGCCATTGGAGGTATTCCCTTTTTCATCGATGGTCAGGATCGGGCTCTGTATCACGCGGCGGCTTGCATTGTATCCAATTACTTTGTCAGCCTGATTTATATGGCCGAGGAAATTTACCGGATCCTGGGATTGGATGAAAAAGAAGCAAGGCAGGCTTTTTGGCCCCTCTTAACGGGAACCATGCAGAACATCGAACGGAAAGGCAGTGTCCCTTCCCTGACCGGCCCCATCGCCAGGGGTGATCTGGGAACCTTGGAAAAACATCTGGAGACCATTGAGGCCCATCTCCCTTCTTTTCTTCCCGCCTACAGAGAATTGGGGAAAGTTGCGGCGGACGTTGCCTTCAGAAAGAAGAGCCTCTCCACAGAACAAGTCTCTCAAATCAAGTTACTGCTATCGAAAGGAGTTTAATTATGAGCACACAGGGAAAGACAAACAAAATCAGCGTTTCGACAATCAAAGCTATGAAGCAGAACCATGAGAAAATTGCCATGCTGACAGCTTACGACTACCCGACGGCGCTGCTTCTCGATCAATGCGGTGTTGAAATGATCCTGGTCGGGGATTCCCTGGGAATGGTGGTTCTCGGATATGACAGTACGCTGCCGGTAACCATGGAAGACATGATCCATCACACGAAAGCTGTTTCCCGGGGTGTCTCCTCAGCCATGGTCATCGGTGATATGCCGTTTCTCTCTTACCAGTGTTCCATTGATCAGGCTGTCTGGAACGCAGGGCGCTTTTTGCAGGAAGCGGGGGCGCATGGCGTCAAATTGGAAGGCGGAAGAGAGTATGCGGAAGTGGTGCGCCGGATCAGCATGGCGGGAATCCCGGTTGTGGCTCATCTGGGCCTCACGCCGCAATTTGTTCACCAGCTGGGCGGTTATAAGGTTCAGGGAAAGGAGCAGGCCGCCGCTGCAAGGATGAAAGAGGACGCCAGGATTCTAGAGGAGGCGGGGGCATTTGCCGTGGTGCTCGAGTGCATTCCCGCACCGTTAGCGGAAACCATCACCGAATCTGTTTCCATTCCGACCATCGGTATCGGGGCCGGTCCCCACTGCGACGGCCAAGTCCTGGTCATTCACGATCTACTGGGCCTGTACGAACGGTTCACACCAAAGTTCGTCAAGAAATACAGCATGTTAAACAGAAACATTCGGAAATCTGTCAAGCAGTATATGAAAGAAGTCAAGGAGGGGTCCTTCCCCGACAAGGACCACTCCTTCAGTTGATCGGCTAAGAGCTGTAAACGACGATATTGGCTTTTTCCTTCAGTTTCTTCATGAGGGATTGATAGGCCTGCTCCTGTTTCTTCATCTTGAGATAGGCGGAGACCTTAGCCTTGATGGCTTCATTAAAGGCCATCGTCTTCGGTGCCTCACGCTTCAGAACCTGAATGATGTGATAGCCGTATTGCGTTTTTACAACGTGTCCGATTTCATTTTCCTTCTGGGAGAACGCCGCATCGTCAAAGGGTTTGACCATCTGTCCCTTGACGAAAACCCCCAGATCTCCACCCGCCTGGGCACTGGGACAGTCGGAATTCTTCGCGGCCATCTGAGCAAAATCAGCACCTCCCAGTAATTCCTTCCGGATTGATTCGGCTTTGGCTTTCTTTTCCGCCAGTGTCTTTGCATTGTCTTCCGGAGTCGTCTTGATCAGGATGTGCCGGGCATGGGCCGATTCCGGCATGACAAATTTTTCCTTGTTTTGCTTGTAGAAATCATTAATCTCCTTATCCGTCACTTTAGGATCAGCCGGAACGGAAGATTTGACATACTTTTCAATTTTAACACCCAGGCGGATCTCTTCCTTCGCCTGTTCTTTGGTCAGCCTGTTTTTCTGCAGGAACTGCTCGTACGTCACCTTGGGCGGCAAGGATTCCTTCAGTTTGTTGATCGCGTCGGTCACTTCCTTATCCGTTGCCGATATTTTCAGTTTCTCGACCTCGTTGGCAAACAGGGTACGCATGATGAAGTTGTCGATTATTTTTGTTTTTACTTCATTTCTGACTTCATTCAATTTATCGGCCGGAACCTGTGACTTAAGCATGTCCATTTTTGCGTTAAGGTCCTTTTCCAGCATTGTTTTTGTCAGTTTTACCCCATCAACGACCACGACGGCATCCGCCATTTCGGGAGGAATCGGTGCGTTGGCGGTTGCCGGCGGTTGGGGTGTTGCCACCGATGCCCCCTTGTCCGCGCCCGGCTTGCCCTTACTTGAATCACATGCGGTGATTACAATCAGCCCCAGGATCAAGAAAATAAAAATAACAAAAATACCCTTCTTTTTCATGCTGTCCATCCCTGATACTCCTTGCCTTTTGGTAGTTACCTGTCATGCTCCATGTTTACATGGTCATCATATCCTAGCCAAGTGAAAACTTGGCGTACTTTATCCGTAAATTGGCTTCTGCGTCAAGCGGTTATATCCATTAACCAGGGCTTGTACATCATCTTTTCCAGCTCTCTGAGATATGTCAATACGTCCGCCGCCGATTTTTCACTACCGGATTTCCAGTTCGGAACCTTGGGTTGAAGCATCGCATTTACGCGTCGTACCGCCTCATGCATGGATATTTTAGGATATTTGTTCTCCGTCAGGTAATGAATAAGCTTGAGGGTCTTGAATCCGTCGAACCAGGTGTGAAATTGACACAGCAGGTTCTTCTTCAAGGGGAAATTCCGTTTCAACTTGTCCCACGTGTATAGGAAATGGATCTGCTGCAAAAAGGATTTCAGTAACGGATCAATACTTTCCGTTGCCAAGAGAATTTCCTCTCCGTCGAGATGCAGCTGACTTTCGATTGAAGACAGCCAATCTCCAAGAATAACGAAGATTTGGGGATCGTAGAAGAGGTTTTCACTTTTCTGCTCCTGTAATAACCGGTCCACCTTATTGCCTGTGCCGAAAGGCGTCCGTAAAGAGATCCGGGGAGACGGGAATACGGTGGTGCCGTGAATAATGCTAATGGGACTTATTTTGTTCAGTTTATTTAAAAAGTAGAAATCTTCACCGGCCAATCTTTTCGGCATGCCCCTTACCATGGCGTACCCCTCGGCGGAACTGACGATCGTCGAACCGATCGTATGGAATGCATAAGGCGAACGCGCATACTGCAAACCGATCAGATGGTATCGAAGGAACGATTCGTAATGCGCAATCGCTTCCCGAAGCAATGCGTCCGGGCTGGCTTGGTGAGCGAAGGACACCACGGCGGCCAGTTCCTTTTTTCTCTGAAAATGTTTTTTGATTTCAGTGAGATAAGAAGATTCTACCAGGGTATCCGCATCCAGACTCAACAGGAGGTTCCGTCCCATGTCACTTCTCTCCAGTAAGGCCAAACTCAAATCCATGCCGATTTTCCGCGACAGCCCCACACCGCCTTCCGCCGGCAACTCCAGACCTGTGGAAGAAGCGTCAACACAACCCAGGCGAATTTTGCTTTGATTAATCTTACTGATGAGTAACGCTTCATTGCAATCGACGCCTTCACAGTCTTTTTTTCGCATGAGCGATCGGAGGATTGAAATGGTTTTTTGGTTATTGTTGATTTCGCCCATGGCAGCATGTGGAAATGCACGGTTGTTGACCACACAGACCACCAGGGTTCTTCCCAATTCAAGCGGTGAATTCAACGAAAGGCTGTATAAGGTTTCCAGGATGGTGGGATATTCGGCCAGGGACGGAATCACGACGGCAGTCCGGATGCCTTGAAAAGAAGACGCCTCCAGTTGCCAGGGACCTCTTTCAGCATAACGATCCAGATATTTTTTTACGTGGTTTTTCATATTTAAAGGACACCTTTGAGATATCTCGTTATCTCATCGTAATCATGATCATTTATCCAATGAATGTCCACGCCTTTTCTTTCCATTCTGCGAAACCAGGTTTCCTGGCGCTTGGCAAACTGATGTATCCTTGTCTCCAGAGTCTTGAACATATCTTCATCGGTCAATATGCCCTGGAGATACAAAGCAACGTAGCGATACTCCAGCCCGAAGGCATCCAGACGCTCCCAGGAAATCCCCCCTTCCTTCAATCTTCTGACCTCGTCGATCAATCCAGCCTCGATCCGGTCCCGGAGGCGCCTCGTGATTCTTCGCCTCAGCTCGGACCGTTCCCATCGGACACCGATGACGACAGGTGAAATATCAGGAAATGGGACATGATCGATGCCGTCCAATGCATCGTCAGAATGATTCAGGATCTCAATCGCCCGGATCAATCGAGGCCGGTCGGTTATGTCCGTTTTATTATGGGGAATATTTCCGGAAAACGATAAATAAAGCTCAATTAGGGCATCCATCTCCAGACCTGCAAGACGTTCCCTGAGTTGTCTATCCTCTTCGACTTTCTTTAACCGGTAATCCAGAATAACCGATTCCAGATATAATCCGGTCCCGCCAACCAGAATCGGCCATTTCTTTCTCCCGGTAATGTCCAGAAAACTCCGGGCAAAGTGCCGCTGGAACTGAAACAGGTTAAATTCCTCTCCGGGATCAATAACATTGATCAGATGGTAGGGAATTGTCCTGTTTCCCCTTTCGTATTCGGATAAATCTTTCCCCGTTCCGAGGTCCATGCCCCGGTAAACCTGGCGTGAATCTGCGGAAATGATCTCACCATCCATTTCACAAGCCAGCCGGACGGCCAGGGATGTTTTTCCCGATGCGGTCGGTCCCAGAATGACAATCAGATTTTTTCCCATGATTAATAAACCGGGGAGAGGTCCTCCTGAAAACAATAGATCATAAAAAACTGTGAATACGATGAACTTAAATTTAAAATAGAAATATGCTTCAATACCTCATGCCGTACTGAAGCATATTCTGATCTGTCATGAAATAAATTTACAATTTCTGAACGTTTACAGCGCTGGGGCCCTTGTTTCCCTGTTCAATATCGAAACTGATGCGCTGTCCTTCATGCAGTGTTCGGAAACCCGCACCCTGAATAGCGCTGTAATGAACGAATACGTCGCCTCCTTCGTCATTTTCGATGAAACCGAACCCCTTCTTTTCATTGAACCACTTTACTTTTCCTTCTGCCAAAACCCTGTTCCCCCTTTCCTTTGATAATCAACTTTAAAACAAAAAAACCACAACATCTCATAACGATTTCGAGATGGTCGTGGCCCCCAACTGCGCAACAATTCTCTTAGACTTAAAACGGATACTCAAGAATATTCCCAGTTTCCCCATTTCTATTATCGATTTTTCTAGCACCGGAAAAAACAGATTGCAATATTTTTTTACGGGGAAAACCGTTTTTTCTCCAGGATTTTGATCAATTGATCCTCTTTCCCGACGAAAAAATGATCCGCACCGGGAATCAATGTGACTTTCGACTGCACCTGTTCGGCAAAAGACTGCGTATCCTCTGCCAGACAAAAGGCGTCACGGTCGCCGCAGATAATCAAGTCGACCTGTCCCGCAATAGTCTCTTTCGGGAAGCGGTACACACTGACCGGCGGCGCGACAAGGACTACTCGGTCCACGGAAGGTCCCGTCTGAAGATAGTTGGCCGTCACCCAGGCGCCAAAGGAATAACCGGCTAGGGAAACGGCTTTGACTCCTTTGGTCTTGAGGAAGGACACGGCGCTGTCCAGATCATCCTGTTCCCCTGCCCCTTCGTCAAAATTCCCCTCACTCCGGCCAACGCCTCTGAAATTAAATCGCAGCGTTGAAAATCCGTTTTCGTAAAATGCCAGGATAAGGCTTTGAACCACGTTGTTTCTCATAGTGCCACCCATCATCGGGTTTGGATGTGAAACAACGACTCCCCTTTCGACACCTGCATCGGCAAACAAGCCCTCTATTTTCAGGTCTCCGCTTTGGAAAAAAATCCTTTCCTCATTCAACTTGATTTCATTCCTCCCATTTTAACGGATTCCAAAATGACAGGCAACGGCATGATCTTCTGTCAATTGCATCAACTTGGGTGTTTTATTCAGGCAGAGATCTCCTCCGATGGGACATCGTGGGTAAAACCGGCACATGTCCGGCTGCATCATGGCTTTCGATTCGCCTGTTCCGTTGGTCGCCTTCTTCCCCTTTCTTGCATGGGGATCGAGGATCGCTGAAAGCAGAAGCCTGGTGTACGGGTGACGGGGATCCCCGAAGATTGCTTCATTGGTCCCCGATTCGACGATCCGGCCCAGGTACATCACGATAACGCGATCGCTCATGTGCCGGATCACACCCAGATTATGGCTGATAAACAGATAAGTCAGGTGGAGCTCGTCCTGTAAATCCTTCATGAGGTTCAATATCTGGGCCTGAATAGAAACATCCAGGGCGGAAACCGGTTCGTCGGCGATGACGAGAGACGGTTCCACGGATATGGCTCGGGCAATACCGATCCGTTGCCTTTGGCCTCCGCTGAATTCGTGGGGATAACGTTCGGCCTGGTCACTGCTTAAACCGACCAAAGCCAGGAGGCGGGTAACGTGCTCGTCGATTTCTTTTTTTCTAAGATTTTTCCGCCGGATGAAAAAAGGTTCACCAATGGTCTTGCCCGCTGTTCTGCGAGGATTCAATGAGGCATAAGGATCCTGGAAAATGATCTGCACCTTATCTCTGAATGCCCGCCAGGCGTCTCTCGAATAACCGGCAATGTTTTCACCTTCGAACAGGATTTCTCCCGCAGTCGGTGTTTCGAGCCCCATAATGAGCTTCGCCAGTGTCGATTTTCCACATCCGCTTTCTCCAACCAACCCCAGGGTTTCGCCTGGCCTGATGTCCATGGATACGTCATCGACAGCCCTTATCAACCCCTCTTGTTTCCAATATTGAAGCCCCCGGGAGTGAAAATATTTTTTCAGCCCTCTTATTTCCAGAAGCATGTCCTTCTCTTTTATCATGCCCATTTCCAGCAACGGACCCAATGGCCCATCCTCTTTTCGATCAATTCCGGCTCCTGTTCGCGGCAGATGGGCATCACATAACCGCAACGGTCCTGGAAAGCGCATCCCTTGATCGGCTTAGACATGTCAGGCACCATACCGGGAATCGTCCGGAGGCGCTTTTCCCGGTCCCACTCTTTCGTGACAACGGGCACCGCCTCGATTAAACCAAGAGAATAAGGGTGCAGAGGTGAGGCAAAAAAAGAATCTGACGCTGCCTGTTCCACGATCTTTCCCGCGTACATGATGGCGACCGTCTGTGCGAAATGGGCTATCACTCCCAGATCGTGGGTGATGAACAGGATGGACGTGTTGATCCGTTTTTTCAGATCCTCCATCAGCTCGAGGATTTGTGCCTGGACCGTGACATCAAGTGCCGTTGTCGGCTCGTCGGCGATCATCAGACGGGGCTTACAGGCAAGGGCCATGGCTATCATGATTCTCTGCCGCATCCCGCCGCTCATCTGGTGGGGGTAATCCCGGATTCGTTTTTTCGGATGATCGATTCCGACCATATTGAGCATCTCAATCGCATATTCCAGGGCTTCTTTATTGCTTTTTCCCTCATGCAGCCGGACGATTTCGGCAATCTGTGCCCCCACTGTAATGACGGGGTTCAGGGAGGTCATCGGCTCCTGAAAAATCATGGAGATGCTTTTCCCCCTAACCTTACGCATTTCCTCCCGGTTCAGCCTGAGCAGATCGACCCCTTCAAGTAAGATTTCTCCAGACAGAATCTCACCCGGGGGAATCGGGATGAGGCGCATGACGGACAGGGCAAGGACCGTTTTTCCGCAACCCGATTCGCCGACAACGCCCAGTGTTGTTCCTTCGGAAATGCTGAGACTCACGCCATCCACAGCCCGGACATCGCCTTTTTCCGTGTGAAAACAGGTTCTCAGGTCTTTGATATCGAGAACGGTTTTGCCCTCTGCCATCAATCCATTCGCTCCCAGTTTCTCAGCATCTGTATCAACAAACGGACACCGACGCCTGAAGCGCCTTTCGGGATGCAGGGCTGATCCTTTTTAACCCAGGCGGGACCGGCGATATCGAGATGAACCCAGGGATAATCTCCGGCAAATTTACGAAGAAAGGCTCCTGCCGTAATGGTTCCCGCCGGTCTTCCCCCGACGTTTTTCAAGTCCGCGATATCGCTCTTGATGGATTCGAAATACTCCGGCCACAACGGCAGTTCCCAGAGTTTTTCCCCGGTGGTTTCGGATGCATACTTCAACTTTTGCTTTAGCTTTTCATCTGTACCCATCATACCGATTACGGATTCTCCCAAGGCGACAATGCATGCCCCGGTCAGTGTGGCCACATCGACCATCGCCGCCGGTTTATAACTTTGCGCGTAATAGAGCGCGTCGGCCAGAATCAAGCGCCCCTCGGCATCCGTCGAGATTACTTCCACCGTCAAACCGGAAAGGGTTTTCAGGATATCTCCGGGTTTGTAAGCGAGACCTCCGGGCATGTTTTCCGTCGCCGGGATCAGTCCGATAATCCGCAGAGGCAATTTGAGGTCCGCCGCGGCCATGACGGTTCCCATGACGGCCGCGCCCCCGGCCATATCCGTCTTCATTTCTTCCATATTTTCCGCAGGCTTGAGGGAAATACCACCGCTGTCGAAAGTCAAGCCCTTGCCGATCAAAACGATGGGACGCTCTTTTCCTTTAGTCCCATGGTAGTCCATGATAATGAATCGGGCCTCCTCACGGCTTCCCCGGGTCACTCCTAAAAGAGCGTTCATCCCCAGCTCTTTCATCTTATTTTCATCGAGGATATTGACGTGGATGCTTTTCCTTTTTTTAGCGATATCGAGGGCTTCGTTGGCCATATCACGCGGGGTCATTTCATTTGACGGCATGGAAACAAGATTCCGGGCAAACAAAACAGCCTCGGCGACAATCTCCGCCTCTTTCGCTGCTTTCTTTACTTCTTCAATCGACGTCCCGTTTTCAGAACATATGACCAACTCCGCCAGTTCGTGGAGGTTTTCTCTTTCCTCCGTTTTGAACGGCGTAAACTGGTAAAGTCCCAGTTTCATCCCCTCCACGGCCGCCGCGGCAATGCTTGCCGCTTCCACATCCAGACCGCACAATTCCGGTGAAACGGAAATGCTCCGCAACTTCAGCGATCTTGCCTTGCCGGCGGCCAGGGCGAATGCCCCTCGGATTTTCTCCAAATCCGCTTCTTTTTTCTTTCCCAGTCCGACGAGTATTATTCGCGGTACAGCGGGGGAATCCGGTATATAAATCACATGCAGTTCTCTGTCTTTCCCTTTTACATCTCCGCCATCGATCATCTTCCGGATCATTATTCCGGACGGTTCATTGAGTGCCACACTCGCCGCATTGGGCAGTAAATCGTCTTCATAACAGAAAAAGACCGCCGCGTCGGCGCGGCTTTTCATGATCTTGCCTTGCTCACTTGATATTTTCATATACATACTCGCTTCGCAGGATTTTTTTATGGGTATAATTTTTTACAAAACCGCAAGATCCCGCAAGAAACCCTTTTTTATCATTCCAAGGAACGCCCGCGACGACGGATATCTTTTAATATTAAGTCCTTCGCTTTCGCCCAAGATGACATTGAGAATTTTTACGAGATCATAAACCGTTCAGTTGACCGTATCCATACCACAAGACAGAATGATTTGAAAATCCGATATTTTGAAGCCAATTTTACGATGCATATCTGAAGGCTTTCTGGTATAAATATGCTCAATATTAACGTACACATATTGAAATTGAAAAGTTTGATCAAAGTTTCCTCATAAGATGAGGGAACATGAAATTCCATAAATAAGAGGTTTTTTTACATGATCGAACCGTATGTTACAGTATCAAATGAAAATTTGACCCCCATCATGCCCAAAACTCTGGAAGAAACTCATCTGGACTTTGGCTTCCTGGCTGATTTGGCATTGAAGACCGTGTACGCTGATGCCAACTGCACCACGGTCCGGGCGGCCGAAAAAATGTGCCTGCCGGAACCGTTAACTGAATCCCTGCTCCAGCATCTTTACCATGAAAAACTGATCGAAATTCGCAGCCAGAGCGGTTTTCAGAACCATCGCTATGCGATACTCGATCGTGGTTGGCAGCGAGCTAATCGGCTATTGGAAATCAATGGCTATATTGGCCCCACCCCGGTTTCCCTGCAAGCCTATAGTGAAATGGTTTCGTTGCAGAACCAAACCCGGGAGTCGGTATCGCCAGAACTGGTTAAAAATGCCCTGGCTGGGCTTGTTTTGCCCGACGTGACCATGCAGACAGTAGGCTTGGCGGTCACTTCCCGGCGCAGCCTTTTCATGTTCGGTGAGTCCGGAAACGGCAAGACATCCATCGCCGTCTCGCTCCACTCCGCCCAGCCCGGAGAGGTCTGGATTCCATATGCCATTGAGGTAGACAACCAGATCATCAAGGTTTACGATCAACACAACCATTCACAGATCGAAAACAGCAAAAACGGATATGACAAGCGCTGGATAAAAATCAAGCGTCCCCTGGTCATTGTTGGCGGGGAAATGACAATCGAGACCATGGATTTGGTCTACAGTCGCACGATCGGATATTATGAGGCACCTTTTCAGCTCAAAGCCAATGGAGGAACTCTTGTTATTGACGACTTCGGTCGACAGCGGGTCGATCCCTCTGATCTTCTGAATCGCTGGATCATTCCCCTGGAGCAGGGCAAGGATTACCTGACTTTGCATACGGGGAAAAAGATCGAGGTCCCTTTCGCGCCGTTCCTCATGTTCGCCACAAATCTGAATCTCAATGGACTCGTGGATGAGGCCTTTTTACGACGGATGGGGTATCGTCTTTATATCGCCCCACCAAGTCGCGACCAATATAAATCCATTTTTCAGAAGGTTGTCGCAGCCCATGGGCTTGATTACGACCCGAATCTGGTTGATTTTCTTCTGCAGCGCTACGCAGAGGAGAAACGTCCCCTGAGATGTTCCGAACCACGGGATCTCATCCATCGTTTGCTGGACATCTGCCGATACCTGGATCAGCCCCCCATTCTGTCCAGAGATATACTTGAATTGGCCTGGATCAATTACTTTGGAAAAGATAAATTGTAAGGGTCATACACGTTGCCGATGAATTTCTTGATCTTTATATAATCAGATGGCTTATTTTTTGATTCTGTCGGGATGGGAATCTTTTTCGTGGCATATCCTGCCGATTATTATTATAATATCTTTAATATTTCAAAGTCTTAGATCAAAGAATTCTTCAACTCAAAGAAATACATGTCTTATTTTTTGTCAGCTTATTTTGAGACTTTGACGCAAATTCTAAATCGAAGGAATAATCCACTGGCATGCCAGTGGTATGAATAAAGGCTATGCCAGGGATTAGTGACGAGAAGAGAGAAATCTCCTAGATTGAGAGTGCCAACTGCTCAAAGAAGGAGATTTCGAGATGGAACGTTACCATAGATTAGCACACTCGGTTTGGGATTGTAAGTATCATATAGTTTGGATACCGAAGTATAGACGCAAGGCATTATACGGTGCGAAACGGCGGATTGTAATAGACACAATCAAGCAATGGGCAAGAATCAAAGGGATAGAGATTATAGAAGGGCATGCGATGCCGGATCATATTCATCTTTGTGTTTCGATACCGCCGAAATATTCAGTGGCACACGTCATCGGGCTTTTAAAAGGCAAAAGCGCATCAGAAGTGATGAGTTTTGGAACCAAAAGCAGTCGAATGGTTCGGGGACGGACATTTTGGGCACGGGGATATTGTGTCAGTACTGTGGGATTAGATGAAGAAAAGATACGAGAGTATATCAGAAATCAGGAACAACAGGACACTCAGGAAGAAGATACGGAACTTTAGATAAACCGCCAACAGAGCAGTTGGCACCTGAGCCCCTTTTAGGGGCATCAGGATACCACCAGTTCACTGGTGGTATTCATTGGGCAGTTTTTTAACGACATGGGGGGGCTATGGCCGAATACGGTTTGCTGGTATCCCAATCATCCGAAATGTTCTCCGATTTCTCATGGCAGATCCGAAACCTGTGGGACTCAATGCCTTGGGGAATGCCGATTCTAATCGGTCTGGGGGTGGTCATTCTGACTTATTTTCTGCTTCGTAATCGTTAGGCCGTTCGGATAATTTGATGCAGCAGAACAATCCTTCTGGAAGGTTGCCCTATTCAATCACCCTGATATTTCTACTTGGTGGTTTCGCCGGGTCTTTGTTGAATCTATCGATAAATATCCTTCTCTATAAATCATTTCACTTAAATCCCTATCATTGTTTCTTCTG
>Ga0302253_1000704_pt1 | contig 24984 bp, 20 predicted proteins | sample AAG_RA_Trp_MG_FD_193537 | JGI IMG/M metagenome (GOLD analysis project Ga0302253, IMG submission 193537) | Enriched activated sludge microbial communities from anaerobic digester in WTTP, New Holstein, Wisconsin, United States - AAG_RA_Trp | ecosystem: Engineered > Bioreactor > Anaerobic >...
CGACAAACTTTCAGCAGCTATCATCATATCAGAAATAGGCGACAACATGAAACTGTTTGCCACAGCAGCAGCCCTTGTGTCATGGGCAGGACTGCGTCCACGCAACGATGAAAGCGCAGGTAAAATTAAGAGCCGCAAGATAACTCATGGAAACAAATACCTTCGTAAAACTCTTATAGAATGTGCTTGGGGAGCCTCCAGAAAGAGAGACTCTGTCTTTTATTGTCGGTTTTGGCACCTGAAAGAAATGAAGAAACATCATAATGCCATTATTGTAGCTATAGCAAGACAATTGCTCACAATCATCTGGACATTGCTTTCAAAAGAAGAAAAATTTGATAATGAATATCATTTAAAGAAAAACATTCCTTCTATTACCTCAATAAAGGTAGAATAAGGAATGTGTCGGATGGTTTGTAAAGTCTTTAAATTTGTGGTAGAGAAATACCCCGTTTTCGCAAACTGACTATAGCAGACTCTCCGAATTGAACGCCGTGAAGAAACTTTGAGTTCGAAGAGAAAATGAATATTTTTAATGCGAAAGTCTTATCTCTTCCGTTATGTTGTACTTTGTTCTAAATATTTAATAAATGTCTATTATAAGCCCCTTCAGAAAAAAAACATTAGGAAATTTATAGAGAAAATATTGCTATTTATGTTTAATATTTCGGCAAAAGATATATTTATGACAAACAAAACTACAGGGGAGTCGCTCGGATTCTTACACTCAAATTAAGGAAAATACTCCTTTTATTCACATTATCTTACTTTTGCATGAAATTTCGAATAATGGCCGAAGACCACAAAATCATCTTTTCTATGGTGGGTGTCAGCAAAATTGCCCCACCCAACCGGCAAATACTTAGGAACATTTATTTATCCTTCTTTTATGGGGCAAAGATTGGCATCATCGGATTAAACGGTGCTGGCAAGTCGAGCCTGTTGAGAATCATTGCCGGAGCAGATACTTCCTATCAGGGAGAAGTTGTGTATTCGCCAGGTTACACCATAGGATACCTTGAGCAGGAGCCTCGGCTGGATGACGACAAAACGGTTCGGGAGATTGTAGAAGAAGGGGTTTTGCAAATCGTAAACTTGCTCCACGAATACGAAGAAGTAAACAATCGTTTTACGGAACCTCTGAACGAGGACGAGATGACCCGATTAATCGAGCGCCAGGGAGAGCTTACCGAGTTGATAGATCATTTCGATGGATGGGAGCTCGACAACCGGCTCGAGAAGGCCATGGATGCTCTCCGTTGCCCCGAACCATCCTTATTGGTCAGAAATCTTTCGGGAGGTGAAAGACGAAGAGTGGCTTTGTGCCGCCTGCTGCTCAGTCAACCCGATATACTTCTTCTGGATGAGCCCACCAATCACCTCGACGCCGAAAGCATTGAATGGCTCGAGCATCATCTGCAAAACTACAAAGGCACAGTAATAGCCGTTACTCACGACAGATACTTCCTCGATCATGTAGCCGGCTGGATACTCGAACTCGACCGTGGAGAAGGTATCCCATGGAAAGGTAATTATTCTTCATGGCTCGAACAAAAGACCCAACGTTTGGCTCAGGAAGAAAAAAGCGAAAGTCGACGCAGAAAAACCCTCGAACGAGAACTCGAGTGGGTTCGTATGGCTCCACGTGCGCGTCAGGCGAAATCCAAGGCCCGCTTAAATGCTTACGATAAACTTCTCGATGAAGATATTGCACAAAAAGAAGAACGCCTTGAAATATTCATTCCTAACGGCCCTCGTCTGGGAAATAAAGTCATCGAAGCTCAGCATGTGTCAAAGGCTTATGAAAGCAAGCTGTTATTCGAAGATCTGAACTTTTCTCTTCCTCCCGCTGGAATAGTTGGAGTAATAGGACCAAATGGCGCAGGAAAAACTACTCTCTTTCGTTTGATTATGCAGCAGGAAACACCAGATTCTGGAAAATTCGAAATAGGAGAAAGCGTAAAACTGGCATACATAGACCAAGTTCACTCTCCTATCAATCCCGACAAAAGCGTTTTCGAAGTGGTGAGCGAAGGAAATGAACAATTCTACTTAGGCGGAAGGATTATCAATGCAAGAGCTTATCTGGCGCGTTTTAACTTCACAGGTGCCGACCAGGGAAAGAAATGCGGAGTTCTCTCGGGAGGCGAAAGAAACCGCCTCCATCTGGCACTTACCTTGCGCTCTGAAGCCAACGTGCTCCTTCTGGATGAACCTACCAACGATATCGATGTGAATACCATGCGTGCCCTCGAAGAAGGCTTGCTCAACTTCGCCGGCTGCGCATTGATTATCTCGCACGACCGCTGGTTCCTCGACCGCGTAGCTACCCATATTCTATCTTTCGAAGGAAATTCTCAGGTTTATTTTTTTGAAGGAACCTACAGCGAATATGAAGAAAACAAAAGAAAACGCATAGGCGACGATAACCCCCATCGACTCCGATACAAAAAACTCCAGTGATTTCTTGTTTGGTTTCTCTCTATGAAAAAACCTTTACTCACCCTAAAAACCAAAAAACAGAGTTTGGTTCAATAGGCATTCCCGTCGTATTACCCGACATCATTTCTCCTTCATTTTTCTTGGCCTTAAACAGTAGCACGCCTTCCATCACCTCTAACATCTGCAATGCAACCCTATGCTATCTCTTCTCTTCATTTACTATGTAGTTCGCTCTTGCTCTCAGAACTTTTATCGCCGTAATTTCGGGTTGCTATTTTGGATGGACTGGATTGCCATGATGTGGGTATATAGGCTGCCTGGATAGATATCGCTTTTGGCAAAGGAACCAATAAACTGGCAATGGGTTCCACTACTTTTATCGATCCAGCACTTTATAGATTCTTTGACTATCTTTCCAATCAACAATTTCTTCAATTTTTCTTCTGTTGCCTCTCTCCTGCCTCGCCTTTGCCATGACCACCTTTGCTTTGTTATGCATGGAGATTCATCTTGCAAATTACTTTGCCGGTACAATGTCAGGCATATTCTCACGAATTTTTCTATTTTTTCTGGCTGTAACCCAACCTCGTAGCCTCGCTGTTTTCATCGAATCACCATCCCTATAGAACTCCCATCAAATCTTTATCCTCATTTTTATACTCGTTTCCATTTTTGTTTTGATTTTGATCCTGAAAAAAACCATCCACAAAATGAGTGAAGCAATATCGATGCATGAAACCGCTATGAGAGAAATGAAAAAAATTCTATCAGGCATAAGTGCTTACCTTTGCAAAAAAATTCATTCCTTTGATACCCCCTAACACCCATAATTTTGTAGCCAAAACTCTTGCCGGCCTCGAAGAGGTTCTGGAACAGGAACTAAAAGAGCTTGGAGCCACCCATACTCAAATTCTTACCCGAGCAGTTTCTTTCGAAGGCACGCGTGAAACCGTCTATCGCACGAATTACCACTGCCGGACGGCTATTAAGATCCTTGTTCCTCTCATTCAATTCAAAGCAAGCAACAACGAAGAATTATACGAAGGCGTGCGTTCTTTCCAATGGGACCAGATCATGAATTTCAGAGATACTTTTATGGTGGAAACCGTCCTGGTTCATTCAGCCTTCCAGCACTCGCACTTCATCTCGCTGAAAACCAAAGATGCCATAGCCGATTGGTTTACCAACAAATACAAAAGAAGACCGAATGTAGATCGTGAAAATCCCGACATTCGTCTGAGTTTATATATTCATCGCGACGAGTGCACGCTATATCTCGATAGTTCGGGCGACCCCCTGTTCAAACGAGGTTACCGCATGGCTCAAGGACCTGCACCCATGAGCGAAGTTCTGGCCGCCGGCCTGATTAAGCTATCGGGGTGGAATGGGGAGGTGAATTTCGTGGATCCCTTTTGTGGTAGCGGAACGCTATTAACCGAAGCTGCACTTATTGCTCATAACTTGCCCGCAGGACTTTTCAGAAAAAGTTTCGGATTCATGCATTGGCGCGACTTCGACCGAACACTCTGGAACGATATCAAGGCAGATGCCCGTAAGCATAAACGAAATCAGGAATGTGAAATCTTCGGCAGCGATGTCTCCGAAGAAGCTATCGCGATAGCTTCGAGAAACATACACCGTGCTGGATTTTCCAGCGAGATTACCTTGAAAAAAACACGTTTCGAAGATACTTCCTTCGATGGCCCCGGCGTTCTGATTACCAATCCTCCTTATGGCGAGAGATTGCAAACCAATGATATCGTCGCCCTGTACAAAAGCATAGGCGATACTCTCAAACACAACTATAAAGGCTTCGACGCCTGGATCATTACTTCCGACTTCTTTGCATTGAAAAATCTGGGCTTACACCCTACCAAAAAAGTTATCCTCTATAATGGGCCTCTCGAATGCCGCTTTGCTCACTTCGAAATTTACGAGGGAAGCAGAAAACAAAAAAACGACCTTTTCAATACTTTAGAAACTCTTCCCGATACCTCCATCGAGGAATGAAAACATGAAACAACGTGCCACATATTTTGCCGATATTTTACTTCCCCTGGCCGTCGAGGGATATTTTACTTACCGCATCCCCAACGACCTCGCCAAGGATATTAAATTAGGAATGAGGGTGGTAGTTCAGTTCGGTAAACAGAAATTCTACACCGGATTGGTCCGACGTATTCATCAAAACATCCCCAAAGATTACACGCCAAAATACGTTCTTTCGATAGTCGATCCTTATCCCTTGGTAAGCGAAGTGCATTTTCAGTTCTGGGAATGGTTAGCTTCTTATTATATGGCCAATGTGGGCGAAGTGATGAATGTGGCTCTACCTTCCTCCTTGAAACTGGCCAGCGAAACACGCCTCGCTCTCCACCCCGATTTCGACAAAGATTATAGTGGCCTGACTGAAAAAGAAATGATGGTGGCCGAAGCCTGCGAAATCCAAAAACAAATTACACTGGCCGACGTGGCACGAATCACCGAAATGGCCTCTGTATTCGGCTTGATCAAGAAATTGATCGACAAAAAAGTCATCGTACTCGAAGAAGAACTCCAAAACCGTTTTCAACCTAAAACAAGGATCTATCTATCGCTTCACCCTGATTACAAAGACAATGACGAAAAATTGAACAAAATCTTCAATGAATTAGAAAAACGAGCACCTCGTCAGAGTGAAGCCTTGCTCATGTTTCTGAGTATGACACGCGACAGGGAAGAAATTAGCCGCAACAGCCTTCAGGCCATGGCGAATCTTGGACCTTCTCCCGTAGATGGCCTCATCAAAAAAGGAATATTCGTGAGCAAGGAACACGTGGTAAGCCGCTTGGGTGAACTTTACAAAGGTGAAACACAGGAAGTAAGATTAACTCCTCTTCAGCAGAAAGTCTATGAATCCATTCGAAAACAATGGAGCGAAAAACCAACGGTTTTACTTTACGGAATAACTTCGAGCGGCAAGACCGAGATTTACATCAAATTAGCCACCGAAATAATTCAGCAGGGAGGCCAAGTGCTTTATCTGCTTCCCGAAATTGCCCTCACAGCTCAAATAGTCAACCGACTGCGAAGATTCTTTGGCGACGATGTAGCCGTTTATCATTCCAAATTCAATGAAAATGAAAGAGCCGAAATATGGAACCGGGTTACTGAAAATCCACTCTATGACCTAAAACCCTTTAAACTTGTCGTAGGAACACGTTCGGCTTTGTTTCTTCCTTTTTCGAACCTGAAACTCATCATTGTGGACGAAGAACATGATGCTTCATTTCGTCAGGCACAACCTGCACCACGCTACAACGCCCGGGACGCCGCCATCTATCTTGCCGGCTTGCTACATGCACGAACCCTTCTGGGTTCGGCCACTCCTTCACTCGAAAGCTATTTCAATGCTCAATCGGGTAAATATGGCTTCGCACAAATTCTTACTCGTTATAGCGACATCATGATGCCCGAAATCATCTTGGCCGACCTGAGAGAAGAAAAAAACAAAGGAGCCTCGAAATCTTTATTTTCACAAACTTTATTACAACTAATCTCCGAAGCCCTTTCTCAAAAGGAACAAATTATCCTGTTTCAGAACCGAAGAGGTTATGCCCCTCGCATCGAATGTGGAAAATGCAACTGGATTCCGCTTTGTAAAAACTGCGATGTTTCTCTAGTCTATCATAAAGAATATCATCAACTACAATGCCATTACTGTGGTTATACGGCACCTCTGCCCACTGAGTGCTCCGTTTGCCACCATACCGCACTCTATTTGAGAGGTTTTGGAACAGAAAAAATAGAAGACGAACTTTCCATCTATTATCCCGAGGCACGTATTGCGCGTTTCGATCTCGATTCGACGAGAAATAAAAATGCACATGTCGATCTTATTCAACGTTTCGAGGACAGAGACATCGATATTCTGGTTGGTACGCAAATGGTAACCAAGGGACTCGATTTTGACCACGTTTCACTAGTAGCCATCTTAAATGCCGATAATATGCTGGCTTATCCCGACTTCAGAGCTTTTGAACGGGGTTATCAATTGATGGCACAGGTGGCAGGCCGGGCAGGACGAAAAAACAAAAGAGGAAAAGTTGTTATTCAAACCTATAATCCTCAGCACCCTGCCATACTTTTCGTCTTGTCGAACGATTACGAGGGAATGGCTCATCAGCAATTGAGTGAACGAGCTCATTACCATTATCCTCCTTTTACACGCTTGATTCTTGTCGAACTAAAATACGCTGACCAGAAAAATCTATTCGAAGGAGCTGACCATCTGGCAAAGCTGCTGCGTGATGAACTTGGGAAAAAAGTAATGGGGCCGGAACAACCAGTCATTTCTCGTATCAAGGGCTTATTTATTTACCAGATCCTTATCAAACTCGACAGAAATCATCTTCTCAACGCAAATAAAGAATTTATTCATCGAACCATACGCCAATTTCAAACCGAAAAAGAATTTCGCCGTTTTATCGTTCAAATTCATGTTGACCCCATGTAAAAAAATGAATAGTGGATGGTGATTGGTGGATGGATGAGTTAAAAGTTGAAAGTTGAAAGTTTATAAAGGAAAAAGGGAGGAAGGGAGACGAGGAGACGAGGAGATAGGGAGAATGGTGGATGGTGGATGGTGAATAGTGATTGGTGGGGGATTGTAGATAGCAGTTAGTGATTGAAGCTTGGTGGTTGTTAATTGTCAGTTGTAAGTTATTTGTTGTTAGTGGTTCGTTGTCAGTTGTTAGTGGTTCGTTGTCAGTTAATTTGCAAGCCAAATTCATTAAAAAATATGATCCTTTAAGATTTTTCTTTTTATTTTTACGGTCAAACAATGAGGGATGCATAGAAAATCGTCCTCTTTTTTCCGCCGCAAATCCGTTGAACTGATTATCGAACATGCCGAAGACAAAGTTGAAGGACAAACGAGTCTGAGGCGCAATCTCGGGGTTGCCGATCTTACCGCTCTGGGTATAGCCGCCATTATCGGTGCGGGTATTTTCAGTACGATTGGTACTGCAGCAGCTTATGGGGGGCCTGCTGTTTCACTTTTGTTCATCTTTACGGCTATAGCTTGTGGTTTTTCGGCCCTGTGCTATGCAGAATTTTCTTCGGCCATACCTATTAGTGGCAGTGCTTATACTTACGCTTATGCTTCATTTGGTGAACTCATCGCCTGGATTATTGGCTGGGACCTCATCATGGAATATGCTATCGGAAACATTGCCGTAGCAATTTCCTGGTCGGGTTATTTTACTGGATTGATGGAGGGTTTGGGCATACCCATCCCTCAATTTTTATGTATCGATTATCTGACTGCCTCCAGAGGTTTTCATGAGATTATCGAATCGGGAATATCTGTCGAACAAGCCAGCCGGCAATTGCAGGAAGCTTTTCAGGCATGGACTACGGCTCCACAGATAGCAGGAATAAGGTTGATAGCCGATATTCCTGCCTTTGGCATCGTGGTGCTCATTAGCTGGCTGGTTTATGTTGGAATTCACGAAACCAAGGTGGCTGGAAATTTCATGGTATTGCTCAAACTCATTACTTTACTTGTAGTCATCGGAGTGGGAGCATTTTATGTAAATCCCGACAACTGGTCGCCTTTTGCTCCCAATGGAATATCGGGAGTGCTAAAAGGTACTGCTGGGGTATTTTTTGCCTATATTGGTTTCGATGCAATCAGCACGACTGCCGAGGAAGCACGCAATCCAAGGCAAGATTTGCCCCGGGCCATGATTTATGCCTTGCTGATAACTACAATCCTATACATCCTCATCAGCCTCATTCTCACAGGTATGGTTCCTTACAGTCACCTCGAGGTATCCGATCCTCTGGCCTATGTTTTTTCGTTTCATCACATCAACTGGCTTTCGGGGATTATTAGTTTGAGTGCTATTATAGCCATGGCAGGTGTACTTTTGGTCTTCCAAGTAGGGCAACCCCGCATCTGGATGAGCATGAGCCGCGATGGACTGCTTCCTAAAATCTTTTCGAAACTACATCCCCGACATCGCACACCGGCTTTTGCCACCATCGTTGCAGGCATTCTTGTGGCCGTTCCTTCCCTTTTCCTCAATCTTACTGAAGTTACCGATCTCACCAGTATAGGTACTCTCTTCGCCTTCGTCCTCGTTTCGGGTGGAATTTTAGCCGTCAATCCACACGGCAAAAAACAAAAAAAAGACGACATCAACCGAAAATTCGTCGTACCTTATTTGAATAGCAGAATCTGGCTCCTACCTATCTGGACTATCATGATAGGTAGTTTGTTTTATTTCCAACCCGAAGGGTTTATTAAATCTGACGGTTTGACTTCATTGATAGGAAATATACCCATTTTATTATTTGCTATCTGTTCCATCATTATCTCGATATTTGCCATCTTGAAGGAATGGTCGCTGATACCTGTATTGGGACTTCTTACCAACCTGTATCTGATGTCGCAGTTGGGGATAACTAACTGGATGCGATTTTTGATATGGTTGGTGATCGGGTTAATCATTTATTTTACTTATGGATATCGGAAAAGCCGCTTAAAAGGCTGGCTCAAACAAATAAAAACAGACTGATATGTTGACTTGGCAGGCAATTGCATTGTTCTTGGGTGGAATATTTGCGGGTTTTGTAAACACTCTGGCTGGAGGTGGAAGCATTGTGAGCCTTTCGCTCATGCTCCTGTTTGGTTTGGATGCCAATGTAGCCAATGGGACAAATCGTTTGGCCATTATTTTTCAAAGCCTTACCTCAAGTGAGACTTTTCGGGTTAACAAAATTCTGGATTTTAAACGTGGGAAAGCTGCTGTATGGAGTGCCCTGATTGGCTCACTGGCCGGTGCCTGGGTAGCAGTCGACCTGAATAAGGAAATCATCGAAAAAATAATTACCATCGTCATGATGGCCATGCTGTTGTTTATTTTTTATAATCCTTCGAGATGGCTGAAGGGAGACCCTGAACGTAATGCCAAACCGGCTAACCTGTTCGAAATCTTTTTGTTTCTGGTCATTGGATTTTATGGTGGATTTGTGCAGGTAGGAATCGGTTATTTACTTCTGGCCGGGCTTGTACTTCAAGCGGGTTATGATTTGGTAAAAGCCAATGCCTTGAAGGTTTTCATCACTTTTGTCTATTCACCTTTTGTCTTTGCCATATTCGTATGGCATCACCAGGTGAGCTGGATTCATGGAATTCCATTAGCCATTGGGGCATCAATCGGAGCATTTATTGCCTCAAAATTGGCAATTAAAAAAGGAGGAGGGTTCATTCGCTGGACAATAGTCGTAATGATCCTGATTACAGCTCTTCAAACTTTCAATGTCATCGACCTAACCACCTTATTCTCCTTTCTGAAACCGAAATAAAAATTGAAGGAGAGATTTTTTTATTTTGTCTCGTAAAGTTTTTCTCTATCGACTTTTTCGACCATTTCATTATTCTTCAGCTTGCGCGAAATTGCCGAAAAAGGAGCTATGATGACGTCTTCTCCTTCTTTCAAACCCGATATAATTTCGATATAATTGTTATCTTGTATTCCTGATTTTACTTCTCTGAGCCGGGCTATGCCATTATCGTAAACGAAAACATATTCCTTGATAATTTCAGGCAATTTATTTTCGCTTTGTTCGGTTTGTGATTCTTCCTCGGGTTTGGAAGCTTTACGGGTAATTCTACCCGTAGTATCAGAACGAGTAGTTACTGCCTGAATAGGAACCGAAAGTACGTCGAAACGTCTTTGGGTTTGAATCTCGGCGGTAGTCGACATTCCTGGCCGAAAAGGGCTATAATCGGGCTGATCAGGGGGTATTAAATCGAGATAGGAGGATTTGAGCAATTGAATTTTTACCTGAAAATTGGTAACTTGGTCTATGCTCACGCCCGTGGTGGTGGCCGAAGTAGCTACTTCGGTTACTATTCCCTTGAATTTGCGATTCAAATAGGCATCTACTTCTATCAATGCCGTATCACCCAGTTTTACCTTAATGATGTCGTTTTCATTGACATCTACTTCGGCTTGCATCTCATCGAGATTAGCTATTCGCATGATTTCGGTACCGGCCGAAAATTGTGAAGCACCCATTACCCTTTCGCCCTTTTCTACACTCAGTTTTGAAACCCTTCCATCGGCAGGCGCATAAACCGCCGTCTTCGTTAGATCTTCACGGCTTTTTTTCAGGGCTGCATTGGCACTGCTTATGGAATATTCCGCAGCTTTTATCGTAGCCTGAATTGCATCCAAATCGGCCTTGGCTACTTCATAATTGGTCTTGGCAGTTTCAAAATCGGCATCCGAGATTACCTTCTTCTCCCAAAGCGCTTTGTTACGCAGATAAACGGTTTCGGTATTCTGAAACCTTGCTTCCAACTGAGCCAACTGCGCCTTGGCATTCACCAGATTTGCCCTTTGTGAGTTGAGCTGAGCTTCTGCCTGCTCGTAAGCCGATTTATAAATCTCCGGATCTATGCGTACCAAAATATCACCAACCTTTACTCTGTCGCCTTCCTTTACAAAAATTTCTATTACTTCTCCCGAAATATAAGGACTAATCTTAATATCCTTTACCGGCTGAATTTTACCCGTAGCAGATATCGCCTCAATGATATTCCGTTTTTGTACCTTTTCGGTGGCAACTCGCTGATAATTATTGTGATTCTTTTTATTTACGGCCAGAATAACCAATAAAATCACTACTAAACCCGCCCCAATTATCCAATAAAGTCGTTTATTCTTCTTCATGATAAAAATTTTATGATTGATAGAATAATTAATTCAATACTAATGGTTTTCCCTCATAAAAGTCCAAAATCTTGACCTTGAAAATAAAATCATATTTTGCCTGAATAAGTTCCGACTGTGCCTTGTTGAGGTCTTCCTTGTTCTGGTTGTATTCAACGGCATTGAGCAAGCCCACGGCATATTTTTCACTGGCGTAATTAAAACTTTCTTGCTGGGCATGTAACTTGGTTTCGGCGGCTACATATTTTTTCAAGGCAGCACTTGCATCGGCATAAGCTTGTACGATGAGTTTACGGAGATTGTTTTGCGACAGTTGAAGGTCAAGTTCGGCATTGGCAACTGCAATTTTCGTTCGCTGTACATTGTTCCTGGAACGGTAACCATTGAAAATGGGTATGTTCAAATAAAGCCCAAGCGATTGATTTTCATTGGCTTTTAACTGATCACCGAAAGGTTTTACCCGATAGGAATATTCCGGTGAAATTCCTATGACCGTATCCCCGGTAAGTTGAGTAATCCCAATGGGATAAGCTATGAGAGTGGGAGGCACATTGGGGTCCTTTTCGAGTGAAACTCCCGAATAACCCGTTCCCCAACTGCCGTTGAGTGCAAGCGTCGGACCATAACTTCCGCGATTGATGTCGAATTCTTTTCTGGCAGATTCTATTCTGTATTTCGAAGAAATGATTTCGGGTTGATGCTGCAAGGCATAATTAACCACCTGATCAACGGGCGAAAGGCTGATATTTACCGAAGGAGCCGCCAACTCAGGAGCTACAACACTAAAACCGCGCGAATCTTCCAGATCGATGAGCTGAGATAATTGCAACAATGCCAGTTCATAATTATTGCGAGCTTCAACCAACTGCAACTCGGCAGATGCCACCTGCGCCTCCATGTTCAACAATTCACCCTGTGCCAGTGAACCCGATTCTACTAAAATCTTTATCCGATCACGCTGTAATTTCACCACCTTTAACTGACTCTCCGATATATTCAACAACTCTGCATTATACAAGGCCTGAAGATAAAATGTGGCAACATTCAGCGATATGTCGTTCATCATTTTTTCCACCTCCAGTTCACTTATATTCAAATCGAGCTGGCTCTTACGCAAGGTGTTGAGCTTCTGAAAGCCACTAAATAACACCATTTGCGTAGAAACATAAAAACTGTTAGACCTTACCCTTTCGGTTGCAAACTGATTCGTAAATGGATCGATGGTTTGTCCCCAATTGTACACATGCGTGGCATTACCTCCCAAAGTGGGCAACATCGTCAGCTTCGATTCCGTCGTATTAATCTTCTGAAGCTGAACATTCAACATTTGTTTCTTGACGTTAATATTGTGATTGCGGGCATAGGTAATACATTCTTCCAGCGTCCATTCATGAATTTCCTGACCGTAACCTAAAAAAGGTAAAAAGAAAAGCAGCATCAATAAAATGACCTGCTTCAAAATCTTAAAGGAATTCATCATATTTAGACCAATTTTCAAATTGTAAAATCTAATTTCCTGAGTTTTGATACAATTTATACTTCCACGTTTAGACGATAACCGAAAAATGATGTTACATTTTCAGGCTCAAAACGCTTCAAAGGTATGACTTTCTGGTATAGCACAAAAGAATGTGAGATGAAATTATTTATTCTCCTTGGCAAACATCGATAAACACCCGATGAGAACTTCATTTCTTTTTTTGAATTTTCTTCAAGATAAGTCAATGAATTAATAAGAGTGGCTTATATTTGTGCATTGATTCCTTTAGAACTCTATGATGAGAAAAATTCGCATCTCGATGATTTTGTTGCTCACGGGTATTCTATCCTCGGTGCAGGCACAGCAATTGAAAAGCGATACCTTCGACGTGGTACATTATGATCTCCATTTGGACATCATGAATTTTCAGGCCAAACAGCTGAATGGATTTGCCATTCTCACCCTTACTCCCAAGATGAATCAACTTTCATACATTTCACTCGATTTGCTGAGTCTTCAGGTGGACTCGGTAAAAGTGGAAGGACAGCCTGTAGTGTCATGGTATCAGGATGACACTCTGTTGCGCATCCCTTTGATATCGCCGGTTTCAGTGGGCGATACCTTTCAGATGCGAATTCGTTATCATGGCACTCCCATTGTTGAACCTGCCGGATGGGGCGGTTTTCACTTCGATTCATGGATTGCCTATAACCTTGGTATTGCCTTTCAGGCTAACCCACACAACTATGGTCGCGCTTGGTTCCCCTGTATAGACGATTTTATCGACCGCGCCACTTACGATTATTATATTACTACCGAATCCGGCAAAACTGCCGTATGTGGTGGCTTGCTCATCGATTCTATCGTCCATCCCGACAACAGCATTACCTGGCATTGGAAAATGAACCAGACCATCCCAGCTTATCTGGCTTCCGTAGCCGTGGCTTCCTATATCAAAATTGCCGACATTTACAACGGTATCCAAACCGATATTCCGATTTCATTGTACTTCAGACCTTCCGATACTGCAGCCGTCAATAATCTTTTCGTAAATCTGAAAAATATTCTTTCGGTATATGAGAACCATTGGGGCGCTTACAGCTTCGACAGAGTAGGCTATGTAGGTACCATACAAGGAGCTATGGAACACGCTGCTAATATTGCCCTTCCGGTGAGCACCCTTTCGTCGGGCTATGAATGGCTTTATGCGCATGAACTCTCGCACATGTGGTTCGGCGACAAGATTACCTGCTCATCGGCCGAGGATATGTGGCTCAACGAAGGATGGGCAGTCTTCAACGAATCTCTGTATCGTGAAGGAATATATGGCTATCCGGCCTATCGCAGCAACATGAACTCCAAACTTGCAAACGTACTGCAATATTGCCATATCAAGGACAACGGCTATAGAGCTCTTTATGGAATTCCCAATGAATATACCTACGGAGAAACCGTTTACCAAAAAGGTGGCGTTGTTGTTCATACGCTCAGAAACTATCTCGGCGATAGCCTTTTCTTCCCTGCCATTAGCAATTTTCTACAGGATTATGCCTTCCAACCCGTTTCTTCTTTCCAATTGAGAGATTATCTTACCCAATATACCGGGATAGACATGACACCTTTTTTTGATGGATGGGTGTTCTCCCCAGGATTTCCCTGCTTTGTGATCGACTCCTGTCAGATGGTTCCTTCAGGACAAAATTTTCTTACTACGGTTTTTGTTCATCAAAAGCTGAAAGGAGCGCCTGAATATTATCATAACAACCGTTTGTTCATCAGCTTTATTGATTCTTTGTGGAATACGCATGATTTTATGATGGAATTTTCGGGAGAATTTGGCAGTCAGACGTTTGTCCTACCTTTTAAACCCACACTATGTCTTGCCGATTATTACGATAGAATTGCCGATGCAACCACCGATGCTAGTTTACGAATACATAGTTCCGGAGATTACGATTTTCCAAATACTTTTTTCAGGCTTAGCATAACCTCCCTTGCCGATTCGGCATTTTTCAGAGTAACACACAACTGGGCAGCTCCCGATAGCCTTAAGACTCCTCTGCCGGGATTGACTCTTTCCGATTATCGTTATTGGCGCATCGAAGGTATTTACCACGTACCTTTTCAAGCCAAGGGACGATTCTTCTACTCCCGTCCTTCCCACCTCGACGATTCTCTGCTGCAAAACCTCAACGATTCTCTCGTCATCCTTTATCGAAAAAATGCCTCCGAAGAATGGCAGGGAATACCCTTTACTCGCACAGGCACTCTTGCAGGCTATATTACCGTAAATGATCTTCAACCCGGTGAATATACCCTCGCCTCATGGGACGAATATTATGTTGGAAAAACCGAAATCATTCTTACCGACAATAAAATTTCGATTCATCCTAACCCAGTTCTTGGACATTGTACGATAAAGGTTGCATCGAATCATTCCTCCGTGCTCAAAATATATGCTTCTTCGGGTGTACTGTTGCTGAAAAAACCACTTCCGTCAGGTACACATGAATTGAATTACGATTTCTCCCGATTTCCTGCAGGCTTTTACATCGCCAGACTCGAAGACACCAACGGACATTCCCTTGCACATGAAAAATTTATAGTAGGAAAAAGATGATTTGTCCTCTCATCAAAATACAAGATCACCACATTGAATTTCATTGTGTTATAAAATAAATCATCCGTCAGCATCATCAAAATATGAACCTTTTGAAGAAAGAATTTTTTCATTCGGGAATATTGTTTTAAATTACATACGCGCGCGAAAAAGCATTGTCCTGTGGGCAACCAAATTTCATCTTTTGCTGCCGGAATGAATGTTTCCAACAAGAAGCGGAGCTATATGTTTACATTATCTCCCGGCGATTCGATGTTTGAAAAGTGTATGATTCAATATACTCCTGCTGAAAAGAGATTTCTAATATTTATGCGACCCCAGCCCATGTTGGAGGCTACTAACAACAACATGGTGCACTTTGACAACTAATACAATTTTTCTTACCAGAATCAGGTTGTAAATGTGTACAAGCCTAAAACATGGTATTTTGAAAGCCAGAATATGCAGACAACATACAGCGAAATAAGCATAGAACAAGTTTTAAAGAAGGCCACGAAGAAAGCTGAGATATGCAAACCCGTTACCTTGCCCAGGTCACGGCACAGCTATACCACAGATTTGCCTGAAGCAGAAACCAATGTGAGGTTTAACTAAGAATTGCTGAGGCACAAGAACTCAAAAAACAATGAGATTTACACACAGATGAGCCAAAAAAGTTTGTAGAAAATAAAATCGCCTTTTGATGATATGTAAAATATTTATATTTTTGTTGAATATATGAGGTACGAATTACATATATACACCCAAAATGGATGGTATTATATGGTTTTATCACATATATAAATGAGTTATGGTGCATTTTAAATGACGACAAGACAACATAATGATGAATGCGATTACAGATTTATGCAATACTTTAAACAGGACGATACACGAGCCTTTGTATCATAATTTCTATAATATTCCAAACGAATTAAAATACAACCAAACATTTACTTCAATCGACTTAATAGAAGACAGCCAAATAGCAATAGAAGAATTTGAAAGTGCTAAATCATTAGGGAAACAAGGAAGAAGCACGTTGCTTATTTATGGACTTCTTCAATCCCTTTTTCTTCAACAAGAAGGACTTTATCATTTGTATAAATGTGTTGTGGATGAAAATATTAAACAAACAGACTTTTTCGACACATTTTCTTTTGACAAGAATATTAGGGAAGTCCGAAACGACATTGCAGGACATCCTACAAACAGAAAAAATATAGAGTTTTATTTTATTGCTAAAGGACCAATTTCAAAAGACAGGTTTACATACGCTGGATATACACCAGAATTTAGAAAAGTTGAAGTTGACTTAAAAACATTCATTTCAAAACAATCTGAATTTACAATAAATGTACTTCAAACAGTTCTTGACAAAATCTTAAAAAAAATTGAAATGAAAAAAGACGAGCATAAAAACAAAGCACTTAAAGAAATGATAGTTGGTGCAGACAGAAATATTCAACTTATTTATCGTGGAATTAGAGATACAGACAGAAATTTTCAAGGAGAATGGGGTATTTCAGGAGTTAAAAATGCTTTAGATGAGATACGAATAGAGTTGAATATAAGGTACAATAACAACTTGCCAAGTGGTATTTCCGAAGTATTTAGACTAACTGACTACATTATTGCTCGTTTCAATGAGTGGTGGACAGAAAATAATCTATTAGAAAATAATGATGCAGAGATATTTCTTGATAGTTTAGGGAAACAACTTGACGAGCTAAAAGAAATGTTGATAGAAATTGACGAAGAATTTAATAAATAGAAAAACGCACCATAACAGGCGTTTGGCTCAATGGCGGGTGAAGTGGTTAAATGAACATACTAACATTGTTATTCACCGAGAAGCAAGTAAGGTGATTAATAAAGACATTGGACAGTTATTCTTTTGGCTGGATAAAACTAAATATGAAAAATTTATTCATCCTCTGACTGTTGACGAAATCAATAAGTATAAGGATAATAATACTGTCGAAGCTATGAATATAAAGTTAGACAGTTATAATATTTTAAAGACCACCGCCCCATTTGATGAACCAATAAAAACGATTAGCGAAAAAATTGATAAAACGCCAAATGATATAGAAGATTCTAAATTACTGAGTGAAGTTATCCATGACCGAGTTGATATACTAATAACTGAAGATAAAAAGATACATTACAAAGCAAGATTGGCGGGTATTTCTAATAGGGTTTACAATATAGAATCTTTTCTAGAAAAGACATTTGCGGAAAATCCTTCTTTAGTTGACTATAATGTACTTTCTGTAAAACAACAGCTTTTGGGGAAAGTCAAATTAGCTGATAGTTTTTTTGATAGTTTTCGTGAAGACTATCCTGGATTTGATAAATGGTTTAATGGGAAATCAAATGAAATTTCTTATACATGCTATTATGGTGATGAAATTGGAGCATTTCTATATATTAAGAAAGAAGATGAAACTGAAAACTATTCAAATATATCACCGTCATTTCAGCCCAAAAAACGGCTTAAGATTGGTACTCTTAAGGTAACTCTTAATGGATTTAAAGTCGGAGAAAGATTACTTAAAATAGTATATGATAATGCTCTAAAGCAAAAAGTGGACGAAATTTATGTGACAATTTTTGATAAGCGACCCGAACAAATAAGGTTAATTGGACTTTTAGAAAGTTTTGGCTTTAAATATCATGGAGTTAAGTCGTCCTCTGCGGGTGAAGAAAAAGTCTATATTCGAGATTTTAAACCAAAATTCGATAAGGAAAATCCAAGATTCACATATCCATATTTTTCTAAGAAAACTAATATTTGGTTTGTTTCAATATTTCCAGAATATCACACTGAACTTTTCCCTGATTCAATTTTAAAAACCGAATCTCTGATTGACTTTATCGAAAATGAACCACATAGAAATGCAATAAGCAAAGTTTATGTATCTCATTCAAAGGAAAGAAATATAAAAAGGGGAGATACAATTGTATTTTATAGAACGGGTGGACTATATAAAGGCGTTGTTACAACTATTGGAATTGTTGAAGGTGTTATTAACCCTGTAAAAAATTTTTCACATTTAGTCGAATTATGTAAAACTAAGTCTATCTTAACAGAAGCTGAATTAAAAAAATTTTGGGAACAATATGGAAATTATAAACCATTTGTTGTAAATTTTTTATATGCCTATTCATTTCCCAAACGACCTAATTTGGCAAAATTAATAGAATTAGGTATTATTGCCGGACCCAACCAAATGCCAAGGGGTTTTTCTAAAATAACAGAAAATGATTTAATTAAATCATTAAAAGCATCTGAAAGCAATGAAAGTATTGTTGTCGATTAAACCGCAATTTGCAGAAAAGATTTTCAACGGCACAAAACAGTTTGAGTTTAGAAAATCTATTTTTAAAAATAAAAAGGTAAAAAGTGTTGTCGTTTATGCTTCTTCTCCCGTCCAGAAAGTAATAGGAGAGTTTGAGATCGAGGAAATTTTAATGGAAAATCCAGCAACACTCTGGGAAATTACACATAATTTTTCAGGAATAACAAAGGAATATTTTGACTAGTATTTTACTGTAAGAGACATTGCGTATGCTATAAAGATTATTAAAACTAAGAAATATAATAAACCTCTGAATTTGAAAGATGATTTTGGGATTAATTTTCCACCGCAATCATTTATGTATTTGGAAGAAAAAAAAATGCACTGTGCACAACACATGGTATAGTGCATGCGGGTTTAAGTGGTTCGCGAAGGTTTGTAGCTCGTAAAAAAAGTCGGTGTACCCCTGATAAGAAATCGCTTCGCACTCCCGCACGACACCATACCGCAAACCGTTACCACCAAGTATAGAAAACAGAAACAACAGACTGAATATTGAAAAGTAAACCATTGTGAAAGGACAGAAAAACGAAATATTGACAAGACAAGAAAGCCGACCGCACCAGCCAACCCGATAAAGTTTTATTTTTTGCCGATATACATTTTTTGTTTTTTAAGAGCCAACCCACATTGCACACATTGCCAAAGCCACACAAGCCAACGCTCGAACCAAAGCTTGCAAAAGAGCTGCAATTTTGTTTACCATCCGTACTAAATTGTTACTTTTGAGTGCTAATTGAAACTTGTTGAATTTTAAAAAAGAAAAAATATAAATGACAAAGAAAAACGGAAACGGCACAGAAGAACCTTTAGAAAAACAATCGCTCGGCAAGCTCGAGACAACGCTCTGGAAAGCAGCCGACAAATTGAGAAAGAATATTGATGCTGCTGAATATAAGCATGTGGTGTTGGGATTGATTTTTCTGAAATACATCTCTGATGCTTTTGAAGAATTATATGCCCGACTAAAAACCGAAGAAGAGCTGGGAGCCGATCCTGAAGACAGAGACGAATACAAAGCAGAGAACGTTTTCTTTGTACCGCAGAGAGCACGTTGGAGTTTTCTATTATCCAAAGCAAAACAACCCGATATTGGCAAGTATGTGGATGAGGCTATGGATGCCATAGAAAAGGAAAATCCTTCACTAAAAGGTGTTTTGCCCAAAGTATATACGCGACAAAACCTCGATCCCACCAGTTTGGGAGAATTGATCGACTTGATTGGCAACATTGCCCTTGGCGATACCAAAGCCCGCAGTGCCGATGTACTGGGGCATGTGTTTGAATATTTTCTAGGTGAATTTGCGCTTGCGGAAGGCAAGAAAGGCGGGCAATTCTACACGCCTCGATGTGTTGTTGAATTGTTGGTTGAAATGTTGGAGCCCTATCACGGGCGGGTGTTTGACCCCTGTTGCGGTTCCGGCGGTATGTTTGTTCAATCGGAAAATTTTGTAACCGAACATCAGGGAAGGGCAAACGATATTTCCATTTACGGACAGGAGAGCAACCAAACAACCTGGCGGTTGTGCAAGATGAACCTGGCTATTCGCGGCATCGACAGTTCGCAGGTGAAATGGAACAACGAGGGTTCGTTCCTGAACGATGCTCATAAAGACCTGAAAGCCGATTATATTATTGCCAATCCGCCATTTAACGTGAGCGATTGGGGCGGAGAATTATTACGAAACGATGTCCGCTGGCAATATGGTGTACCGCCGGTTGGCAACGCCAACTATGCTTGGATTCAACACTTTCTTTATCACTTGGCACCCAACGGACAAGCCGGTTTTGTGCTGGCTAAAGGTTCGCTCACAACCAAAACATCGGGAGAAGGTGAAATACGAAAAGCATTGGTTGAAAATAATTTGATTGATTGCATTGTAAACCTGCCGGCAAAGCTTTTTCTGAATACACAAATTCCTGCTTCGCTTTGGTTTATGAATCGCAACCGTACAAATGGCAAATTCCGTGACCGGAGCAACGAGATTTTATTTATTGATGCGAGAAACCTTGGCCATTTAATAAACCGCAGAACCAAAGAACTTTCGCAAGAAGACATACAGAAAATTGCAGAAACCTATCACAACTGGCGAAACCCTGATGGAAAATATGAAGATATTGCTGGTTTTTGCGCCTCTGCTCCAATTAGTAAAGTAAAAGAACTGGATTATGTGCTTACGCCCGGTCGGTATGTTGGTTTACCCGACAACGACGACGACTTCGATTTCAACGAACGTTTCACTGCCCTGAAAGCCGAACTGGAAGAGCAGCTGAAAGAAGAAGCACGGTTGAACGAAATCATTCTTGAGAATTTATCAAAAATCAAACTCAACAACAATCAATAATCATGGATAAAATTCGCATTTCACAATTAAAATCGGTTTTCGACGAAATAGGTCACTTTATTACAAGTAATGATGGCAAGGAACAAGTGGAAGTTTGGTTTGCCCGGGAATTGATGGTTGCATTGGGATATGCCCGTTGGGAGAATTTTCAGGTCGCAATCGGCAGAGCTGTTGAGTCATGTAAAACACAGAATATCAATGTCGATGATCATTTTCGTGAGGTCACGAAAATGATCGAAATTGGGAAAGGTGGTCAACGTGAAATTACCGATTATATGCTCACCAGATATGCCTGTTATCTGATAGCACAAAACGGTGATCCCAAAAAAGAGGAGATTGCTTTTGCGCAAAGCTATTTTGCCGTTCAAACCCGAAGAGCCGAATTGATTGAAGAACGGCTTAATTTGATTTCCCGCCTTGAAACCCGCGATAAACTGCGAGCTTCCGAAAAGCAGCTTTCGCAAAATATCTATGAACGCGGTGTTGATGATAAAGGTTTTGGACGTATCCGCTCTAAAGGTGATACCGCGTTATTTGGTGGACATACTACCGAAGATATGAAAAACAGACTTGGCATAAAGTCGAATCGACCGCTGGCTGATTTTCTTCCTACTTTGACTATTGCTGCCAAAAACCTGGCTACCGAAATGACCAACTATAATGTAGAAACCAAAAATCTGTATGGCGAACTGCCTATTACTCAAGAACACATAGAAAATAACGCCAGTGTGCGAGAAATGTTGGATAAGCGAGGTATAAAGCCTGAGAATCTTCCGCCCGCCGAGGACATCAAAAAACTTGAACGTCGTGTGGCTGCTGAAGAAAAGCAAATTGAAAAGGCAAGTCCCAAATTACCCAAAAGCGATAACAAACAATAAATCCATTTATTTGAGATAAAACTTACCGAATGAAGAAAGGGTACATGTACATATTGGAATGCAGCGACGGGAGCTATTATACGGGAAGCACGACCAATTTGGAACTGCGATTGCAACAACATCAAAGCGGCGAAGGGGCAAATCACACGAAGAAACGACTGCCTGTAACACTGGTGTATTACGAAGAATATTCGAGAATTGATGAAGCGTTTTATCGCGAAAAACAGGTGCAGGGATGGAGCCGAAAGAAGAAAGAAGCGTTGATAAATGGAAATTCCCAATTGTTGCCGCAATTAGCCGTCGCCTATAGAGATTTGAAAAGTAGTGGTGGTTTTGAGAATATTAATGGTGGTTTCGAGAGCCTCAACCACCAAGAAGATACGGTGTCTTCGAGAACCTCAGACACCGTATCATTAAGTGCCTCAGATGCCGTTACAGTACCGCTGCCTGAGGCTCTCGAAGGCAGCGAAAGAGAAGCACTCGAAGACACCGTCACCCAATTTAAAAATGAATACAAATGAGTGAGTGGAAGGAATATAAACTGGGGGAAATTGTCGTATTAAATTATGGAAAAGCATTAGCAGAAAATAAGAGAATTTCCGGGAATGTACCTGTTTATAGTTCAGCAGAAATTACAGGTTGGCATAACGAACCATTAGTGAACTCTAAAGGCTTAATTATTGGCAGAAAAGGTACGATAGGGAAAGTATATTATTCAAATACCCCATTTTTTTGCATTGATACAGCATATTATATTCTACCAAATGAAAAGATATATGATCTAAAATTTTTGTTTTATAAATTAAAAACGGTTGGATTCGAAGATTTAAATGAAGATAGTGCTGTTCCTGGTTTAAACAGGGAGACGGCATATAATCAGAAAGTTTTATTGCCTCCTTTACCCGAACAAAAAGCCATTGCCTCCATTCTTTCCAGCCTTGATGATAAAATAGACCTGCTTCACCGCCAAAATGCTACACTCGAAAAAATGGCCGAAACACTTTTTCGCCAGTGGTTTGTGGAACGCCGCCCTGAGCCTGACGAAGGGGAAGCAAAAGAGGAGTGGGAAAGCAGACCGTTAAGTTCAATTGCTAATTTCTTGAATGGATTGGCATGTCAAAAATTCCCTCCAAAAAATGATATAGAAAAACTTCCTGTTTTAAAAATCAAAGAGTTAAATAGCGGAATATCCGAAAATTCTGATTGGGCAACAACTGAGGTAAATCCCGAATATATTGTAAAAAATGGTGATGTGATTTTTGCATGGTCAGCATCATTAATGGTTAAAATTTGGGATGGGCAGGATTGTATATTAAACCAACATTTATTCAAGGTTACATCTGAATATTATCCAAAATGGTTTTATTATTTATGGTGCAAATATCATTTGGATGAATTTATAGTGAAAGCTGCAAGTCATGCGACAACTATGGGTCATATAAAAAGGAGTGATTTGGATGAAGCGATGGTGTTAATTCCCTCAGATAAAGAATTAGAAGAAATGACATTGGAAGTAGAGCCATTGATTAGTAAAATTATAAATAATAATAAGCAAATTAAATTACTTGTAAATCTTCGTGACATTTTATTGCCCAAGCTGATGAGTGGGGAGATAAGAGTGGAGTCCCATCGGGACGAAACCTCTGTAGAAACAAATAACGACACCGCCACCCTCAGCCCCGTAGGGGCGGCATTTAAAACAATCAAACATGGCTAATACATACACACAATTATTGGTACAAATTGTATTTGCTGTAAAAGGTCGTCAAAACCTTATTTCTGAAAACCATCGGGAACAGATAGAAAAATACATTTGTGGCATCATTAAACATAAACAATCCAAGCCATTGGCTATTTATTGCAATCCCGACCATTGCCATGTGTTGATAGGGCTTCATCCTTCACAATCTCTTTCGGATTTAACAAGAAACATCAAAGCCAATGCGTCCAAATATATCAATGATAATAAATGGATACCAGGAAAATTCGAATGGCAGGAAGGATACGGAGCATTTACATACAGTCGGTCACAATTGAATGCGGTAGTAAATTATATCCTAAATCAACAGGAACATCACCGTAAAAAAACATTCAGAGAAGAATATATGGAATTTTTGCAAAAATTTGAGATTGAATATGATGAAAAATATTTATTTCAATTTAACGACTAAAGGTATCGCCCCTACGGGGCTTGCTTTATCTTATGATATAAATCTTTTGCTACAAAAGTGTTGCTCCTACGGAGCTGAATTTATGGTGCAAATATCATTTGGATGAATTTATAGTGAAAGCTGCAAGTCATGCGACAACTATGGGTCATATAAAAAGGAGTGATTTGGATGAAGCGATGGTGTTAATTCCCTCAGATAAAGAATTAGAAGAAATGACATTGGAAGTAGAGCCATTGATTAGTAAAATTATAAATAATAATAAGCAAATTAAATTACTTGTAAATCTTCGTGACATTTTATTGCCCAAGCTGATGAGTGGGGAGATAAGAGTGGAGTCCCATCGGGACGAAACCTCTGTAGAAACAAATAACGACACCGCCACCCTCAGCCCCGTAGGGGCGGCATTTAAAACAATCAAACATGGCTAATACATACACACAATTATTGGTACAAATTGTATTTGCTGTAAAAGGTCGTCAAAACCTTATTTCTGAAAACCATCGGGAACAGATAGAAAAATACATTTGTGGCATCATTAAACATAAACAATCCAAGCCATTGGCTATTTATTGCAATCCCGACCATTGCCATGTGTTGATAGGGCTTCATCCTTCACAATCTCTTTCGGATTTAACAAGAAACATCAAAGCCAATGCGTCCAAATATATCAATGATAATAAATGGATACCAGGAAAATTCGAATGGCAGGAAGGATACGGAGCATTTACATACAGTCGGTCACAATTGAATGCGGTAGTAAATTATATCCTAAATCAACAGGAACATCACCGTAAAAAAACATTCAGAGAAGAATATATGGAATTTTTGCAAAAATTTGAGATTGAATATGATGAAAAATATTTATTTCAATTTAACGACTAAAGGTATCGCCCCTACGGGGCTTGCTTTATCTTATGATATAAATCTTTTGCTACAAAAGTGTTGCTCCTACGGAGCTGAATTTATGGTGCAAATATC
>Ga0302253_1000705_pt1 | contig 24962 bp, 23 predicted proteins | sample AAG_RA_Trp_MG_FD_193537 | JGI IMG/M metagenome (GOLD analysis project Ga0302253, IMG submission 193537) | Enriched activated sludge microbial communities from anaerobic digester in WTTP, New Holstein, Wisconsin, United States - AAG_RA_Trp | ecosystem: Engineered > Bioreactor > Anaerobic >...
CGTCGCGAAACATTCCGGCCACAAATTCCCGGTTGCCGATGATCTGACTTTGAATGAGGTAGCCTTCCAGATCGTCCCCCGCGGCGGCGCCAATCGCATGAAGAGCCCCTTCGAGATCCGCATCACTGCGGATATTTGTCCGGACCAGGCCCCGTTCCGTTTTGTGGGTAAGGCGATGACCATGGCCCTTGACCACAACAGGGTAACCGAATAACCGGGCCTGGGCGAGGGCGTCCGTTTGCGTCTTAACAACCGCTTCTTCCACCACGGGCACCCCGTAGGATTTTAGTATCTGTTTTGATTCATTTTCAGTTAAAAACGACCGGTTTTCGGACCTGGCCTTTTTGATAACGTCCACGATATCCATATTCTCGCCTCAGTTGATCAGTGAAGGAGCTTTTATAAGGCGTAAAATCTAGCATAAGCGCCGTTTTGGCGCAATCATCGCGATGAAACACCCCTATATTTTTATTCAGTTGAGACGGAGCAGGGCTTTTTCCGGCCGATACAGATCATGAAACAGACAGTCAAGGCGAAACTCACCGCGATCAGGGGCCACTTCCATGTTGCCGGCGGAATGTACTGATACAGACCAATGAAGCCGAACGAAACAAAGACCGTTGCAGCAAACCATTTAACCGCACCTGCAGGAATTTTCTTTCCCAGGACTATGCCGGCGCCGATGCCGATGACATCGGCGATGATCATTCCCGTCGTGGTTCCCATCCAGACGGGAATGATCGTCTGGTACTTTGCTGCCAGGGCGACCGTTGCCAATTGCGTCTTGTCACCCATTTCGGCGATGAAGAAGGCAACGGCCACCGTCCAGAACGGGCTGAAGTTAAAGCGCTGGTCTTCCTTGTCCAGTTCGTCGCCCCGGATGGTCCACAGACCGAACAGTATAAAAGAAACGGCGGCGGCGATTTGAATATAATGCATGGGCATGAAACGTGTCAGGTAACTTCCCAGGCTTACGGCCATGAAATGATTCAAAAGCGTCGCCACAAAGACGCCCCAGAGAACAACGGAAGCTTTGTAGCGCATGGCGAAAGCCATGGCCAGCAACTGGGTTTTATCCCCCATTTCGGCGAGCACCACAAACAATGTGGACAGCAGATAGGTCATCATAATCAATCGTCCTTTCAGGCCAATAAAAAAGCGAGACTTCAGTATGATGAAACATCACACTAAAGGTCTCGCTAATTGGTCTTCGTAACCAACGGCAAGGCCAGGCGCTCTCGCACCAGCATGTTGACCTCGCACCGGGCAGCTACTCCCCTCTAATTTGCAATTTCATTAACCCGGATAAAACGGAAAGTCAACCCGATTGTATAAATACATTTGCCACGCAACGATATAATTTCATCCAAAATGAAAGTGAATAGATATTGAATCCCATCGCGTCTTCTGGAATGAACGCCACTTTTCTTCTTGAGCCCGTTTAACGTCACGTTGGCAGGAATTCCATGAAAGACATGATCGCGTGCCTTTTGAAAAACGAGGAAGCGGCCCGGAACATCTATAAACGGCTGCCGCTGTTTTCATAAGTGATAATCACTTCCGTGATTTTCTGGAAAACCTGGCTGAGGATGAAGCGTTGCACACGAAATCGTGAAGGCAGCCCTGTGTCTTCTCGAGCGGAAGCGCTGCTGAAAGCAATCCACCGTTATTACGCTGTGATCATCTCGGATATCAATATGACCGGGTTCCCGACGCCGGATGCCGTCAATTTGTGTCGCAGACGAAACATTCCCCTGGTGAGGTAACCGTTCAAATTGAACGAACTGAGTGACTGCGTCTCTCAACTCCTCGAAAGCAACATCAGGCGAAAACCCTTGCAGGAACTGGCCTGCAATTGAGCCCTGCGCCCGCTCGAGTACAAATATCCGTTATGATCCTTTGATCATCACCAAAAGCATTTTGAAACGCGCCATCGCCTTGAGAGCATGAGGCTGGCCGGCGGGCATGATGATCATTTCGCCTTCTTTCAGGCGGTGGGGTATGCCCGCAATCCGGATTTCAACTTCACCGTCGAGGACCTGGACCAGGGCATCAAAGGGCGCCGTATGTTCGCTCAAACCCTGTCCGGCATCGAAGGCGAAAATGGTGACCGTTCCGGCAGGTTTGTTGATCACCTCCCGGCTGACGACGGCCCCCTCTTGGTAATCGACCAGTGATTTCAACGCTTTCACTTCTACGGTCATATCGATAAACCTCCTAACTGCATGACGGTTAGAAATTTGTTCCCGCCGCACGGTTGGCAGTTTCAATTGCCTGATGCGCCAGGTCAATGGAGCGGCCCAGGGTATTGAGTACCTGATCCGGGTTGTGGACACCCATGCTGTTCTCCGCCGCGACAATATCCCAGAACCACTGGGCTTTCCGAACCTGTTCCCGTGACTTATCCAACTCCGCTGCATCGACTTTCGGCGCAGCGCCGGCCTTGCCGATCACGGCGTGGGCTTTGGCCACCCATTCACCGGCCAGTTTCTGCAACTGCCAGACATGGTTCTGGGTAGTCTTCACCCGTTCAAGAAGCCACTGTTCACTCTGATCATGGCAAGTTTGGCAGGAAGGGCCGATATTTTTCAAGGGGCTTGTCAGCCAGTGTGAACTGTATTTTTGACCCTTTTCTCGCATGAAAGGCATATGGCAATCGGCACAGGAAACGCCTGCCTTTCCGTGAACACCACCGCTCCAGGTCTCGAATTCCGGATGCTGGGCCTTGAGCATCTTTGCCTGGGAGTCCGGATGAACCCAATCCTGAGCGAATCCGAATGGTTGACCGGCATAGTAGGCATACATTTCCTCAGGATTTAAACCGTTTTGCCAAGGGAAGGTCACCTTCTGTGTTTCCGGCTGGAAGTAGTACTCCACATGGCACTGACCGCATACGTAACTGCGCATCTCCTCCCGGGTCGCCTTCTTGATGTCGATACCCCGGTTGGCCATGGCCTCGATAAAGGCGGGGTTGATCACCCGGAGCTTCATCTTCGCCGGTTCATGGCAGTTCGCGCAGGTGATGGGATGCTTCAAAAGGGGAAACAGTTCTGACAGAGGGGTCTTGCCATAACCCCAGCCCTTTTCTTCGAAGATATCAATCAAGTTTGCCGATTTGCAGGTCATACAGGAACCGACGGTCTTGGGGGTAACCCGCTTGGTTTCCATGAGGTCCTCTACGGCATAGGGGTGACCCCGTTCCTCCGCGTAATCCTTGCTGAAGGCCATGCCTTTAAAATTTTCGAGCAGAGCCGGCTCGGCAACGGACTTCTGAACCTTCACACTCCCGCCAAAGCCCGTTGGGGACGGCGCCATTGCCCGATTCTTCAAGTAACTCTGATATTCAAGGGGATAGTATTTCCCCCAGACAGTCGGATCGTATTCGCCGTCCGGAATTTTTGTCAGTTTCACTACGGAAGGGGGCTGGAAGAAAAAAACACGGGCGGCGACAAACACAAACGTCAGGGCAATAACCATCAATCCGGTAATGATAAGCAGCCTTTTACTCAACATTTATCCCCCCTTTCGTCAAAGCCGGTCCATGAACCAAATTGCGATGGCATTGGATGCAGTTTGCGCCACCAGACGCCATATTGGTTTTTTCCACGGTGGAAAAGTGACAGCGCAGACAGTTCTCGTTCACGATTTCCCGCCCGCCATCGGTCAGTTTGATGGCATCGGGATAAGAGCGCAGGGTTTCGTAGTAGAGATCCCGCATGCCGACCGCTGCTTTATAGCCCACCTGATGGACCAGATTGCTGTCCGGGAGGTGACATTCAATACAGGCGAACTGCTTGTGCTTCGACTGCTGCCAGCCGGCGTGTACCGACGCCATGGAATGGCAGGCCGCGCAGAACTGCGGGGTCCCGGCCAGATGATAGCCTCCGGCTGAAACGACGGCTATCACCAAACCGATGACAATGCCAACGGCAGCCACTCCGGCAGACCCTTTTAGAACCTTCTGGATCATGAACTCCCCCTGTGAAGTTGCAACATCTGGTACCGTTTCTGTCGGAGAAGCGTCAACACGGCAAAAAGACTCTTGAAACCTGGGTACGCCTAACAGGCTGCCTGGTAATAAACGGCGCCGGGGAAAGACAATTGGGCCACAAAAAAGGCACCCGATTCGATATGCGGAGATCATAAAGACCAGACAAAACCCTGTCAAGGATAAATCTCTTTTGAATCAAGACATTTAGGACCGTGATGGTCGGTTTTTCAGCTTGCGCTGCAGATGCTTCAAAGCCAAAAGCGGGTGGCGCCAGGTCATGCGGGGTCCGGCGTAGCGCATGACCGCGATGATTTGCCTTCGCATTTCCGGCTTGAAACAATGGACCGTGCAGTCCGAGCAGGTCGGCTTGTCTACCCCGAAGGGGCATTTTTCGATCCGCTGCGCAGCATAATCAGCCAGCTTTTTGCAGTCTTCACAGATCGCCGCTCTGCTGTGGTGATTCTTACAATAGAGTTCGATCATCAATTGAATGGTTTCCGTTTCCCGATCCATAATGATATTGGCGATTCACAAATAAGTGGATTCCGGCCATGGCGGCATGCGATGGAAGCAGCATGCCAAACCACACCGGAATCCGCTGTGAAAGCTTCTGTCAAGAGGACGAAATATCGATTCCTCCTCTGAAGAAAACCCTTGACATTAACATCCGGCCATCATGGCCGCCACATCGCCCTTAACATCGCCTACGGCCTTGATTCCAAAGTTCTCCACCAGAATTTTGGCCACATTGGGCGAGAGAAACGCCGGCAGCGTCGGTCCGAGACGGATCCCCTTGACACCGAGATAAAGCAGGGCCAGAAGCACCGCGACCGCTTTCTGTTCGTACCAGGCCACGTCAAAGGACAGGGGCAGTTCGTTGATATCTTTCAGTCCGAAAACATCCTTGAGCGTAAGGGCAATCACCGCCAGGGAGTAGCAGTCGTTGCACTGACCGGCGTCCAGGACCCGGGGAATGCCGCCGATATCGCCCAGTTTGAGCTTGTTGTAACGGTACTTGGCACACCCCGCCGTGAGGATCACGGCATCCTGAGGCAAGGCCTCCGCCACCTCCGTAAAGTAGGAACGCTCTTTGTGCCGCCCGTCACATCCCGCCATGACCACAAAGCGTTTGATGGCGCCGCTTTTTACAGCCTCGATCACCTTGTCCGCCAGTGCCAGAACCTGCTGGCGGGCAAATCCACCGACGATGGCACCGGTCTCGATTTCCTTCGGCGGCGGGCAGGTCTTCGCCATCTCGATAATGGCCGAGAAATCCTTCGCCTTGCCGTCTTCGCGGTCCGCGATGTGCTTCACCCCGGGATAACCGGCCGTGCCCGTTGTAAAGATCCGGTCCTTATAACTGTCCTTCGGAGGGACGATGCAGTTCGTGGTCATAAGAATCGGCCCGTTGAAGGCTTCGAATTCCGTGTTCTGCTGCCACCAGGCGTTTCCGTAGTTGCCGACGAAATGGCCGTACTTTTTAAAGGCCGGGTAATAGTTCGCCGGGAGCATCTCGCCATGGGTGTACACGTCGACACCGGTCCCCTCCGTCTGTTTCAGCAATTCCTCCATATCCTTGAGGTCGTGTCCCGAAATAAGGATGCCCGGATTGTTCCGAACGCCGATATTCACCTGTGTGAGCTCCGGATGGCCGTAGCAGGTCGTGTTGGCCTGATCCAGCAGGGCCATGGTCGCCACCGCTGTCTCACCCGCCTTGAGCACCAGGGCGGTCAAATCACCGGCCGAGAGTTCCTTGGTGGTCGCCGCCAGGGCCTCCGCCAGGAAATTGTAAATCTTGGGGTCTTCGTAACCCAAGACCCCGGCGTGATGGGCATAGGCTGCAATACCCTTGGCCCCGTAGATCAGCAGTTCGCGTAAAGACCGGATATCCTCGTTTTCTGTCGCCTGAACACCTACGGTCTTGGCCTTGGCCACGAAGGCCGCCTCGCCGTCCGCACTCCAGGAGACCGCTTCCGGCACTGCCTGACCGAAGGTTTCCCCATATTTGGCGAACAGTTCCTTCTTCAGGGCAAGCCCCTCTTCAATCAGGGAGACCAGTTTTACATCGTCGAAATTCGTGTTCGTTAATGTGGCAAACAGGGCCTGACAGAGGAACCGACCGACCTTGATATCCCCCTGGCCGGCCGCAACCGCCTTTTCTTCCAGCAGAGCCAGTCCTTTAAGAACATAGATAAGGGCGTCCTGCAATTCCGCCGTGTTTTCCTTCTTTCCGCAAACCCCGTTTTTCACACAACCCTCATTTTTCAGCGCTTCCTGACATTGAAAACAGAACATAGCTTCCTCCTCTTCATGTTAATTAGTTTTATGTTTTACGTTTGTGTTGACTGCTTTTCGCATCTATTTTACAGCCATCGTTCTCGCAGGATATCACCGCCGATACCGACGACCGCCTCCTTGATCGGAACCTTCCGCCCGGCCTGGGCCGCCGCTTTCTGGACCAGCTGGGACAATCCGCCGCAGCATGGCACTTCCATGATCATGACGGTAATCGTATTCACTTCCGCCTGATCGATCAGGGCAGTAAGCTTCTCAAGATAGATATCCGATCCGTCGTCCAGCTTCGGACAGGCGATGACCAACTTTTTCCCCGCCAGCCAGTTGCCGTGGAAATTCCCTACTGCAAAAGCGGTGCAATCCGCCGCCACAAGCAGATCGGCCTTCCGGAAATAAGCCGATGTGGGTGAAATCAAGTGGAGTTGAATCGGCCAGTGGGAAAGGGCCGAAGGGATCTCTCCCGCCGTGTCCGTTTTCGGTGTCTCCCGGTTCAGGTCTCGTGGCGCCGAGCCGGGACAACCGCAGGCAGTCCCATGGCCGGCATCCGTTTTACCCAAATCGGGGACAGAAATGCCATTTTCCCGGAGCCAGGTCAAGGCTTCTGCCAGATACTGGTTCTGTCCGTGCTCCTTGAGATGCAAAAGATGGGCTTTGAGCACATTGACACCCTTGGCGGCAATTTCCGCCGCAACGAGACGCTCATCGTAGGGCGGCGCCTCCCGCTCCTCCACAGTGATGGCGTCGAAGGGACAATGGCCGATGCAGGCCCCCAGACCGTCGCAGGCGACTTCACTCACCAGGCGCGCCTTCCCGTCGATCAGTTGCAGGGCCCCTTCAGGGCAGTTGATGATGCAGTCGCCGCAACCGGTGCATTTTTCTTCATCAATTTTTATGATCTGGCGTTTCATGTCGGCCTCCTTGTTTGAAATGGTGCTTATTGGATAGCCTTATGCCATGAAAAATGATGGAAAGAATTGACGTAAGTCAAGAAAGAGGACTTTTTTCAACTTTTTTTAAAGAAACCGCAAAAAAATTATAAAGCCTTTTCCCCAACCGACGATCATTTTTTTACGTGATTTATCCCGGCAATTCAAATAGAATGGCAAACTTACGGAGGTCTTGATGCAGCTTGTCGTCAAAATCATTCTGAGCTTGGCGGTCATACTTCTGGCCGTGGCCGTCGGCAGGAAAATTCCCTCCCTGGGAGGCCTCATCGCCGTCATGCCCCTGACCGGCCTGATCGTGATGCTGTGGCTCTACAGTGATACGGGCGGGGACACAACCGCCATGCAGCAGTATGCCAGAGGAGCCTTGTTCGGGATCATTCCCACAATGCTCTTTTTTGCCGTTGCGTTTATCGGCTTTCGTAAAGAATGGGGGCTGCCGCTGGTGCTTTTTACCAGTTTTGCAGCCTGGATTGTTGCCGCGTTATTCCATCAGTGGTGGCTGAAATGAAGATTAAAAGTTTCCTCCAGGTGATTCTAATGCTTTTAATAACCGGTTGCACGGGTATCCCCGACGGCGTCCAGGCGATCCGGAATTTTCAGGCGGATCGCTATCTCGGTGTCTGGTATGAAATCGCCCGCCTTGACCATTCCTTCGAACGTGGACTGAACAACGTGTCGGCCACCTACACCCTGCGCAAAGACGGCGGGATCGATGTCCTCAACCGCGGCTATGACGTGGAAAAAGGCAAATGGAAAGAAGCCCGGGGGAAAGCTTATTTTATCGGCAGTAAAGATGAGGGGCGGCTGAAGGTCTCCTTCTTCGGTCCCTTCTATGGGGCCTACAATATCATCGCCCTCGACCAGAATAAATACAGGTACGCCCTGGTCTGCGGACCGGATCGGTCCTATCTGTGGATTCTGGGTCGGGAAAAACTGCTGGATAAAACCACCTTGGACGAACTGGTAAACCTGGCCGGCAGGTTGGGATTTAACACGGAAGACCTGATTTACGTTCGCCATAACTGAATCCCACCGCGACCATGACATCGTATACCGCATGGATTGTCCACCAGAGCAGAAGAAATTGGACATCTAAGCAAGGATCATGTATTGAATTTGTCGAAGTATCCAAACACTAAACTGGAGAAAGGGTTACATGGGGGTCCTGCAACTGCTTCGACAGATGCATGCAGAGGGAACTCTAAGCTCCACACAGCTTGACGTCCTAACTGCCATTCACAAAAAAGAGCGCTTTTCACTCCATTACGAATTGCGGGGGCTGATTTACACAGGCGTGTTCCTGATTATTCTTGGTGCAGGCCTGACCATCAGGACATACCTTACCGAACTCGGGCACCTGGCCATCATCACGACTCTGTCCCTGGGTACTGCCGCCGCTCTGGGTTATTGTTTTTACCGGGGACAACCCTGCAGCCGCGATACTGTACCCTCTCCCAACATCGGCTTTGACTATGTCCTGTTTCTCGGCTGTTCCCTTTACTCCCTGGACATGGCCTATATTGAAACCCAGTTTCACCTGCTGGGTGACAGTTGGGACGGCTATCTCCTGGTTTCCGCTGCACTTTTCTTTTACCTCGCCTATCGTTTCGATAACCGTCTGGTCTTGTCGCTGGCGCTCGGTACACTGGCGGCCTGGTTCGGGTTCAAATTGAACTGGGCGGGATTTTCCTTCTGGGATTACCATAGACTCTACGCTATCGCCTTCGGACTCCTGAGCCTTGCCGCCGGCGTATCATTATGGCGTCTCGGCATAAAACAACATTTCCTGGACATCTATCTCAACTTCGCCCTCCATTTCCTGTTTATTGCCCTCGTGTCGGGGGTGTTTGCCCACGGACTTCTTTCCCTCTATTTTGCCGGTCTTGTTGTCATCGGCGCCGTCGTCATCTTTGACGCCTTGCAAAGGCGGACGTTCCTCTATTTTCTCTATGCGGTTCTTTATGGTTACGTGGCATTAAGTTATCTCGTTATCGATACGCTGAAGCCTGCTTATTCCACCGGTTGGATTTTCGCCTATTTTATAGTCTCTTCTCTGGTCGTGGTCCGGCTGATCATGAAAATTTCGCGCCGCTTCAAGGAGGCACCATGAACATCTGCCTCTATGCACCGGAACAGGAAGAAAGCCTCTTTATCCGGAAAAGGGCCAAAACCTGGCAGCGCTCGGGGTTAATCTCGGAAAACCAATTTAAAATCATTGAGGAACGAACCTCAAGCCAACTCGCAGAAACGTCCCTCTTCTTCCGAATCCTCTACTTCATTTTCACCTGGATCTGCCTTGGTGCAACAATCGGGTTTGTCGCCTGGATGCTGGATCTTGACAATGAAGGATCGATTGGTTTTCTGTTCCTGCTTTTCAGCATTCCGTTTTACGTTCTTGCGGAATACCTGGTACGGCGCTACCGCGTATTCCGCCACGGCATCGAGGAAGCCCTGGTCCTGATGAGCCTGGCGCTATTTTGCGGAGGCGCGGTGATGCTTGTTTTATCCTTGCCCGGACATCCGGATGATAATCAGATGATGCTCCTGACCGCATCACTGGTTTGCCTCTTCTCGTTCTGGCTTTACATCCGATTTGGTTTCTTGTACGCAGCCCTGATCAGCACTGTTGCCCTCGGTTTTTTCCCCTTTCAGTTTTCCCTGCCGCCGATTTGGGAGCGCAGCCTCCTTTTTCTGCTTCTCGGTCTTCTGTTTCTCATGAGTTTGCAAACCGAATGCGACACGTTGGAGGACTTCCGGAAAAAGCGCAAAGGCATCATCCAAGCCTGCCTGTTTATGGGACTTTATCTGACGGTAAACCTGCGGATCTTTACGGTTGCAGAATCCTGGTTCGACCAGATATCATTACATTTTACCCCCTACGCCGGTTTTCCTCCCATCTTTTATTGGGTTAGCTATATTCTGACTGTTCTTATTCCCGCATTAGGATTGTATCTCGGCATTCAGCACCGGAAGCGCGCGCTGATAAATGCGGCGGGGATTGCCCTGGTCTTGAGTCTGGCCACCAACAAGGATTACCTGGGGTTGAAGCATTATGCCTGGGACCCGATGATCTTCGGGGCAACGTTGATTCTGGCGGCAGTTCTGATTATCCACTGGCTCGCAAAAGGGGAGGATAAAGCTCGTTGCGGTTTTACGACGGAAAGCATTTTGAAACCGGAGCGATATGGATTGGCTCTTCCGGAAATCGGCGCCGCCGTGATGCCCGGCGTGACCACGGCGTCCACAGAAACGGCGCCGGTGGTACCGTCGCCGTTTGAGGGCGGCCAGTCCGGCGGCGGGGGGGCGTCCCGGAATTTCTGAGCAGGGGAGGGAAAAGCACAGAAGGTTCGACGAGGAAAAACGACTCAGGGTTTCCGACAGACGATCTGTGCCACGGCACGTTCGGGATCCGGCTGAATGCCTTCAAAGTCGTGCAGAATCTCCCAGTCGGAAAACCAACGCCGTAACTCGCCGGGTTGCAGCAGAAAGTCGGGGTTGGTGGGTTTACCATAGCGGACCTGATCGGTCGTAAAGGTTTCATAAACGAGGACGCCGCCGGACTGAACGGCTCTTTTGATAACCGGCATCAGGGGACGATGCAAATAACGGAAAACGAGGATACCCCCGTAAGCGGCTTCTTCCAGAGTTGAGAAGCCTGCTTTTTCCAGGTCAAGCACCATAAAACGGGGCGATACCCCTTTAAGAGCAGCCAATTCCCTGGCGCGCGACATAACGGCATCTGATATGTCGCACAGCACAACGGGAACACCCAAGGTCGCCAGGTAGATACCGTTACGGCCGTTACCGCAGGCCAGATCCAGGACGGGACCCGGTAAAGGATTCTTCGTGAACAGGCCGGCGTGCTTCAGCAAGAGGACTGCCGGTTCCACGCTGGAATGGTTGTGGTTTGTTTCGCTCATGACGTTGCATCTTAACCAAACTTTCGTTTCCTGGCAAGCTTCTGGTTGGATCGCCAGCATCGGAAAGATGTCTATTACGTTATCTGACATTTTCTTCACAAGAATGACTGACACCGTCATGAATTATGTGATAGAACGCACAAATACTTTGAAAAAAACAGCAAAAGGATTTCGTCAAGCGAAGCCCGTTTTGCTTTTCCTTGAGCCACAATAAAATGAGACGTCGCGGAGGAGGTTTATGGAATGAGGATTGTGGTTTTAAATGGAAGCCCCAAGGGTCCCCAGAGTGTCACCATGCAGTATGTGCAGTACATCGAAAAGCGGTTCCCCCGCCACAGATTTACCTACATCGATATTTCCGAAAAAATTCAGCGTCTGGAAAAGAATGAACAGACATTCAACGAGGTCATCGAAGTGGTCAAGGATGCCGACGGTATCCTCTGGGCGTTCCCCATTTTCTATTTCCTTGTGCCGTCGCAGTACAAGCGCTTTATCGAACTGATCCGGGAAAGAGACGTCGCGGAGGCCTTCCGGGATAAATACACCGCCGTCCTGACCACCTCCATCCACATTCTCGACATGATGGCCCATCATTATCTGAACGGTATCTGCGACGATCTCCATATGAAATATACGGGCTCCTTTTCCGCATCCATGTACGATCTGCTTAAGAAGGAACAACGCAAACAGCTCTTTCTCTTTGCCAAGTATTTTCTGCTGTCCATACGCAAGAAGAGTCCGGCGCCCCGCAACTATGCCCCCGTGGGCGAACACACCTATGAGTACCGGCCGTCTCTCGTGAAGGATCTCCTGCCGACAAGGGATAAAAAAATTCTCATCATTTCCGATGCCGGGCCGGGGCAGCAGAATCTGAACTGGATGATCACCCGCCTGCAGGATTCCTTTTTCGGATACACAGAAGTCATCAATCTGAATTATCTGGACATCAAGGGCGGGTGTCTCGGCTGTCTGCAGTGCGCCCACAGCAATGTCTGCGTTTACGAGGGGAAGGACAAGTTCGTCGATTTTTTCAATGAAAAGGTCAGGCCTGCCGACGTCCTCATTTTCGCCGGCGCCGTAAAGGACCGCTTTCTCTCTTCGCGGTGGAAATGTTTCTTCGACCGCACTTTTTTCAATACACACATTCCCAGCATGACGGGCAAACAGATGGGGTTTCTCGTTTCCGGCCCCCTGGGCCATCTCCCCGACCTGCGTCAGTATTTGGAAGCCTATGTGGAGGTGCAACAGGGCAATTTTGCCGGCATCGTCAGCGATGAATACGAAAATTCAGGCGATATAGATGAATTAATCAGCCTGATGGCGGACCGATTGATCCGCTATGCCGTACAGGGCTTCCAAAAACCTAAAAGCTACCTGGAAGTTGGCGTGCGAAAAATCCTCCGTGACGAAATATGGGAAACCATGCGCTTTCCCTTCCAGTCGGATCATCAATACTTTGAAAGGGAAGGTTTTTACGATTTTCCCGAAAGGTCATTCCGGGACAAAGTTAAAACCAATTTTATGGTCATGATTACCAAGGTTCCCTTTATCCGGAAAGAAATCTATACGAAGCAGATGAAACCCGGCACCATCAAGCCTCTGGAAAGAGTCGTGGCGGCGGCCCGCCCGGGGAAAACATAACGGGCGACCTGCCGGATCATTTATAAAGTCGCATGAGAGTCGACGACCGATGCGGTCCTTGCTCTCTGCAAGTCGGATATGCCTGTGACTGGTTTGTCGTCAGTCGAACAGATCGTGGAGGAAACTCTTTTTCTTATAGTGTTTGTAATCGTCATGATCGTGGTGCTTATCGTGATGGCGATCATAACCGCCTTCCCGTTTCTCGTACTGAGGCGGTCTGACGTTCATCTCCTGATTCGCCCGTTCGATAATTTTGTCCAGTTCACCACGATCCAGCCACACACCCCGGCACTTTGGGCAAAAGTCGATTTCCACACCCTGGCGTTCGGACATTTGCAGCGTAACATTACATAGAGGGCAATTCATGTTTTTTATCCTTCCTTTTATAAATATCCGAACTCGTACCATCCCACATCTAAGCTGTCAAGACCGGGGGAAAATGTGATAAGAACATGCCGTTATTTCAGAATCTTACCCTTGTCCGGGCAAACAAAATCAAACCAGTGTGACTAACCGGAGTAATCGAGAAAATGGATTCCACAGCAACGTATCTTATGGAAAACCCCGAAGAAGCGATCCGCCTGGACGTCAAAACCGACACGGACGCGGTTCGCCGACAGGCCGCCTGGTGCGGCGTCAAACCCGGCATGCGGGTTCTGGATCTCGGTTGCGGATCCGGCAAAACCGCTTCGATTCTGCTGGAAATGGTGGAACCGGGGGGGATGGTCGTCGGAATCGATTATTCTCCCGAACGGATCGCCTATGCAAAAAATCACTTCGGAAACAACTCGGGTATCGATTTCATGATTCACGATCTGACCACGCCCATCACCGGTATCGGCCAATTCGACATCGTCTGGCTCCGTTTCGTTCTGGAATACTATCGCCGGGAAAGTCTCTCTATTGTCAGGAACCTCCAGCCCTTATTGAAAACCGATGGTTTTCTTTGCCTGATCGATTTGGATTACAACTGTCTCAGTCATTACGAACTCCCCCCCCACATGGCCGATATCTTACCGAAACTGATGGCTTTTTTGGATGAGGCATTCAATTTTGACACCTTCGCCGGACGGAAATTGTATTCCTATCTGTATGACCTGAACTTCCAAAACATTGAAGTGGCCTTAATGGCCCATCACCTGATTTACGGGAAAGCGAAGGAAGCGGATGTTTTCAACTGGCTGACGAAGGTCAAGGTCAGCGTGAATAAACTGAAAGGGCTTTTTGCGGACTATCCCGGGGGCACCGACGCGTTTCTGCGAGAATTTGAGCAATTTTTCCTTCATCCCCGACGCTTTACCTACACCCCTCTGATCCTTTGTAAGGGGCAGCGGCCCGATCCCGATTAAACGTCCCGATCGAAAATATCCCGGATAATTTTGCTTAAATCATCCAACTGGTAGGGTTTTTTGATGAACGCCGCGGCGCCCTGTTTTTCAATTTTCTCCGCAGTGGAGCTTGCCGTGTAACCACTGGCGACAATGACCTTCATCGTGGGCACGATTTTGAGTATTTCAGGCAGACACTTCTCGCCGCTCATGCCCGGCATCATTAAATCCAGGATCACCAGGGATATTTGCTCTTTCTTACGTGCGATCGCATCCAGGGCTTCCTCTCCGGAACCCGCAGTGATCACGTCGTACCCCAGGAACGACAGAAGTTCCTGACCGGTTTCCAGCAGAGAACTTTCATCATCAACGAGCAGGATCGTTTCATGGCCGACCGGCATATCACCGGCGCCTGCCTGATGTGGCACGTATTCCGACAAGGGTGTATCCAGCGCCGGTAGATACAGATCAAAAGTGGTCCCCTTCCCCAATTCACTGTTGCAGAAAATATAACCGTTGTGATTTCTGATAATCCCGTAAACAACCGACAGACCGATACCCGTTCCCTTCCCCTGATCTTTCGTGGTGAAGAAGGGTTCGAAGATATGATCGAGATTTTCCTGATCGATGCCGCAACCCGTATCGGACATGGTTATCTGAACATACTCTCCCTCCCTGATCTGCGCGTTTTCCCGATATACCGGGGCGGAAAACGCCACGTTTCGCGTTTTGATGCAAAGCTCCCCGCCATTGGGCATGGCGTCTTTGGCATTGACCGACAGGTTCATGATGATCTGGCCCAACTGGGCCGCATCGCCTTTAACCGGACGCAGGTCGTCCGCCAGATCGAAGCGCAGGCGAATTGTCTTGGGCAGGGTACGTATAAGCAACTTGTAATAATTACGAATTTCTTCATTGAGGTCGACGGCGGTTAAGGTGCTCTCCATTTTACTGCTGAAGATCAGAAGTTGATTGATCAGATCCGTCGCCCGCTTGGTCAAGCCTTTCATTTTATCAAGGTATTTCCAATCAGCGTCCGATTCCTGCTTCTGAATCATCAGGAGTTGATTATAAGAAATGATGGCCTGCAAGATGTTGTTGAAATCATGGGCAATGCCGCCGGTCAGGGTCCCGATCGCATTCATTTTCGAAGCCTGGTTCAACTGCTGCTCCAGTTTACGCTGCTCTGTCACATCCTTCAGGATGCCAACCATACCCGTCATTTTATTCGCAGCGTTGAAGTTGGGCGCACCGCTCAAATTAAACAGACGCATGGAACCGTCTTGTCTCTGGAGTTTTATTTCGAGATTCTTAAGGGTTCCTTTGCCATCCATGACCGCCAGAAAGAGACTCCGATACGGGATCACATCCTCCTGCTTCATGAAATCGGTCAAATAACGTCCGGTCAAGTCTTTCTCGGTGTATCCCAGGAGATCTGCCGCCACCGGATTGATATAGGACACAAGCCCATGCTGATCTGTCGTGAAGATGATGTCGGGAGAGTTCTCACTCAGGGTCCGGAAGCGCTCCTCACTCTCCTTAATTCGCCCCAGCGCTCTGGCGTTGTTGATGCTGATGCCTATCTGGGGCGCAATCCCCATCAGCAGGCTTAATTCCTGCTGGTTCAGCGGTCTTTGAGACTGGTAATTGTCCACCGCCAGGATACCTTCGGATACACCTTTGCAGGCTATCGGCACGCAGATGAAGGAATTGACCCCTAATTTTTGCACCAGATCTAGGCTACGCGAGGAAATATCCTGGTGAAGTTCTTTGGTGTCACTGATTAAAAAAGACTTCTGCTGATTGAAGGCAAGCACGAAGGGGCCCTTGGATTGGGGATTATCCAAGTGAAATTCCGTCTGCTTGAGAATTTTCTCCAGTTCGGGCGCATAACCGTAGCCGCTGGCATAGACCAGCCTGGTCCGTTCCGGGTTCGCCAGCATGATCATGCCCCGGTCGAAATCAAGCCGCTTTTTCAACGTTTCCATAACAAATTTGATCAGTTCGTCGATATCCAGCATGCTTGACACGGCCTGACCGATTTCCTGAACCAGCAGGGCATTGTTGTAGCTGATCCGGATTTGATCGAGGAGGCGATTGGCTGCATCGCCCTGAATTTCCATGATTGTCTGCATGGCCTTCTTTTCCAGGTACTGATCATAATATAAGATACCGAAAACACCGGTGACCAGCACCAACGCCGTGGAGAGGAACGGAATCAGGGGGATTGTAAATCCACAAACCACCAATGCCACAAGCAGAAACATCGCCGCATAGGTGCGGATCGGACGCCATCTCAGAAATGCAGGCTCTTCCCAACTGATGAGATACCGGCAACAGTTTTCTCCCTGATGAAGACATTCCGGATGCTCCAAAGTCGGAAGCTTGTTCGTGAATAATTGCGCCACCGCCTCAAAACTTCCCTTAAAATTTTCGCACTGATAAGGTTTAACCGCCACGCCTGCCAAAGGTTTTATAATAATTTCAACCTTGTTGCGGCTTATCTTTTTGGTCTGGAAGGTTACGCCCCGATTCAGATAAGAGGCAATCTTGCTCAGCATGTTATAGGCTTGGACCGGCGTCAGAAAACCGAAGATGAACTGCCGAATGATATTAATGGACTTGGAGGAGGCCATGTAACGACCGGCCTCCCGAAAAATGAGCGGATCGCCGGTTTGTTTCATCAGTGCATCGTGAAAATCGTCCACTTGCCGTTGTGTCAGCCAGTGTCCCTCGTCTTCCACTTCATAAGATGTGATGTGGGAGTCTTTTAATAAAGCCTGGATGTCCACATCCGGGCGCACATTTCGCAAATACTCTAAAAACGTTCCTATTATTCTGCTGTTGTACAGTCTTGGTTCTTGCATCGGTTCCTCTTAATCATATCTTATCCGATACCTCTTACTTAAAAACTCAATGTATTCATCCGCATACTGCATGTCCAGAATCCACAGCAAATATTGCTTATTCTCATCTTCCATTTTAACTTTATCGGCATAATCGGCCGGACAGATTAATAAAGAAACAGACCCCGCCGGGAATTTATTCATGACGGAAGAAACGGCGCGGAATAATATATCCGGATCAAGGTCGAGATCCATGAGGAAAATCTTGAAGCCGTTCAGCAAATTGGACAGATTAATCCCGACATCCGATTCCTCGCCAATGACAAACGCTTTGGGATAATTCAAATGGGTCAGCACATACATTTTCCACTTGCGGACAAAACCGCATTCGGCAAAAATGTCTCCAACCGGTCTGCCGTTTTGCAGACGGTCATGCGCAATAATTGCTCCAAAGAGGCCTCCATAGTGATTCCGGTAGAACTGTTCAAATTCCCATTTATCCGCCGCCGTACATTCCCTTAAACGCCAGCCCGCGGGTAAATCGCGGAATGCTTTCTCCCCCGGAAAGGTAACATATGCAAACTGATCGACGGAGCAGTGCTGGGCATTGTCATGCTCCCGGGTGAACCCGCCGAAAACCCGCGCCGGGAATTTATTTTCCGGGCGGAAATAGGTGATGACGTAGTCCATATTCGCCGAGGGCAAACGATTCAGATCTTTCAAATAATAGATTAACTGCTTCAAGACGACCAGGCCGATGGGTCGTCCCCCTATCGGCCTGGCCGCATGGTGGTGGACCATCCAGGTGCGCTCGTAGGCCCTCAACATGGCAATATGACCGTAGATTTTCCCATCGCGCTGGTATGTAAAATGCCGGGCAATCTCCGGGGTTTCCTCATAAAGCCGCCGATAGACATCCCGAAACTGCTCCTTGAATGCCTGAATGTTTTTATACTTTTGCGGATAAATAAAATCCGTATCGAAGAAAAATTCCCAAAGCTCTTCTAAATTGACCTCATTGGTCATCCCGGAGTCGGAACCATGGAGATGGTTGATGATCTGATTCAGGTGGCTGTAACTGGTCAAGTCCATATCGAGAATCACCAATCCGAAACGCGTCTGCTCCGGCTCCTCTCTCCGGTAAATCACCTGCACCTTGCAACGTAATTTCATCAGTCCCGCATAGGTGATCGTCATATCCGGAATAATCATCCCCGGCATCAGAATCGATTCGCTGGGCTTATTGCAGAGGGAAAAACCCGTTGTGGAAATATCGGCGATCTCTCGTTGCAAACGTTTATTTATGAAGGGATGTTCAAAAATCGCATACAGGGGCGCGGAACTTTTCCGTCGAGGATTGCGCAACGCCCTGGCCTTAAATCTTTTGATGCAATCATCGATGGGCGCAAAAACCAGTTCGTGACTTTTTCCATCCGGTTTCTCACGGCTGCAACGGCAAATACCCGAATAGAAGACGCTGCCCCGATTGGACAGACGGACGGTTGCCGGCACCTCCGAATTGAAGCAATGAAAGGAAAATTCCGAACCAGATTGCACCCTTAATCGAAAAGCCTGAGGGCTGAAATCAACCATTTCCCCTTCTGCCTGAAACCCATCCTGCCATAATTCGACCCTGACGTCACGGCAACCATATCTGGGGAACTGGCGTCTGCTGACGACGAGTGCCGATTCGGGTAATTCGAGGGTGAACCCGTCACAATCCCTGGACATCAGACGTCCGGATACAACAATGAACGATTGGTCATGGGGCAGGATCAAATATTTCAAGCGATAATGTTCGAGTTTATACAGGGCGTAGGTTTTAGCCCAGCGGCAATACAGCAACTTGCCCAGGCAGGGGTCGGGCTGAACCTCGATCAGGACACTCTCGTCATACTCGGGATGTGTGAGCAGAGCATAGATGGGATCGGCCTTGAAATGTATGTAATTCAGGGTATTGGCCAGCTTCTGCCGATCCAGGTGATCTGCGGCCGCCATCGATCGCATAAGCTCCGGGTGACGAAACATCCACGGCGGAAGCGTCGGTTCTGATTTCGACTGACTCTCATTGAACCAAACGTGACTGATAGCAGCCTCCATCTGTTTTGAACTACTTCCTTCGGTTGCTTGATTATAGGGAGAGCCTTACGACGTGTCAACGAAATAAATGGGAACCTCGCAGGTTGATCGCTCAACGGAAAGCGAAGAAGGTGAGCAGTCCGGTTGGTTGAAAAACAACCATACGGACCCTTTGATCTTCAGAAGTCAGAGCCGTCCCAAAGAGAGTTGCTGCCGTTCAATATCCAGGATTTTCTTACCCAGCCGGCTTTGAAGCTCCTTGTCGCCTCCGTTAAACGCACAGGCGACATAGCGGTAATCCTCTTTTTCCACCACGCGGATCACCCGGGCCAGCAGTTTGATCGGTACTTCGTCGATCACCAGAATCATGGGCAATTCACCCTTGGGGGTGCTGCTGATTTTGGAGAAAGGCTGGCTGAAAATAACCCCCCCCAGGGAAATGTCCACAATCGGGTATTCCTCCTTGTTGATCACAAGCAGAAGGCCGCAATCGGCAGCAGGTTTTACCCGGTAGGATTCACGCAGATCGACTTCGGTGGATTCCGACTTCACATCGGCCGAAACCGCCATGACCTTGGCCTGGGAGGCAATTTCATAGTCTTTGATAAATCCCGTCACCCGGGCCAGAAAACCGTAGCGCTGCGGCTTCCCCTCCTGGGTCAGTACCGCGGAAAGCAGCATGTAACGCCCAATATGGGATCTCAACAGGGGAGGAGACGTCTGAGAGAAAATGACTTTTTTGTCCTGTATGTCATAAATCATGGCACGAGGATAGATGGTCTTCCCCGAATCCAGAACCATGGAAATCTGGATGGCCATTCCGGGCCGGATCAGCATGAAATCGTAAACCTCGCCTTTATCAACGTTTTTCTTCTGGTTTGCTGCAGAAAACGGCTTTGCATGAATTGGCGCGTAGTATATGATGGGTCGGAAAGGACTGTCAAATATATTTGTTGAAAATTCCCAAATTAATTCACCCTGCCCCGTCGGGGGATTTCGTCATGAGCCATTCACCATGATTGCGAACCGAGTATGACAAGGAATCTCTCAGAAATCCGGGTCATGGAATCGGTCACGTCCATCATCGACGCCCGGGAACTGAAAAAGCATTTCGGCTCACTGGAAGCCGTAGCCGGCATCTCTTTTGAAGTCCGCCCCGGAGAATGCTTCGGTATTTTAGGACCGAACGGCGCAGGCAAGACCTCCACCATCCGGATGATTTACGGGTTATCTCCTGTCAGTAGCGGTACCCTGCGGGTATTCGGCCGGGATATCGGCACGGATTACCGGTCCATCAAGGCCCGTATCGGTATCTGCCCTCAGGAGAACAACCTCGATCCCGATCTGACGGTTCTCCAGAATCTCGAAGTCTATGCCCGTTATTTTTCCCTTCCTCCCACTCTCGCCCGGGAACGAGCCTTAAATCTGCTTCAGTTCATGTCGCTGGAAACACGACGTGAGGCAAAAGTTACGGAACTCTCCGGCGGGATGATGCGCCGCCTGATTATCGCCCGGGCGCTGCTCAACCAACCGGACCTGCTGATCCTTGATGAGCCGACCAGCGGCCTGGACCCCCAGTCCCGCCATCAGGTCTGGGAACGTCTGAATGAACTTCGTGCCAAAGGCATGACCATGCTTTTGACCACGCACTACATGGATGAAGCGGCGCGACTCTGTGATCACTTGATGATCATGGACCAGGGGAAAATCCTCGTGGAAGGAAAACCTGTGGAGTTGATCCATAAATATGTCGGCCGGCATGTAATCGAAGTCAGCGAGCCGGAAGAGGACCTTCGAAAACACGTCCGGGCCAAAGGTCTGTCCCATGAGGATTTGGGGCATCTGTTGATTATTTACGGAAATCATCATGACCAGCTTTACCATGAAATCAGTTCCCATTACTGCCGGGAGGGGTGTCTGATGCGCATGGCTACATTGGAGGATGTTTTCCTGAAACTGACGGGAAGGGGGCTGCGTGAATGATGCGTATTTCCTGGCGATTCATGCATGTCTGGCAGCGTAATTTTCTCGTTTACCGCCGCACCTGGCTGGTGAGCTTCATCCCGCCGCTGCTGGAACCGCTCTTTTACCTGCTGGCCTTCGGGATCGGCATGAGCTTCCTGGTCGGGTACCTGCATTACGAGGGCATGGAAATATCCTATACGCTCTTCATTGCGCCGGCCCTGATCGCCATCAACATCATGAGCAATGCCTTCTACGAAAACACCTACGCCTCTTTTGTCCGGATGTATTACCAGAAAACCTTCGACGCCATGATGGCCACGCCGCTGACGGTCGAAGAGATCATTACGGGTGAAATGATCTGGGGCGCGACCAAGGCGGTTCTGGCCACGGCGGTAATGATGGTCGTCATCAGTTGTTTCGGTTTGATCCGGTACCCCGACGGCTTGCTTCTGCTGTGGGTCGCCTTTCTGGGCGGCCTGGCATTCGGTTCCCTGGGGATGATTTTTACGGCCTTTGTCCCTCATATCGAACTTTTCAATCTCCCCATTTTTCTCTTTATCACCCCCATGTTCCTCTTTGGCGGCACATTCTTCCCTCTGGAAAACCTGCCGGTCTGGGCGCAACAGTTTGCCCTTATCCTACCTTTGACTCATCTGGTGAACCTGTGCCGGTCCTGTTCCTACGGCGTCTATGGAAACCTGTTCTGGTGGAGTTTCCTGTATCTGATCGTATTAACCCTGGTGTGCTTTCCCTTGGCCATTCGTGGCATGTATCGCCGCCTGATAAAATAAGCAATCGGAAGGCATGATTTTTCCGGCCAATTTATATATCATGTTAAAGGATTATCACCATGCACGCCCCTTGCGGGTTGAATCGGTACGTCATGAACAAAGGAGGCCTCTATGGTTATCGGTGTCTTGAAGGAAATCAAGGAAGGGGAGAACCGCATTGCCCTGACGCCCGCGGGAGTCAAAACCCTGAAGCTCGACGGCCATACGGTTTTAGTAGAGACGGACGGCGGTCAGGGCAGCGGCATTACCAACGAAGAGTACCTCCGGGAGGGGGCGGAACGCCTTCCCGCTCGGGAAATCTACGCCCAGGCGGATTTGATCATCAAGGTAAAAGAACCCCTGGAAGCCGAATGGGATTCCTACCGGGCAGGCCAGATGCTTTTCACCTACCTCCACCTCGCGTCATCCGAACCCTTGACTCGGGCTCTGTTGGATCGAAAAATCACCGGTATCGCCTATGAAACCGTCCAGACCCCGGATGGACGCCTGCCCCTTCTGACCCCCATGAGCGAGGTCGCCGGTCGAATGTCGATCCAGATGGCCATGCGCTTTCTGGAAAAAGACTACGGCGGGCGGGGGGTTCTCTTAAGCGGTGTTCCCGGTGTTCCCCCGGCGGAGGTGGTCATCATCGGCGGCGGGGTGGCGGGCCTTAACGCCGCCAAGGTTGCCTGCGGTCAAGGGGCCCACGTCACAATTCTGGATATCGATCACGAACGTCTGCGGTACATCGACGATATACTGCATGGGAATGTGATTACGGTTTATTCCAATCCCTACGCCATTGAAAAGGCCACAGGATACGCCGACGTCCTGATCGGAGCCGTCCTGATTCCCGGCGCCAAAGCGCCGGTTCTGGTGACCCGGGACATGGTTTCCCGCATGAAGCCGGGCTCGGTCATCATCGATATCTCCGTAGATCAGGGTGGATCGGTGGAAACAACACATCCGACCACCCATGCCAATCCGATTTACATGGTGCATGATGTGATTCACTGCGGGATTCCGAATATCCCGGCTTCCGTCCCCCGGACCTCCACCTTTGCCCTCACGAACGCCACCCTGCCGTATATTCGCATGATCGCCAATAAGGGACTTCGCAAAGCGGCCCTGGAGAATGCCGCCCTTTCCGGCGGAATCAACTGCGCCGGCGGCGCCCTCACCCATCCCATGGTGGCGGAAGCGTTCGGCATGAATTGGCTGTCCTGGCGGGAGGCGCTGCCATAACCTTTGGACTCGCCTTGACAAAGGATTGAATCTATGAAAGGTTTCCTTGAGATATGCCACCGGATATCAGGATATGCTTGTCTTGGAGCCCGGCGAGGATGAAGAAATATGGTACCTAAATATTTTCAGGTGAATGACTTTTGTTTGATCAACTGATTCAAAATCTGGCTTTAACCCTGAAGGATTCTTTCTATCTGGCGCCCCTGATCGCTTATTTAGGGGGGGTGCTGGTCGGATTTACACCCTGCGTCTATCCGGTTATTCCGGTAACCGTTGCCTTTATCGGCGCCCGGAGCGCCAACACGCGCACCCGGAGTTTTCTCCTTTCGTTCTTTTATGTTCTGGGTATTGCGCTGACCTACACATTGCTGGGCGGCATTGCCGCTTTGTCAGGCAGACTTTTCGGACAGATCCAGGCGAATCCATGGACTTACATCATCATGGCCAATGTCTGCATCCTGATGGGTTTATCGATGCTGGAGCTGTTCAGTTTACGCCTGTACACACCGGAGGCAATTTCCCGCTTCCAGAACCGAAAAAAAACAGAAGGCTGTCTCAGCAGCTTTCTTATCGGTGTTCTGTCGGGATTTGTCCTGGGACCCTGTACCACGCCGGTTCTCACGGTACTCCTCACCTACGTTGCCAGCCGCCAGAATCCTGTGTTCGGCATGGCGCTCTTGTTCCTGTTTTCCCTGGGTATCGGCACGCTTCTGATTCTGGTCGGCACATTTACTGCCTTTCTGACCCGCCTCCCCAAATCGGGCCCCTGGATGGTGCGAGTAAGCCACCTTTTCGGATGGATGATGATCGGGATCGGTGAATATTTTCTGATTCTTGCCGGAACGCTTTGGCTGTAAGAGAAAATCATGGGCACTATTTCACATCAGAGCAGCATATTCGGAAAGTCACGCCGGAAAGACGGGCATCTGGACCGCATGGTTTGCACGATGATCCTGCTGTTTTTCCTTGTAATTTCCTGCAGTCCCGGCCCGGAGATCGAATGGCAGGAGGAAGGGGAAGCCCCCGATTTCACCCTTCAGGATTTAGATGGCCAAGCATTCCATCTTAAATCTGAACGCGGCAAAATGGTCCTGATGATCTTTACGACAACCTGGTGTCCATCCTGTCGTGAACTCATCCCCGCCTACCGGGAACTTTATCAAGTCTACGGGAAACGAGGCCTGGTCATGGTTAATGTGAATATTCAGGAACCTCTGGCGAGAGTCAGGGAATTTGCAAAGAAAAATCAAATTCCCTACCGGATCTTGCTGGATGAATACGGCAGCGTCGGCATGGCTTACGGCGTCATGGGCGTGCCCGCCATGATCCTGATTAATCAGGATGGTGAACTGATCAGTTCGGATACCATAACGATTCTGGAAATCCTGGGAAAAATGTTTCCCGAACATGGACCGTCGTCCCTGTCCGATCGTTCAGGCCGGCCACAGGAGGCAATCAATTGATCAGCCCGGGATCTTCCCGGACGGCCAGTTTCTCCTGCGATAAAATTTGATCGATCTGGCATTCCCCGTATCCGGATCGCTTGTTCGCCATACTGATTCGTGCCGTTAAGGTCTCCAACGAGCCCTGGGACGCACAGGCAAAATCGGCTTTCTTGTTCTGCATGGTACTGATTCCATTGACGACGGAATCATACACCTTCAAATTACCATTACCTAAGTGCTTGAGTTTAATAATGAGATCGGTTTTGTCGTTGGGAAGAGCCACCTTCACCGCGATGGTTTTATCCGTGCAATGGTCTTCGGCAATGAAAAAGTCGGGTGGATCACCCTGGGTGTAATTCTGAAAAGCCAATGCAATAAAAATGGATAAATTTGAATAGGCAGCCAGGGTAAAATCGTTCTTCTGTTTTTCCGTTCCGGCAGCCCATACGTCCTTCCCGGCAACGAACGGAATCAGGACATCCATAAATAC
>Ga0302253_1000707_pt1 | contig 24924 bp, 17 predicted proteins | sample AAG_RA_Trp_MG_FD_193537 | JGI IMG/M metagenome (GOLD analysis project Ga0302253, IMG submission 193537) | Enriched activated sludge microbial communities from anaerobic digester in WTTP, New Holstein, Wisconsin, United States - AAG_RA_Trp | ecosystem: Engineered > Bioreactor > Anaerobic >...
GGCCGATGCGGGCGCACGAGCTGGTCTACGAGAAGCCGTTTCAGGAGCTGCTCGGGCAGGTCGACAACGAGACCACCATCCTCATGGGCCACACCCGCTGGCGCACCCGGGGCAACGAGTTCAACAACCGCAACAACCATCCCATCCGGGCCGGGATCATCATCGGCACGCACAACGGCACCATCTACAACGCCGATTATCTGTTCCGCCGACTCGGGCTGCCGCGCTACGCCGAAGTGGACAGCGAGCTGATCTTCCGCCTGGCCGACCGCTTCGCGCCCGAAGGCCCCATCGACCAGGAGGGCCTGAAGAAGGCGCTTGCCCTCTGTCGCGGCCAGATGAGCGCCGTGCTGGCCTCGCGGCTCGACCCCAGCACCATCACCGTACTCAAGGGCAACAAGCCACTCTGCCTGCGCATCCACCGCCAGCACCGGGTGGTGCTCTACGCCTCGGACGACGCCTTTATCGACTTTGCCGTGAACAACGAGAAGGGCTGGCGCGAGCTGGAGGTGCCGCCCATGACCATGCTCACCATCCGCCACGAGGATGTGCGGGCCATCGAAAACAGCGAATTCCGCTTCATCCCCCAGGAGCGCAAAGGGACATTGCCCGAAGGAGTGAATGCATGAACATTGGAGACACCGCGAAGCTGAACACAAACCCGGAAGACCCTCCCGAGACCATCCTCCGGCTCTTCGTCTACGGCACACTGAAACGGGGTTACTGGAACCATCAACGCTTCTGCGCCCAGGCCCGCAGCATCGAACCGGCCGTGGTCTGGGGCAGGCTCTACCATCTCAACGCCGGGTTCCCGGCGCTCGAGGTGCCGGAAGGACTGATCCTGGGCCGGGGCACCGCCGATCCACTGGCCGACGCCCGCAGGCAGCAGGAGATCGGCACACCGCGTTTCGGCCGCCCGACCGGAGACTGGGATCTGATCCATGGGGAACTGGTGACCTTCACCGACCCACAACGCGACCTGCCGCCCATCGACCGGCTGGAAGGCTTCCGGCCCGGCGGGCACAGCATGTACCAACGGGTGATGGTGGCGGTATTGGTGAACAGAAAGCCCTGCGCCGCCTGGATTTACGACGGGTCGCCGATGCGTCCAAGTCTATCCGGTAAGCGAACCGAAAGGATCTGGACAGGGACTTCATTCGGATAAACTCGGTTAAAAAGGCAAACATTGCCTTGACATTTTCTCGCCCGCCACGTAGTTTTATTCTGTTTTAGTCCGACCAAACCGGATGAGAACGGGTATAGACCACCCAAACCTTAAACATTTGGCTTTGTCACCGTTTGAGATGGCGGCGAGCACCCGGAGTTAAGACGATGGAAGACAGATGGCTATCCGTAGATGAGATTGGGGCCTATCTCGGCATAAAGCGAGATACGGTCTACAAGTGGATCAACGAAAAAGCCATGCCTGCCCACAAAATTGGTCGTCTCTGGAAATTCAAGAAAGACGAAATCGACGAGTGGGTTCGCAAAGGCGGAGCAAGTGAGACCAGCGGTGAGCATGACGGAAAAGAATAAACAATTATCCCGGTTCGGGTTCAGCTTCGAACGCGGAGGCGCTCATACTTCTCGCACCATGATGCTTGAGGAGCTGGGGGCCTTATTGACCTATGTCGACCGGCCCGAGGCTGAGAAGAGCGATTACCTCCAGGCGATAGATGATGAGAACTGCCTGGGCAAGCGCTCTGGCAAGACCCGCACGCTCACCTATCGACATCTCGTTGATCTTTACTCGCTTGACCGCACCAACGTCCTCTTCCGGGCTCTTCTCTACTTTTGGAATCGCGACATCGACGGGCAACCGCTGCTGGCGCTGCTCTGCACATTCGCTCGGGACTCCATTTTCCGGTCTACAGCACCGTTCATTCTGAAATTTCCTGAAGGCGCAACGATTACCCGTGAGTCTCTTGAGGAGTTTATTGACGCCCAAGAGCCTGGCCGCTTCAGCAAGGCGACGCTGAAGTCAACGGCGCAAAACATCAATTCAACGTGGACCAAGTCCGGCCACCTCTATGGACGCGCCCGGAAAGTGCGCTCCCGCGCTAATCCTACCGCCGGGAGCGTCTCTTACGCTTTGCTCCTTGGCTATCTCGCAGGCAGTAGAGGACAGGCGCTTTTCCAAACGGAATACACCAAGTTGCTCGATTGCACGTTCGACAAAGCCATTGAACTTGCCGAATCGGCCTCTCGCAAAGGCTGGATCGTGTTCAAACGCGTGGGTGACGTCATCGAGGTTCTGTTTCCGAACCTGATCAATCAAGAAGAAATGGAGTGGCTTCGTGAGCAGAGTTAAGCGGCTGATACAGTCCTACAGCAAATACATCTCCGTTCCGTGGCGCGATGATGCCGCTGCTGCACAGCGCGTGATCTTCTGTGTTTACAACGAAACGGAGGAACGCTGGCTGCGGGCCAAAGTCGATGAATTTGAAATCGTCACGCGACAGGCAGGCCACGAGTGGGCCATGTTCGACCTGACGGATACTTTTGCCATTTGGCTCGCCTCGCAAAGGTACGCCAAGAGCTACTTTCAGAAGCCGCATCTGCTCTCCACGCTACTGCCGAAATACCTCGCATTCATCACCGATGAATTCGAGACCTTCCTCCAAAAGAACGAGATCGGACCCGATTCCGTCGTGGCAATTAAAGGCGTCGGTTCGCTTTTTGGATTTCTGAAAGTGAAAGAGGTCGTCGACAAGTTGGCCCCGATGGTCAAGGGACGGCTGCTGGTCTTTTTCCCGGGCAGCTATGAAAACAACAACTACAGGCTGCTGGATGGCTATGACGGGTGGAACTATCTCGCCGTACCGATCACTGCGGACAAGGAATATTGAACGAGGGGTTGATGATGAATAATCGCGATATTTACCAAAAAGATCCGGCCACCCGAAAGCTGATCAACGAAGGTGTGGCAAGCGTTAACGACGAGAAGACCAGTCAGGCCCTGGCGGTACTCCGTTACGAGCTGGAGACCTTCGTCTGTGACGGCCAATACGAGAAAGGGATGTCACACGTCCTCGAGACCTACCTGAAAAACATCGACCAGGCACAGCAACCCGCTGTCTGGGTCAGTGGTTTTTACGGATCAGGTAAATCGCACCTCGTCAAAATGCTTCGTGCGCTTTGGGTTGACACGGTCTTCGAGGATGGAGCCACGGCTCGCGGCATTGCCAACCTGCCTCAAGGCATCACTGATAATTTCAAGGAACTGAGCACCCAGGCCAAGCGCCATGGGGGCTTGCACGCCGCATCCGGCACGCTGGGAGCCGGTGCAAGCGGAAGTGTCCGTCTGGCACTCCTGCGCATCATCTTCAAATCCGCTGGCTTGCCTGAGCAATACCCGGTTGCCCGCTTCGTCATGTGGCTCAAGCACGAAGGCATCTATGATCAGGTCCGCGCCCATGTTGAACAGAATGGCTTCGACTGGGACGAAGAGCTGGACAACTTCTACGTGGCTGAGGGCCTTCACGACGCCTTGGTTCAGGCCAAGCCAAAGCTCTTCTCATCACCCGTATCCTGCGTCGAGACCCTTAACAATCTCTATCCTTACGTTCAGGACGTCTCCAGTGATGACATGCTCAAGGCGATTCGGCAGGCCCTGACGAAGGATGGCAAATTCCCCCTGACGCTTGTCGTGCTCGACGAGGTTCAACAGTACATCGGCGAAGACAGCCAACGCTCAATTGATGTCCAGGAGGCGGTGGAAGCCTGCAGCAAAAACATTGGCGGCAAACTCCTCTTCATCGGCACCGGTCAGACGGCCGTGACCGGTACCAGCAACCTGAAAAAGCTCGAGGGACGTTTCACCATCCGTGTGGAGCTCTCCGATGCCGATGTCGATGCGGTCATTCGTCAGGTCATTCTGGCCAAGAAGTCGGAAGCCAAGACGCCCATTGAGCAGATCATGCAAACCAATCTGGGCGAGATCTCCAGACACCTGGCAGGCACAACCATCGGCCATCAGCAGGACGACATTGCTTTCTTCCCCCAGGATTATCCGATTCTTCCGGTGCGTCGCCGTTTTTGGGAAAACACCCTCCGGGTGCTGGATCAGACCGGAACCGACAGTCAGCTCCGCAACCAGCTCAGTATGATTCACAAGGTCATTCAGACCAATCTCAACGAATCTCTGGGAAGTGTTGTTCCGGCTGACTATCTCTATTTTGATTCTGCCGACAAGCTGTTGCAGTCGCGCATCCTGCCCCGCAAGGTCCATGAAAAGACCATGAGCTGGAGCAAGGGGTCGGATGACGAACGACTCATGGGGCGTGCCTGCGGTCTGGTGTTTCTCATCAACAAGCTCGCCAGCAGCAATAATGAAATTGGCATCCGCGCCACTATCGACACCCTGGCCGATTTACTGGTTGAGAATCTTTCCCGTGGCTCTGGTGCCCTGCGCAGTAAGTTGCCCAGCCTGCTGGATAAATGCGAACTGCTGATGAAGGTCGGTGATGAATACCGTATCCAGACCGAAGAGAGCGCGGCCTGGAGCGACGAGTTCTTGAGCCAGCGTTCCGCCTTGTCCAACGAGGCGCACCGTATCGAGGCCGAACGCGACGACCGCATCCGCAAGAAATTCGGCGAGATGGTGCGCAAGCTCTCCCTCACCCAGGGTGGCTCGAAGGTCACCCGCGACATCTATCCGGTGTTTGACGCCCAGCTTCCCACCGATGCCGATCAGCGCATTTGCGTCTGGGTTCGCGACGGCTGGAGCATTGACGAAAACTCGGTGCGGGCCGATTCAAGGCAAGCGGGCAATCAGTCCCCGACTGTTTTTGTGTTCATTCCCAAGCGTTCGGCTGATGACCTCCGCCACCACCTCATCGATTACAAGGCCGCCAGCGCTACGCTGGATAAGCGCGGTGTTCCCAATACTCCGGAAGGCACCGAAGCCCGAGCGGCGATGGAGACCACCAAGCAGACCGCCGAAGGCAAGATCCGTGAACTGCTCGAAGAAGCCTTCTCCGGAGCCCGTGTCTTTCAGGGCGGCGGCAATGAAATCCTCGGCAACGATCTGCAAGAGATGGTGCTGGAAGCCTCCGGCAACGCGCTGCAGCGGCTCTACCCGCAGTTTCATACCGCCGACCACGTGGGCTGGTCCAAGGTTTATGAAAAAGCCCAGAAAGGCGCTCCTGATGCGCTCAAGGCCGTTGGCGACGAAGGCGAACCTGCGAAAAATCCGGTGTGCAAAGCCATTCTCGGCTTCATTGCCGGTGGCAAAAAAGGCGCGGACATCCGCACTCAGTTCGAGTCTTCACCCTACGGATGGTCGCGTGACGCCGTGGACGGCGGCCTGCAAGTGCTGTTGGTGGCCGGGCTGATCCGGGCGCAGGACGAGCGAGGCCAAACCCTCGACGCCAAGGAGCTGGAGCGCAAAACCATCGGCAAGGTGATGTTCAAGGTGGAATCCGCCACCGTCACCACCGCCCAACGTATCCAGATCCGCAAGCTGTTGCAGAAGGTCGGGCTCTCGGCCAAGCAGGGCGAGGAGCTGGCCTATATACCGCAGTTCCTGCAGAAAATGGTGGAGCTTGCCGACCAGGCTGGCGGTGAGGCACCGAAACCGGCCCGGCCGGACACCACGCCCCTCGACGAAATCCGCCTTACTGCGGGCAATGAGCAACTGCTTGCCCTCTACAACCGGCGGGAAGAGTTGGGCGGCAACATCGATAGCTGGACCGACCTTGCCGAGCGCATCACCAAACGCTGGCCCAACTGGAGCGTATTGAAGCGCCTGATGACCCACGCCTCCGGGCTTCAGGACGCCGAGGTAATCCTGGCCCAGGTGAAGACCATCGAGCAGCAGCGCCAGCTACTCGAAGAACCCGACCTGGTCGGGCCGCTGATCGCCAACCTGACCCAACTGCTGCGCGATGAGCTCAACAAGCTCGATGGCGAATATGCCTCCCGTCATGCGGAGGGGCTCAAGCGCCTGGCAGATGACAGTAACTGGCAGCAACTGGAACCGGAACAGCGCTACCAGCTCATGTCCGCCCAGTTCCTGCACGAATCTGCCCGGCCCAAGGTGGAGGTGCAGTCGACCAGCGACGTGCTGACCACCCTGGACAACTGCGCTCTGTCGATGTTTGCCGACCGTGTGGCAGCGATGCCCGCCCGCTTCGACAACGTCGCCAGCGGTGCCGCAGAACTGTGTGAACCCCAGGCTCAATTCATTCAGGTGCCGCGCCGCACGCTGAAAACCGACGAGGAGATCGATGCCTGGGTCGACGACGTGAAACAACAACTCAAGGCCGCCCTGCAAAACGGGCCGATAGTGATTCGATAAGCAGCCTTCAGGGGAAATAACGCATGCAGCCGCTCGACAAAACATTAAGAAACCGACTCGAACGCACCATCAAGGATGCGCGTGATATTGCCGAAGACGCCGCCCGTGCCGCGCTGGAACAACTAGGTGTGGGTGAAGCCGCGCCCTTTGCTCACTTGAGCGAACAGGACCGGGAGTTGCGCCGCAAGCTGCGCGTCCACGGCCGTCAACTGGGTGATTCCCTGAACGGCGGCAAGATCCAGACCATGGACCGCCTGATCGAAGAGGTCGCCTACGAGCACTGGCACCGCATGCTCTTTGCCCGCTTTTTGGCCGAGAACAATCTGCTGATGTATCCCGACCCGGACGATCCGGTGGCGGTCACGCTCGAAGAGTGTGAAGACCTCGCTGCCGATGAAGGCGCGGCCAACGGTTGGGAGCTGGCCGCCCGGTTTGCCGCCCGCATGCTGCCGCAGATCTTTCGGCTCGATTCGCCGGTTTTTCAACTCACCTTGCCGCCGGAGCATCAGCAGAAATTGGAGCGCCTGGTGGCCGACCTGGAGCTTCCGGTCTTCACCGCCTCCGACAGTTTGGGGTGGGTCTATCAGTTCTGGCAGGCCAAGAAGAAGGACGAGGTTAATGCCTCCGAGGTCAAGATCGGCGCACGGGAGCTGCCTGCCGTCACCCAGCTCTTCACTGAGCCCTACATGGTCAGCTTCCTGCTCGACAACTCCCTCGGAGCCTGGTGGGCGGCAAAACGGCTCACCGAGGCCGATCTCCAAAACGCCAGCAGCGAAGCGGAACTGCGCCGGAAGGCGGCGATCCCCGGTGTGCCGCTGGACTATCTGCGTTTTGTGCAGCAGGAAGATGGCCCCTGGGCACCGGCGGCCGGAACCTTCGACGGCTGGCCTGAGCAACTCGCCGAACTGAAGACCCTCGACCCCTGCTGCGGCTCGGGCCACTTTCTGGTGGCAGCCTTCCTGATGCTGGTGCCGATGCGCATGGAGCGCGACGGTCTTTCCGCCAGGGAGGCGGTGGATGCGGTGCTGCGGGAAAACATCCATGGCCTGGAGCTGGACCAACGCTGCGTGGAGCTGGCCGCCTTTGCCCTGGCGCTGACCGCGTGGAAATACCCGAGCGCTGGCGGCTACCGGGTGTTGCCGGAATTGAATGTTGCCTGCTCTGGGTTGTCGATCAGCGCCAAGAAAGAGGAATGGCTGGCACTAGCCGGGGCCAACACCAATCTGCGAATAGCGCTTGAAGGGCTTTACAAGCAGTTTAAAGACGCACCGGTACTCGGCAGCCTGATCAATCCAGAAACAAGCTTGGGCAAAGGTTCACTGTTTGAATTGAGGTGGGAAGAGGTTGGGCCGCTGCTAAATAAAGCGTTGGCAGGTGAGAAGGATAATGAAAAGACGGAGATGGGTGTTGTAGCCCGTGGGTTAGCAAAAGCATCTACAACTTTAGGATGCAAGTATTCGTTTGTTTTTACAAACGTCCCCTATCTAGGAAGAGGGAAACAAAACAACACTCTTTTTGATTTCCTTGAAAGAAACTATCCTAATTCTAAATGGGATCTAGCTACTGCGTTCATTGATCGCTGTATTGATTTAAGTTTAGCATCAGGCCTGATTTGTGTTGTCTCCCCGCAAAACTGGTATTTTTCGGCACGCTACAAATCGTTTCGCAATACGCTACTTTCAAAACGAGGAATCGTAGGTTGCTGCCGACTTGGATCTGGAGCATTTTCTAGTATTACAGGCGAGGTTGTTAAGGTAGGGCTTTCATTAATCAGTGCATCAAAAGTCAAAAATTTATTTTTGGTCGATGCAAACGACACATCTGGGACTGAGAATAAAGCATTTGATATTATTGACTCGAAGATTTCACTTAGATCAATTTCCGAAGTTTATGATGCACCTGATCATCGAATTATGTTCGGAGATCATGCGAGTGATGGCGTTCTCCTTGAGAACTTAGCAACCTGCTACCAGGGGTTGGTAACGGGTGACTCAAACAGGTTTCTTACTTGCTTCTGGGAAATACTGCCTGTAAACGGCTGGAACCCTTTTGTTAATGCGAGAAAAGGGAGCAACCTCGGTCTCAACAATTACATTCTTTGGGAACAAGGCCGAGGGCGTCTCCATGAATATGCAAAGGAAACGAGAGCTCGACTTCATGACATGCATGAAAGTGGCAACTTGGCATGGGGCAGCAAAGGAATAGCTATAGGAAGAGTAACGCGGCAAGTTGCACCGTACTTTGGTCATCAGTTTGATAATTCCGTAGCTGTAATAACTCCAAAGAAAACTGAAGATCTAAATGGTCTATATGCTTTTACTAATTCACCGGAATTTCAACAGCAGCTGCAGCTATTGGATCAAAAGCTGAGTTTAACAAACGCAACCATATTAAAAGTATTTTATGATTCTGATAAATGGCAAAGCACTAATGGTTTCCCAGAATTAAGGACTGATGACCCGACACAGTGGGCTTTCCATGGGCATCCTATATCAAGCGAAGAACCTCTCCACGTTGCTGTCGCCCGCCTCCTCGGCTATCGCTGGCCTGCCGAGTTGGATGCAAGCATGGAACTGGCCGACGAGCAGCGCGAATGGGTCAAGCGCTGCGAATCCTTGGCTGGCTACGCCGATGATGACGGCATCGTCTGCATCCCGCCGGTGCGGGGCGAGGCGTCGGCCTCTGACCGCCTGCTGAACCTGCTGGCCGCTGCCTACGGAGATGCCTGGTCCAACGACACCCTGGCCACGCTGCTCAAAAGCGCCGATCACGCAGGCAAGACGCTGGAGACCTGGCTGCGGGAGAAGTTCTTCACCCAGCACTGCAAGCTGTTCCAGCATCGTCCCTTCATCTGGCATATCTGGGATGGCCTGCGCGACGGCTTCGCCGCCCTGGTCAACTACCACAAGCTCGACGCCAAGCTGCTGGAGACCCTGATCTACACCTACCTGGGCGACTGGATCAGCCGCCAGAAGCAGGACATCGCCAGCGGCGTGGACGGAGCCCAGGAACGCCTGGCCGCCGCCGAGGCCCTCAAGAAAAAACTGGAGCTGATCCTCGAAGGTGAAGCACCCTATGACATCTTCGTGCGCTGGAAGCCACTGGAAAAACAGCCCATCGGCTGGGACCCGGATCTCAATGACGGCGTGCGCCTCAACATCCGCCCGTTTCTTACCGTGCCCGATGTCGGCAAGAGAGGCGCGGGCGTCCTGCGCGACAAACCCAACATCAACTGGAACAAGGACCGGGGCAAGGACGTAGAATCCGCCCCTTGGTATCACGTCTTTGACGGCGACCGCATCAACGACCACCATCTGACCCTGGCCGAGAAACGCGCCGCACGGGAGGCCGCCGAATGACCTTCTGCTACAAAGGAATGCGCTGGTTGAAATGCGACCTGCAGATGCAGACGCCTGCAGATGCAAGGCATTGGGCCGGAGACCGCCTCGAAGTCGGACAAGAGGCTGCCGCAGCGAAGGCTTTTGCGGAGGCCTGTTATGAGAAGGGGCTGGATGTGGTGGGCATTACCGACCACAACTTTCTGAGCAAGGACTTTATTCCACATCTGCAGACTGCGTTCGATGAGATTGATCGGGAGTTCAGCCACAAGATCACCTTGTTTCCAGGATTTGAGTTCGAGGCGGCTGGCGTTGGCAGGGGCGTTCATGTTCTTTGTCTTTTCGAACCAGGAACGGACCTGACTCGGCTGGACTCGATTCTTACGGAATGCGGTGTGAGCTACCCGAGAGTGAATGCGGCAGGACAGCTCGAAAAATCAGACAAAAATCTGAAAGAGATTTTGCGCATCACCCAAGACAAGTATGGCGGAATCGTCATCATGCCGCATGCAACAAGCAATGACGGCATTTTCGACAACGATTCGATAGCGGAATGGTTGCAACAGGATCAATTCACGAATCCTGATCTGCTTGCGGTAGAAGTGCCAAAGCCTGTCCAATTGATGAGCGCTGGATATCAGCGGCTTCTCCGTTCTGGCGACGATTGTCAGCCAGGCTGGAAGCGCATTCGCCCCATTGCCACACTCATGTCTTCGGACAACAAGAAGCTGGTCGACTTCGATGAGCATCAGAAGCCGACGCCTAACAGCATTGGCTACCGGTACTCATGGTTCAAAATGTCCGAGCCCTCCATCGAGTCGCTCCGCCAGGCATTCCTCGACCATGAATCCCGCATCATTCTGCCGGAAGACGTTTCGACAGATACGCACCCGGCACAGCGCGTTCGTCAGGCGACCATCAAGTCGATCTCGATCAAGAACGTGGCGTTCCTGGCCGACCAGCAGGTCCATTTTTCCCCCAACATGAACTGTGTGATCGGTGGCCGAGGCAGCGGGAAATCCACCTTGCTTGAATATCTGAGAATCATCCTGGGCAAGGACAAATCGAAGGATCTTGATTACGGGACTAAAGAGCGGATCAAACGTGTACGCGATACGCTGAACGAACCCCGTGCAGAAGTCGAGGTGTGCTGGGTCAGCGCGGATGGCGTCGAAGATCGTATCGTTTGGCAAAACGGCAGCCCCACCGTGCAGGGTCGCGACCTGGCCGATCCTGAAACCTTTTTCAATAGCTTGCCTCTTCGCTTTTACAGCCAGCAGCAGCTCAACCGGCTGACCGAGTCGAAAACCGATGACGGAAGCGTTCGGCAGGCTCAACGACTGCTGGAACTGGTCGACGGATTCACCAAAAACGAACTGGATGAGCTGGCGGATCGGGAGCACAAGCTCAAGCTGCAAATCCAGGACGCTTTTTCCAATCTCCGCAAGGCCAAGACACTCGAAAAGGATTACAAGCGGCTCCAGCAAGAGCATCAAGAACTGGACCGGCAATGGAAGGCCCGCAGCGAGATTCAAGAGGATGCCCGCCGACACCAACTCCTCAAGGCAGAGGCACGCTACCTCGAAGGGCTTGCAGGAACATCTGGCAAGCAGTTCACAGACGTTGCCACCCTGGCCGAGACACTCTCCGCATCGCACGTAGCATTTCAGGTTACAGATTCGGCTCACTCGGCCTGGTTTAGGCAATTCGATGATAAGGTGAAAGCCGCCAAGGATTCGTTGGCCCGAACTATCCGTGATGCCGTCGAGCAATTCGAAGCCGCTGTCGAGGATCTTAAAACCAGCGATCCGGCATGGAATGCGATCCGGGAGGAACTGGAACAGGCCGACGCCAAGTTTAGTGAAGCCTGCGCTGCTAAAGGCCTGACAACGGATGATGTTGGCCATCTTCAGGAAATCAATCAATCACGCGCCAAGAAACAGCGGGAGATTGATGAAACCGGGGCTGAAATTCAGCGGCTAAAAGAAGCTGCGGGAGACACCGGTCTGCTCATGCAGCAGTTGCATCAGATCTGGCGAGATCAATTCCAGAAGCGCGTTGAAGCCGCCGAACGAGCCAATGAACTCGCTGTACTAAACGAAGGCAGGCAGCGTTTTATCGAGGTCTCAGCAAAATACCAGCAAGATCATAAAAATTTCCGGGAGCTCTGGCAGAGCTTTGCGCCCTCTGATGGGCGGACGCGGCTAGGTAAAAATTGGGAAAGTTGTGGGGAGACGCTCTATACGCTGTTTACCGGACAGGAAGATGCTGAGTCGCCCTGGCAAGTTCTGGAAGAGCGTTTGTCTGTGGAGCAAGGTTCGACAGGGCCGGATTTCGGGTCGAACAGCCAAGATCTGTTCCAGCACATTCAAGACAATCTTGAACGTTGGGAAAAACTGCGCTGCTCTCGGGTACAAGACACCGTCGACATGAAACTGTTTCGGGCGGATGGATCGACTGCAGGCAGTATCGCCGAAGGTTCCCTCTCTGACGGTCAGCGGAACACCGCCGCCCTTGCACTGTTGCTGGCGCAGGAAGGTGGGCCGTTGGTCATCGATCAGCCCGAGGATGAGTTGGACTCCAACTTTGTGTTCCGGGAGCTGATCCCGATGCTGCGCAAAGTGAAATCGAAGCGTCAACTCATCATGGCTACGCACAACGCCAATCTGCCGGTAAACGGAGATGCCGAGCTGGTCTACGCCTTCGAAGCCCGAGACGGCAAAGGTGAAGCCCTTGCTTGCGGGGGGCTTGATCAGGCGTCTGTAACCAAGGCTGTTCTCGACATCATGGAAGGGACGGAAGAAGCATTCCGCCGTAGACGTGAGAAATACCATTTTTGAGGCGTTAGATGATTAAATCTGTAAATAACTACCCAGTCTCACAGCTCTTCGATATCGAAGCGGGCGTGGTCTATGCCATTCCACGTTACCAGCGTGAATACACCTGGGGCAAAAATCAGTGGGAAAACCTGTTCGACGATGTGCTTGAGAACGATCCGGGCTATTTCCTTGGCTCAATCATCTGCATCAACCAGTCGACCGATGCGCTTTCAGTCCAGAAACTTGAACTGGTTGACGGACAACAGCGCCTGACGACGCTCTCATTGCTTTTTGCCTCTGTTTACCATGCCCTAAAAAGCCATGAAACCGATTTGGATGATGAACAGCGCGTTGAGCTAATCAATTTAAAGCGAAAGTTGGTCCTCAAGAAAGGGGACGATCAGATTCGTCTGATCCCGCAGATTCAGAACAATAACAACCCCGATTACCGGGCTGTTCTCGCCGAGATCGGGGTCATCAGTGAATGTGATGTCCCCGCCTACGCTGGCAACCGCAAGATCTTTCGGGCCTATCGGTATTTCCAGGATCGCATAGATGAAATGGCCAACGGCCGAAGCAACCGGCTGGGAACCATCATGGAATTCCTGGACAAGGTCAGCCATGCGTGCCTGGTCAAGATTGAGGTGGCGAGTCACGCAGACGCTTACACCCTGTTCGAGTCGTTAAACAATCGAGGCATGCCGCTTACGGCCATCGATCTCATAAAGAACAAGCTGCTGGCTCGTCTGGAATCCATCGAGCCAGGCAAGGTAGATCACTATTTCGGGCACTGGAATCGTCTCTTGGGTTACCTCGGTGACGACTACGCCATCCAGGAACGCTTCTTCCGCCAGTATTACAACGCCTTCAAGGATCAACTCAAAGCGGTCCACCAGGTTCCGGTCGCCACTCGATCCAACCTGATTCAGATCTATGAAAAGCTCATCAACCATGACGCGAAGGATTGCCTGCAGAAGATCAGTGCCGCTGGTCGACTCTATTCGCTGATACTCTCTCGCAACCAGGATGACGCGCTCAATGGTCTCGAAAAACCGATCAAGGATTTGGAGCGGATTCAGGGTGCCCCATCGTATTTGCTGATGTTGTATTTGCTTGTGCGAAAGGATGAGCTCGAGCTTACGAATGCTCACCTGACCTCCATAGTCGAACTACTCGTCCGCTTCTTCGTTCGTCGTAATTTGACCGATACACCTCCAACCCGAGACCTTACTCGGCTGTTCATGACTGTGATCGACAAAATCAGTGGGCTGCGTGCTGATGCGATTCCCCAATCAATTGAGCAGCAACTGGTGGCCGTCTCCGCAACGGATGAGGCATTCCAACGCAAGCTGGATGGTCCGATTTATGAGGAAAATTCAGGAGTAACCCGGTTCATCCTTTGCGCACTCGCCGAGCAAGCCATGACCAAAGAGAGTTGGGTCGATCTGTGGCGTTTTGAGAACAAGCAATTCGTGTGGACCATCGAGCATATTTTCCCGCAAGGAGAAAACATCCCTCAGTCTTGGATAACCATGATTGCCGATGGCGATGAGATAAAAGCGAAGGAAATTCAACAGACGCATGTTCACAAATTGGGCAACCTGACAATTTCCGGATTCAACAGTGCGCTTGGCAACAAGAGCTTTGAGGACAAGCGAGACCGTGTAGACCGACAAGGTCGTGCTGTTGGCTATAAAAACGGACTCAAGCTCAATGAGGACTTGGCTACTGCTGCGGGCTGGAGCGTTGATCAGATCGATTCGCGGACAGATAAGCTCGTTCAGCAAGTAACTCAACTCTTCAAGCTACAAAGAGGTGAAGCATGAGAGTGCTTGATCATCTCCTGAAAGCGGTTCGTGATGCCGCCGTCTTCAACCCGGAGGTTCAGGTCGCTCCGGCCTGTATTCTGTGGCCGGATCGTGACCATCAGTGGGAAGCCGTCATACCTGTTCTTCAGGCCGAACTGCCTGAACTCATGATCCTGGGCGACTATGCGCCCGAAAAGCGGATTGGGCCTGCCATCTGGTTGCGTTGCGTGATTGCCGGTCGAGCCGAGGATGTTTCGCTGCCCAAGGATCGGACACCGATTTTTTATCTGCCGGGCGTCAGCCGCCAGGATCTGCGGGCTGTCGAAAGTTGCCCGGATCACCTGAAGCCGCTTGCTGAATTGCAATACCGGGGCGTGATCTGGTCACAAATCAATGCGAAAGACTGGACGATCCTGGCCTATCTGAAATCCGATCAGGGAGGGCTTGGGCTGGATGTCGCCCAAGACAACGATGCAAAGAACGCCATGCAGCTCGCGTTGTATCGGCTCCTCGATGAGGATGTCTCCTTGCTGAAAGGCAAGCGTCTGGACAAGGACTACTTCAACACTCTGTTGACGGGAGGCGACCCGATTCGCGACCTGCTGCAGTGGCTCGACCAAGGGGACGCCTTCCAGGCAAGTCGGGGCGAGAACGAATGGAAAGCCTTTGTCGAGGTCTGCAAGTCTCAACTGGCCTTCAACCCCCAGAACGAAGGCGTTTTGGCCGGGAGCACCAAGCTCGCAAACCATGAAGGTCCGTGGCATGCCGTTTGGGAGCGCTACTGCGAGGCACCAAAGCGCTACCCCAACATTCCGGCACAAATCAGAAAATGTCGTCCGCCGAGTGACACCATTTTCTGGCACATGGGAGACGGTTCTTTCGACGGCTGGCCTAAGTGGAATGACGACCAGGAGAAAAAACTTCAGCGTGATTTGATGGCCCTTGCCAAAGCGCCCGCGCACGAAGCGAGGGCGAAGATTAAGGAGCTGGAAAAACAGCACGGACGCAGGCGATCTCTGGTCTGGGCCGAACTGGGTGGTGCCCCCTTGGCCTGCGCAGTGGAACACCTGGCGACCATTGCCGAGATCACCAAAAGTGGCCTAGCCGCAGGTTCGGTGGACGACCTCGCAGCGGGATATCGCAGTCACGGATGGCGGGTCGATGACGAAGTGATCCGGGCTTTGGCCCAGGTCGATAGTTCTGCCGACTTTGATGCCGTGACGACCGCTATTCGATCTGTTTACCTGCCGTGGGTGGAAGAATCAGCCCGCTATCTCCAGAAATTGGTAGATGGTGCATCGTACCCGGGAGGCACCTGTCTGACGGCAAAGGCAGCACCTTTCAGTCACGGGGACTGCGTTCTCTTCGTCGACGGACTCCGTTTCGATGCTGGGAAGCGTTTGGTTGGCTCTTTAGAGTCGTGTGGATTTGATATTTCCGAGGAACCTGTCTGGATGGCCCTGCCGAGTGTAACGGCAACCGGCAAGGCGGCGGTAACCCCGGTACGAGACAGGATTCGCGGTGAGGATGGCAGTCCAGATTTTGAGCCGTCTGTCGCAGACACCGGTCAGTCATTAAAGGGTGGCTACCACCTGAAGAAGCTATTGACCGACGCGGGATGGTCGATCCTTGAGCGCTCTGCTGATGGCGATGGCCAGGGTATGGCTTGGTGCGAATTTGGAGACATCGACCACGAAGGCCACGACCGTGGGTGGAAACTTGCCAAACACATCGATGCCCTGATTCTGGAGATCACAGACCGGGTCACGGAGCTTTTGGCAGCAGGATGGAAGCGTGTTCGTGTTGTGACAGACCATGGCTGGTTGCTGCTGCCTGGGGGATTGCCAAAAATCGACCTTCCCAGCGCCCTGGCCGATAACAAGTGGGGCCGATGCGCCTCATTAAAACCCGGGGCCACTTCCGAGGAGCGGCTTTACCCATGGTACTGGAATCCAAACCAGTATTTTGCCCTCGCTGATGGTGTGAGCTGCTTTAAAAAGGGCGAGGAGTACACCCATGGCGGCCTGAGCCTGCAAGAGTGCCTGACGCTGCAATTGACGGTAACGCGAGGCGAATCTGCCCAGGCTACGGCATCTGTCGAATTTACTGACGTGGTATGGAAGGGTCTGCGCTGTACCGTTGCCGTGGATGGCAACTTCTCGGGTTTATCACTTGATGTTCGTAGCCAAGCGGGCAATTCATTGTCCAGTGTGGTCGTAGGCAGCAAACCGCTCAAAGACAACGGAACAGCCTCCGTAGTCGTCGAGGACGAGGACATGGAGGGGCGTGAAGCAACAGTGGTCTTGATCGATGCCAATGGATCGCTGGTTGCGCAAATCGCCACAGTAATTGGTGGAGGTAATACATGATTGAAATGGACCAGATCGACAAAAAAGCGGCCTCCTCGCTAGAGGGGTACTTGGTCCGGAAGGATCTGGTCCGGACGTTTAGCCGCCAGTTTCCGGTGCCGACCTATGTGGTCGAGTTTTTGCTCGGCCGGTACTGCGCCAGCACCGAGCAGGACGAGATTGATGAGGGTCTCGAGATCGTCCAACGGCAACTCAAATCGCGAACGGTCAAAGCCGGGGAAGAAGAGCTTTTCAAGGCTCGGGCCAGGGAAAATGGCGAGGTCAAAATCATCGACCTCATCACCGCTCGCCTGGATGCGAAGACCGACTCCTACATCGCAACACTGCCCAGTCTGCGTCTGACCGATGTCCGCATTAGCCCGGAACTGGTGAATGAACATGAGCGAATGCTGACAGGTGGCTTTTATGCCGAAATCAGTCTGAACTACGATGCGGCTATCGCCCAGGAGAGTAAAGCTAGACCATTCGGTGTCGAGTCGCTCCGGGAAATCCAACTCTCCAAACGAGATGTGCTCGACATCCTGGCCGAGGCTCGTAAGTCCTTCACGACGGACGAGTGGAAGGAGTTCCTGCTTCGATCCATCGGCATAGAGCCAAACGGATTGTCCCGGCGGCAACGCGATGCCTTGATGCTGCGAATGGTTCCTTTTGTCGAGCGCAACTACAACCTGGTGGAACTCGGTCCCAGAGGAACGGGCAAGAGCCATCTCTTCCAGCAGGTTTCTCCGTATGCGCATCTGATTTCTGGAGGTAAGGCCACGGTTGCCCGGATGTTCGTCAACAACGCAACCGGCCAGCGCGGATTGGTCTGCCAATACGATGTGGTCTGCTTCGATGAGGTGTCCGGCGTCTCTTTCGACCAGAAGGATGGCGTGAACATCATGAAGGGATACATGGAGTCCGGCGAATTCAGTCGTGGCAAGGAAAGCATCCGAGCCGATGGCAGTATCGTCCTGGTTGGCAACTTCGATGTTGATGTTGAACATCAGCAGCGCATCGGACACCTGTTTGGCCCCATGCCACCCGAGATGAAAGACGACACCGCTTTCATGGACCGAATCCACGCCTTTCTGCCCGGCTGGGATGTTCCAAAAATCAGCAAGGAGCTGTTGACGAATCACTTTGGTCTGGTGAGTGATTTCTTGTCCGAGTGTTGGAGCCAGCTTCGCAATCAAAGCCGAGTGAGCGTACTGCAAAACCGGGTGTTCTTCGGTGGCGCTCTGTCAGGGCGCGATACCAACGCGGTAAATAAAACGGTGAGCGGATTGCTCAAGCTCCTCTATCCCGGTGAAGGCGAGACGGCCGATGAGGACATCGAGTGGGCCGTCCATATCGCCATGGAGGCAAGGCGTCGCGTCAAGGAACAGCAGAAGCGCATCGGCGCGGCGGAATTCCGTAATACTCATTTCAGCTACGTGATGGGGGCTGATGGCGTAGAAAAGTTTGTCTCGACTCCAGAACTGCAAAGCGAAAACAGCATTGGTGGCGACCCTCTTGAGCCAGGCCAGGTCTGGACCATCTCGCCAGGTGGCGGTGAAGAGCATCCGGGACTTTACCGTATCGAGATCAATGAAGGCCCAGGTTCCGGCGTCAAGATCCTCAACAAACCCGTGCCGCCAGCATTCAAGGAAAGCATGGGCTACGCAGAGCAAAACCTCTACGCCCGGGCAATGCAACTGGTCGGAGACAAGGACCCTCGTCACCACGAATTCACTGCCCAACTCCGAGCCTTTGACGCATCCAAGTCCGGCGCGAAACTTGGCATGGCATCACTCATCGCGCTCTGCACGGCTCTCTTGAAGAAGAGTGTTCGCGGCGGCCTCATCATCGTGGGAGAGATTAACCTGGGCGGATCTATCGAGCCTATTCACAACCCCGTAACTATTGCTGAGATCGCAGTTGAAAAAGGTGCCTCGGCTCTCTTGATGCCGGTTTCCTGCCGTCGGCAGCTTTTTGACCTATCCGATGATATGGCGACGAAGATCGACATTCAGTTTTATTCCGATACCAGGGACGCCCTTTTGAAGGCCATGGTGGAGTAACGAGTATGAGTGTTCAGAGTGCAGCTATCCAGGTGTTGAAAGAGGCAGGCAAGCCACTGCATGCCAATGAAATCGCCACGCTGATCATCGAAGCTGGGCTCTGGAAGTCTGATGGTAAGACACCGGAGGCCACCGTTAGCGCCCGACTCTACTCCGACATCAAGAGCAATGGGGATAAGTCGTCCTTTGTAAAGGTAGGCCCTCAGACCTTCGCACTTCGGGATTCCACAGAAATAGAGGGTGACACGGCGTCGGTTCTTGCTCCTGTCGAAAAGCCCTCAAAACCTCATCCCACCAACGCGGGCTTTTCCTTCATCGATTGTGCTCAGAAAGTGCTTGAGGAGTTCGGTGGCAAGAAGCCGATGCACTACAAGGAAATCACCGGGAAGGCATTGGAAAAAGGATGGTTGGTGACAAGCGGAAAAACGCCGGAAGCATCCATGTACGCCCAGGTGATCACCGAGATCAAGCGCCAGCAGAAACGCGGTGAGCGGCCCCGCTTTGTCCAACACGGCCGTGGCTATATCGGCCTGAGCCAATGGATGGGTCGCGGTCTCGCATTCCAAATCGAGCAGCACAACCACCAGGTTCGGAAGGCGCTGCGTGAGCGTCTGCTGGCCATGAAACCCGGCGAGTTCGAAGAGCTCATCTCGCAGTTGCTGGCGGAGATGGGCTTCGAGATGGTCGAGGTAACCAAACTCAGCGGCGACGGCGGCATCGATGTCCGGGGCACCCTGGTGGTTGGTGACGTGGTCCGAATCAAGATGGCCGTCCAGGTCAAGAAGTGGAAGCTTAAGAACAACATCCTGGCCCCGGTGGTTCAGCAGGTGCGCGGCAGCCTCGGAGCGCACGAACAGGGTCTGATCATCACCACCAGCGACTTCAGCGCCGGAGCCATCAAGGAAGCGGCTCAGCCAGACAAGACTCCCATCGCCCTGATGAACGGTGAGCAACTCGTGATGCTGTTGATGGAACACGGCATCGGCGTCCATCGCTCCACACCGGATCTGTTCGAGATCGATGAGGAGTTTGCGACCACCCAGAATGCAATGAAGGAATAGCCATGTGGAATGATGTAGAAACAACTCAGGACCTTTTGAACTTCAAGGTGGTCGCCGACACAGCAGCACGGATGATCAAGGACGGGAATGGCGAGCCGGTTTCCATTGGTGTTTCGGGCAGTTGGGGAGCTGGTAAGTCATCCTTGGTCCAAATGATCGGTGAGTCACTCAAAAGTTTGGACGGTGGGAAAAACTACATCTTTATCAATTTCAACGCTTGGTTATATCAGGGTTATGATGACGCACGGATGGCTCTTCTCCAAAAGGTCGCCGACAAAATATTGGAAGAGTCGAAATCGCGGGAAACCTGCATTGATAAAGCCAAAGAATTTATCAAACGCATCAACTGGTTAAGAGCTGTAAAGTTCATGGCTCCGGTTGCTACTGGAATCATTACCGGTGGCGCGGTTGCCGGGCCTGTTGGTTCTTTTATTGGGGCTGTCAGTGGATTATTTAGCCAGAGTGGGATGCCGAGTCAGGATGACATTATAAAGGTAAGGGATTCCTATAATCTGGTCGCCCCAGACATACAAAAGCTCTTAAATGAAAAAGAGGATAAATCAGTCCCGAAAGAGATCGAAGCATTAAGATCTCTTTTTGAAGAGTTGTTGAAAGAGCTGAATCTAACCTTGATAGTTCTCGTGGATGACCTTGATCGCTGCCTTCCAAATACAGCAATATCAACGCTCGAGGCGATGCGGTTGTTGCTGTTCATTCCACAAACAGCGTTCATCATTGCCGCTGATGAGCAAATGATTCGCAATGCTGTAAGGTCCCATTTTGGCGATATAGACCTCAGCGATGAACTCGTTACCAGTTACTTCGATAAACTAATTCAAATCCCCCTTAGGGTCCCACGTCTTGGAACCAACGAGGTCAAGGGATACCTAATTTTGCTGTTAGCAGACCTAGCTCAACGTCGCGGTCTCATTACACAGGAAGAGCAGACAAAAGGACATGACGCGATTGTCAGCGCTATCAGAAAATCCTGGGCGGGAGGCCTGACCAAAAAGGTAATTGAAAGTGCTTATGGGACTGCAGCCACAAAGCTTGCCGCACAAATCGATTTAGCAGACCAGCTCGCCAATATAATGGCAACCTCTGAGCACATTGCAGGCAATCCAAGGCTTATAAAAAGGTTTCTGAACAACCTGATTATTCGTGAATCGGTAGCCAAAGCTCAGGAAATGAGCGTCTCATTTGAGGAGTTGGTAAAGCTTCAGTTGTTTGAAAGATGTGCTCCGGTTTCGGCATTTGAATATTTTGCCAAACAAGTTGGAGAAAGTGAGGATGGAAAGCCCAAATTTCTGCAGGACCTGGAAGAGAAAGTTGCCAAAGCAGAGGACCTCGTATTCCCGCATGAGTCATGGAAGACACCATTTATCGCAGACTGGCTGAAATTGAATCCCCCCCTTGCTGATGTTGATCTGCGACCGTTGCTTTATTTAAGCCGAGACAAAGCGATATCTCTTGCTAGTTTTGACGAGCTTTCTCCGGAAGGCAGAGAGTTGCTAACCGGTTTGTGTGCAGCCTCTGGAATAATTCCGATTTTGATCAACAACATTAAATCCATAGGATTGGCAGAAGCTGAAAAGATTTTAACTAGGATGAAGCGCAGGGCTCGAAATATGCAGTGGGAATTGACGTCCATCGCCCAAACACTACATTTGCCCAAAGCGTTTCCAGAATTGGCTACTTCTTTCATTGCCATGCTCGACGAAATCCCAGCCAGCAAAAGACCGCCAGCACTGATTCCTCAATTAAGAAATGAATCCTGGGCAAAAGAGTTAATGTCTCGATGGGAGCAGGATGAAAACTCACCTGCGACCGTAAAAAAAGCGATCAATACGACTGGGAGGAAAAAATAATGGGAACATCCTCGTCCAGCTCCGGCCCCGGAGCCGGAGTTCCATTTGACCCTCCCTGGTTAAGCTCTGTGGCTTCGGAGATCGGATCACCATTGGAACAAATTTCTGGTGATGGGGCGCAGCAAGAGCAAACCCCGCAGCAGGCCGAGCCTGTCGTGCAGCCTTCTGGAATTGCTCCTCCACGTCGTTTTGGAAATGCAAGACGGTATATGGGGGAATATGCAAGCGGTGGTGACAGAGCTGCGCTAAAAAAGTCGCTGGGAAGTTACTCCCGTAAGGGCATGGGAGGAGCATCCAACGTTGCAAGTCGCATGAAGACTTCGACGTCTGCTGGTGCAGGTCTTTTTAACTTTCTTCAGGGAGTTCGCGACAGCTCAGACGCAGGAGTTCGAGATTGGGTAAACCAGCTTACTTCGAAAAATCTTTCAGCGTATGAAGTTGCCGATCAGATTATTGATCAGGTGATTTCAACAGGCGGCAGCATCGAAGAGGAGTCATGCAGGGATTCCATGGCCCAAGCAATGTCTGAACTTTTGACGATCAATCCGGATATCAATTTAGTCAATATGGACAACGACAGCATCTGGACGGTGTTGGAATTGTTCATGGCAAACGAAGCTTTCAATCGGATCAATCTTGACATAGGGCAACTTTTCGAAAGTGCCAAGTATAGTCCAAGAGAAGCCGTTTCCAGAATGAATGAAATGCGGGATTATCTTAAATCCGAAATTTCAGCACAAATGCAAGAACTTAGGAAGGATACATCAAACCCGACTAAAGCTGAAATGAACGCGCTTCTTCAAGCTGCTATTAAGATAACTTTCGAGGTGTTCGAGGAGGAAATATGAGGAAGATTATTTGCTCACCGGAACGCCTTATCCCACAACAGCTCGAAGAAGGCACAAAGTATTTCTCGACATACTCAAACCCTCGAAGAGGAAATGTCGGCTACTTCGGATCTACCCTAGTAAAAGACATTCAGCGAGTGGGCCTCCGTCCTTCTGAAACGGTTTGGGACTTTAACACAATCGCTTTATCAGTCGCTGCGGCTGACAATACGCTGACAAGGAAAAGTAGTGCAGATGGTTGGACTCGACAAATAGATCTGACTGTTCATCTTTGTAATCCTGCGACCTGGGAGCCTATAAAAAAAGAACTCGAAAAGATATTGCGATTTCTTACAGGAGACTTCTGGTGTCTCACATTTAATGATGGAGGTATGATGCCTCCGTTCGCAAAGAAGAAAAAGCAATTAGACTGTGATTGTGTCTCCTTGTTGTCTGGTGGCATAGACAGCTTGGTCGGCGCAATTGACCTGACAGCCGATAACCATAAACCGATATTTGTGTCCCAGGTTGTGAGGGGAGATGCAAAAGCACAAAGGGATTTTGCAAAAAAAATCAGACCGCAAAGCGAGCATTTCCAATGGAGCCACAAGATCCACCCTCCCAAAGGGGAATCGGAAGGTTCGACAAGAGGGCGATCAATAATCTTTTTTGCCTTCGCCGCATTGGCTGCGTCCGCTATTGAAACGCAACCCGGCTCTCCTGTGGGAATCTTTGTTCCTGAAAATGGCTTTATAAGCCTGAATGTGCCGCTTAATTCTGGGCGTATGGGCAGCTTTAGCACCAAGACTACGCACCCGGTATATTTGGCGGGGATTCAGGACATATGGGACAAACTCAATCTTAATCTCCGGTTGATTACTCCCTATCAGTTCAAAACTAAAGGTGAATTACTTGCTCAGTGCAAGAATCAGAATCTGTTGCAGGAACTGATCGCGGACTCAACCAGTTGCGGGAAATACTCCCGGCATGGGCAACAGCATTGTGGTCGTTGTGTTCCCTGCATGGTGAGACGAGCAGCTTTTTTGAAATCGGGCATTCCTGACAACACCAAAAAAGGATACAAATTTGACAACCTTCGATTCGCAGGTATGGATCATGGGCCTAACGATGTTGGCGCAATGGCCAATGCATGCCTCAGGATGAGTCAATCAGGTACTCACTCTCTTATCTCTGGAAATTTATCTTTTGCAGACCAGCAAACTCGAAAGAATTTTGAAGGCGTCTTTTCGCGGGGACTTAAAGAGGTAGAACAGCTATTGAAGGCGCAAGGGGTTATATGATTGATCTGCATACGCACCTTGATTTATACCCAAACGCTCTCGATATCCTTGCACGAGTAAACCAATCAAACCGATTTACATTGGCTGTTACCACGAGTCCCCGAGCATGGTTAGCAACATCACAGGTCTTCAAAGAATATGGAAACATCAAGGTTGCCCTTGGCTTACACCCTGAAATTGCTGTTCAAAAGTACAATGAACTTGATCTGTTATTGAGTTCAATTCCGAAATCCTATTTCGTTGGGGAGGTTGGAATCGATGGTTCCACAAGGTTTTTAAAGACTCTGGACAAGCAGGAGTTGATATTTGATAGCACTATCCGAGAGTGCGAAAAGGCTGGTGGACGAATTATCAGCATTCATTCTCGAAATGCGGCCTCAAAAGTCCTTTCAATTTTGAAGAAATACCCTGGCTGCGGAAAGCCTGTTCTTCATTGGTTTTCCGGATCTATCGCGGAGCTGAAAGATGCTGTAACAATGGAATGCTTTTTCAGTGTCAATCCCGTGATGACTTCAACGAAAAAGGGAAAGGACTTGATTTCAAGAATACCGTCAAGATTAATATTGCCAGAGTCTGATGGTCCTTTTGCCTCTCGCAAGGGGAACCCTGTTATGCCTTGGGAAGCTATGGATGTTGCATCTGATCTAAGTGAAATTTGGTCAGTATCAACCCAGGTAGTTGAAGAGACTCTTTTGAGAAATTTAGATTCGCTCATGGATGGGAAGAGCTAATGCTCGGCCTGGACGCCATACCCGCCCAATGGGTCGACCAGGGCCTGAACTGCCGCCCCAAGGCCAGACATCCCGGCGTCAACCGCCCGCGACCAGAGTGCTTCTGGCCGGTGGATGCTTTGGAACTGGCAACGCTACTCATTTCAACGAAAACCAAGTAATCAGGAGGCAACCATGCCAAAAAAACCAGGATCACATCATGTAGTCCCGAACGCCGATGGCGGCTGGGATGTCAAAAAAGACGGCGCGACCCGTAGCAGCGGCCACTTCGACAAGAAGCAGGATGCCGTCGATGCCGGGCGCAAGATCAGCCAGAACCAAGGCACCGAATTCTACATCCACGGCAAGGACGGGAAGATCCAGAACAAGGACAGCCACGGGAACGATCCGTATCCGCCAAAAGGTTGATGCTCAGGCCAATTCGATTCCCGTTTTGGGAACCGAACCGGCGTCCGAAAA
>Ga0302253_1000708_pt1 | contig 24896 bp, 17 predicted proteins | sample AAG_RA_Trp_MG_FD_193537 | JGI IMG/M metagenome (GOLD analysis project Ga0302253, IMG submission 193537) | Enriched activated sludge microbial communities from anaerobic digester in WTTP, New Holstein, Wisconsin, United States - AAG_RA_Trp | ecosystem: Engineered > Bioreactor > Anaerobic >...
CGGCACAAACGCATCTGGCTCCATATCAATCTAAACCATTTCAGTGATTTATCCTGTGCGGCGAATACCGTTTCGAAATGGATCCATGATCACGCGATAAAGGTGCTGAATGTGGCCGGCCCACGGGCAAGCAAAGACGCGGACATTTACACCGGCGTGACGGATCTGCTGGAGAAGGCAATATCCGTGAACAGAACGATCGAAGTGGTCCTCTTTGATTTCGGCGGCGTGCTGGCAGAAGAAGGATGGAAAGAAGGACTCCGGGTCATCGCGGAAGCCAATGGCTTGAACGGTGACGATTTTATTCGGACGGCTTCCGACACGATTTACGAAACAGGTTATATTCTCGGAAAAGGTTCTGAAAGCCGTTTCTGGAAAGCCTTGAGAAACAAGACAGGTATCCGGGGAGATGATGCCTCTTTTATGCGTGAAATCCTTCCCCGGTTCATCCTGAGAAACCGGATGTTCGATCTGGTAAGGAGGCTCAGGTCGTCAAATCTGACGGTCGGCATTCTCAGCGACCAGACGGATATGCTGGACAAACTGAATGCCCGGTTCGACTTCTTCAAATGGTTCGACCATGTCTTCAACAGTTACCATCTGGGCAAGGGGAAACGGGATATGTCCCTGTTCGATGACATCGCCCGTACCTTAAAAACGGAACCCGACCGGATTCTGTTCATTGACGATGATCCCGGGCATATTGAAAGGGCAGGACAAAAAGGCTGGCAAACCATTTTATATGTCGAACCAAGCAGGTTTCAGGAAGAACTGGAAAGGCTGTTTCCCGGGGAAAGCTTCTTTCTCTCATGACCCTATAGATCGCATTGTATCTTTCCCCGGTCACGGGGAAAACCGCTTCCGAATTCCTCCGCAACCCGCTTGCCGTTCTCCTGTCGCAAGTCAAAAATCGGATCATTACGTCGCGGAGTCGCAAATGCGCAATGACGGATCAATAATCCCCTTTCGGACAAAAGGGATATTTAGTATGATCAAAAAAAATCATGGTCCCATGTAAATGTCCCTTCACATTTTTTTTGACCTTGTTTGGACAAATGAAATGAACCGGGCACCTGCAAAAAGCCAATGGAATTTCTTCGCACTCGGCCTCTTCGGGATCGCAATGGGGGCTCTTGAGGCAATCGTTGTCCTCTACATCAGGCAGATCTATTATCCCCGGGGATTTGATTTTCCCTTAACGATGCTTTCCCAACAACTGTTATCCGTCGAATGGCTGAGAGAAACGGCCACCCTCATCATGCTGGCCGTTGTCGGAAGCGTTGCGGGCAGAAACAATCTGCAAAGATTCGCGTACTTTCTCTATACCTTTGCCGTATGGGACATTTCTTACTACGGCTGGCTAAAAATACTTTTGGACTGGCCGTCATCGTTTTTGACCTGGGATGTCCTGTTCCTGATTCCCGTTCCGTGGATCGGGCCGGTGCTTGCTCCCGTCATCGCTTCGTTGACCATGATCCTGCTTGGCGGCACCCTCGTTATGCTGCAGGAAAAGGGCTTTATCGCAAAGATGACATTATTTGAATGGAGCCTGACCTTTCTGGGTGCCTTTATCATTCTGTATACCTTCACCTGGGATTATTCCCAAATCATTATCCGTGAATATATCCGTTCAGGTTTCGAAACATTTGGAAAAACGGGGCATTTATATGAGCTGATTTCACATTATGAACCGGCTCATTACCCTTGGCATTTCTTTGCTCTTGGCGAAATCAGTATACTATGCGCCCTTGCTCTGATGTATAAGCGGTCCTGGAAAGCCGTCCGGAAGCACTGAACGGGCACGGGGATCAGCCGCTCATTCCGGAAGCCGCTGTCATTCATCAGACCATGGCCTGCATGACCTTCCCTTCGCTGCCCTGCTGTCCCGGTAAGTCTTCCGCCAATAAATGTCAATCGGGCCCCTCGTTCCGATCAAGCAGAAAACGCCTGTTCTCTCATGAATATTCTGGGAAAAGATCGCAATCATGGCCGGTTTTGGATTGACATGCAACGCCGCCTTGTCCTATGGTTCCACGCTGAAAACGGTCTCTTCAGCACCGCGTTACAAGGAGAATTGATCTATGAGGTTGACTCCCATTCTTTGCCTGCTGTTGCTTGTGTCCATTGCCGGGTGCCTGGCGGAAGCCCTGCCGCCGGTTGCGGTAAATCTCCCGAACAGAACGATCGACTACCAGACGGAGGTCAAACCGATTCTCGACCGGCGCTGCACGGTATGTCATTCCTGCTACAATTCGCCCTGTCAGCTTAAGCTCGATTCGTACGAGGGAACAGACCGGGGCGCCACCAAAAAGGCTGTCTACGATGGCTCAAGGCTGAGATCCATGGATCCGACCCGCCTCTTCATCGATGCGAAAGACACTCCGCAATGGCGGGAAAAAGGATTCTGCAGTGTCACGAAGAGCAAAGCGGCCGGCGGATCGAATGACTCGATCATGATCCAGACCCTGGCCCACAAGATGAAAAACCCGAAAAGCACGGGCGAATACCGTCCGGAAACGGACGAGCTGACCTGTGCGGAAAATCAGGAAGAACTGGGCGGCTACCTGGAAAAACATCCGAATCGCGGCATGCCCTACGGCTTTCCACCTCTCAAACAGGATGAGTTCGACATCGTCGCCGGCTGGCTGACACAGGGGGCAAAGGGACCGGATGCCGCACAACAGGAGGAACTGACCACGCCGAAGGCCGACGACGCGGCCGCCATCAAGCAGTGGGAAGCATTTCTGAACCACGATGACGCCAAACATGCCATGACGGCGCGCTACCTCTACGATCATCTGTTTCTGGCCCACATTAAATTCGGCACGTCGACCAACGAGTTCTATGAACTGGTCCGATCGAAGACCGCACCCGGCCGACCCCTGGACCTGATCGCCACCGTGCGGCCCTACGACGATCCCGGCGTCGAACGTGTTTATTACCGTTTCCGGAAAATCCACTCGACCCTCGTCCATAAGACCCACATGGTCTTTCATCTCAATGACGCGCAACTGCAGCGCTTCAAAGAACTTTTCATCCGTCCGGAGTGGCTGCAGCCCCCGCATCCGGTCGGCTATGACCCGATCGTGAGCGCCAATCCGTTCGTGGCCTTCGAGCAGATCCCGCCGCGCTCGCGCTATCTTTTTTTACTGGACAATGCCTACTACATCATCATGACCTTCATCCGTGGCCCGGTCTGCAAGGGACAGATCGCCCTCAATGTGATCGATGATCACTTCTGGGTCTTATTCATGGATCCGGATCATGATCTGAGCGTTTTGTACCCGGGTTTTCTGAAATTACACAGCGACAAGCTGCGGATGCCCATCGAGAAGGGAAGCGACCTGCGTATTTTCTCGGCACTGACCGATGCCTATAGGGAAGCGTCAAACGATTTCTACAAAACCCGGCAGGATTACTACGCCGCGCTGAACTACAACGGCCTGGGGTACGACGCCATCTGGAAGGGCAACCGGGCCGATGATGCGCCGGTTTTGACCGTCTATCGCCATTTCGACGGGGGATCTTCTCACAAGGGGGTGCTGGGGAACCTCCCGAAGACCCTGTGGGTACTCGACTATCCCCTTCTGGAACGAATCTATTACGCCCTCGTTGCCGGTTTTGACGTGTACGGCACGGTCGGTCATCAGTTGGCGACACGGCTCTACATGGACGGCCTGCGCATCGAAGGGGAGAGTTATTTCCTGGATTTTCTGCCTCCGGAGAAACGGGAGGAAATCATGCAGTCGTGGTACCTGGATGTCGATCTCAAAAAGGTGCGCTATTATCCGTCCATTCTGCCGGCGAAAATATCCTTCAAAATGGCGGATCCGAAGCGCGAGTTCATGGAATACGTGGTCGGAAAGCACTTGCTGCCGTCTGTGCAGATCGCATTCGATCCCGTGAACTACCTCCCCGCGGGGGAAACCTATCCGCAAATACCCGCGAAATACGAAACCAGGGATGACTACCTGCGGGCGTTCATCGCCCTTTCTCAGCCCGGAACGGCCTTCTTTTCCATGGCCAATGAACATGAGGCAAACCTGGCTTACATGAGAATCCGCCTGAAAAATGGGAAGGACATCGCAGGCTCCATCGTCATCAATCGGTGGCACGACAATGTCTCCTTCATGGTCGGCGAGGACGGCCGCCTCAATCCCGCCAAGGACAGCGCGAATTTCCTTCCCGGCCTGATCGGATCCTATCCGAACTATTTCATCGATGTCCGGGAAGAAGATCTGCCTGATTTCATCGACCTTCTGGCCCATTTTGAGAAAAGCCCAAGGGACCTGGAACGATTCGAAAAATACGGCATAAATCGCGCCGATGAGAGATTGTGGGAGACCTACGACTGGTTTCAGCAGCGGTTCTATGAGGATGAACCGGTAGAGGCCGGCCTGTTTGACCTGAACCGGTATTATTACAAGGCCCGCTGAACGGCAAGGGAAGTCGCCCTGCCCTTCGCTGTGCGGACTTACTTCAGGTCTTCCTTCATCCGATCAAATTGTTCCTTCGTGATTTCGCCTTTGGCATAGCGTTTTTTGAGAATATCGAGGGCCGAGTCGGATTCCGGCGCGCCTTTCCTGTCTCCTGATGACATCAGTCTGACAAGAAGAACAATGCCGACCATGACAACAATCCAGAACAGAATCATGGGAATGAAACCGAATCAGGGAACCAATGGATTTCATAGGGTCCCCTTTTCATCTCCGTGTTGCCGTATCGGGATAACCGCCATGGAAACGGATTCATTGTTTCCAGCCGGACACGGATCTGAAAATCCCGATGCTATCCCTCCCTCTTCACCAGAAATGTTTCCCGGCAATTCATGCATTCGAATTTTCCCGACGATTCGGAGATCAACTTCAAATCGTGTTTCCCGTCGCAATAAGGGCAATGCACGACGGGCCCTCTCGGATAAGGATAACGCTGGATCTCTTTTGACATTCCCGGTTTCCGGTCCATTTCCCCTCCCCAGACTTGCCTTATATTCCCTCATTCCCGACACGCTTTTCCATGAAGGTGAACGACACCTTTTCCGACATCGGCTTCGTATGCGTGATTTTATAGCCGTGGCGCTCATAGAGCCGGATGTTGGCTTCACTTTTACTGCCGGTGAACAGCTCATACCTGGCAACGTTATCGAACCTGCCCTCGATACGTCGCAGCAGTTCGGAGCCGATGCCTCTTCCCTGGAGATCCGGATGAACGGATAGACGGGCGATTTCGCACGTATCGCCATTCAGCCTGGCCCGTACCGAGCCGACAAGGCGGTCATCCAGCATGGCCTTGAGAACGACCGATCCGGCAAACTCCTCAAGCAACGATTCGATGGTCTGCACCAGCGGCGGAATTGCCCAGTCGTTGTAAAGCCTCGCCTCCGATTGATAGGCGAGTTTCTGCAATGCCAGGACGGCCGCGGCGTCTTCTTTCGATGCCATACGGATCGTAACCATGTGGTTTCACTTTCCTTGTTTCGATTAACGGGGAATGAACCGTTTTATTTAATAACCCCTGCCTATTTCCCCCTCAAGGTTTCATCAATTGCTTCTTCGAGCAACAGGAGCCCTTCTTCCATTTCTTCCCGCCCGATGTTCAGGGCCGGGAAGATCCTGATCATGTTTCCCTGCGTCTGCCTGACAAACAGGCGTCTGTCGAGACATTTGTCCGTCACGCAACCGGCGGTTTTCTCATCGCGAAACTCTATGGCCAGAAGCAGGCCTCTCCCCCGGACATCCGTGATCCTCTCCGGGTATGCCTCCATCCACCCGCGCAAGCGATTCAGGGCAAACTCGCCCATTTTCATCACATGGGCGGACACATCATGATCAATCAGATAGCGGATGACCGCATAAGACACCGCACAGCCGAGCGGGTTGCCGCAGTAGGTCCCCCCGTGATCGCCCGGCTCAAGCTTCTCCGCGACACGCTCCGACATCGCGAAGGCGCCAAAGGGAAAACCGCCCGCAATGCCTTTCGCCATGGTCATGAAGTCCGGTTCCACCTTCAGGGGACCGATCGCAAACATCGGCCCGGTCCGGCAAAACCCCGTCTGGATTTCATCGATAATGAGCAGACTGCCGTTTGCCCGGCACAGCCGGCCGGCCTCTTCGAGATAACCGGCGGATGGAATGATGACGCCCCCTTCGCCCTGGATCGGTTCCAGAATCATCGCCGCCACCTTGCGATCGAGGGCTTTCTTCAACGCCTCCAAGTCATCGAAAGGGACAAAACGGTAGTTGGGCATCAACGGGTTGAACTTCTCCCGGTGCTTTGCCTGGCCCGTGGCCGATGCGGTGCTGATGGTACGCCCGTGGAAGCTCTGCTCCATGGCGATCACGTCCAGTCTGCCCGTCACCTTGCGGGACAGCTTGATCGCCGCGTCGTTCGCTTCCGCGCCGCTGTTGGCAAAAAACACCCGCGTCAGGGGTGCCGGGAGGATCTCTCCCATCAACGACAGCAGGCGGGCCCGAACCGGCGAGTAGGTCAGCCCCCCATTGGGCCCCTGGACGATCTTCCGGCTCTGTTCCAGCAGCGCATCGGCGATCACCGGATGGGCATGCCCCAGGCAGGTGACCCCCCAGCCCGAAGTGAAGTCGAGAAACCGCCTCCCTTCTTCATCCCAGACATGGACACCCGAACCCTTCTCGATTGAAATAGGTATCTTCCTGAAAAACGGCGGCGAGTATTTATCTTCTTCCTGAATGGTCTTGGCGGTCGTCATGGCTTTTTCCTCACTTCATCCTGTGTGTTGGCTCAAGAAAAAACAGCTCCGGACTGTTTATATCTTCTTTCTCCGACAATGACAAGATTGGCGGCCTGACTTCCCCCTTTGGTTTCAGCACCGACAAGGGATGGGAAGGACCGTATCTCCCCGAATCCTGTTCGAGTAAGCGGTTCCTTTACCGACCAATTTTTCAAAACCAACTCAGTTTCCTGAACAGACAAAGATTTCCTCGATTTTATCCCAAATTGTGTAGGCCGTCCTCGGAATTCCGCCCAAAGTTTGTTATGCAAAGCTCGGTCGTTCTTACTCTACGTTCAGCATCGGCCGATAATAAACTCACTCTTTCAAGAAGATGGTGAATTCCAAAATCCTTATAGAGTGACCGAACACATTCATGGTTTGCATTAGAAACAACTACCCATGCTCCCCGTGAAGCAGCTCTTTTAACGGCTTCACACAGTCTGATTTGATCATCCCATGAGAATAATCTCGAATTATACTTTATAAAGTTATTATTATTATGAGTCACAGTGTAGGGCGGATCCAAATACACAAGATCATCTGCACTCGCAATATCTATTATATCTTCAAAATCTGAATCAAGAATCTTTGCATTAGTCAGGTGTTCGGAAACTTTCTCCAAATAATTCTCAGGAAATTCAACTAATGTTTTAGAACCTAGTGGAACATTAAACTTACCATTCCGGTTTTCACGATAGAGACCATTCCAGCAAGTGCGATTAAGATAAATAAAGCGAACAGCTCGCTCAATCGGATTATCAGGTAAGCTATCCCGGCATTTATAGTAGAATTTGTCATTGTGGAGTATCTGATAACGATGTAAATGTTGGGTTATTGCTCTTGGTGCACTTTGCAGCTGTTGATACGCATTTATAAGTTCTTTATTTGAGTCTGATAGTAATGCTCTCTTTGGAGAAAGGTAGAAATACACAGCACCACTTCCCAAAAAAGGTTCAAAATATGCTTTATATCTCAAAGGAAAAAGATGGCGATAATTTTTAACCAGCCATCTTTTTCCACCAGCCCATTTAAGAAAAGGTTCAATCACTATTAGACTCCAATGTTTTCATCTTGTACCATTCAGGCGTTTCATTGCATTCTTTTATACGTCGCGTGAATTCACTGTATATGTAGTCAATATAATCAAAATCTTCGACTTTGTAACGACGTTCCTTTGCCGGGTGTGCAGGAATTCTACGCAGTTCGTTGATCCGCTCCATCCATTTTATGTTTTTGGCAATTCCTTTTTCGCCAGGTTCGGCAATATTAAAAGCTTTCTTGAACAAAGGCCAATTCTGCTTGCTCTCAATAATTTTCTTCATTTCAACTACTTCGAGATAGGTTTCAAGGGGTAATCTTTCTTCTACTTCATAATCTAGCGATCTCTCATATGCTTTGGCCTTTAGAGATTTGTCAGATACCCCTTTGTCCCAATAAACATCCTTCTCTTCCCCATGCACTTCACGAAATACATTGAATATAAATTGACGCATTTCGACCACGATATGTTTCAGTTTACGATCAGCTTCCTCAATATTCTCCTCCGATTGCTCTGCTTCCCATTTGTCCATTCCCTCAGGTTGAAAGTCAGGATATTTTGATTTAATCAACTTACAGAGACGATAATAATACTCTGGAGGCCCTCCCGAACCAAAGGGAACACGGTATTCTGTTTCTATAGTTAATGCATCAGCCTGTTCAAGAAACTCAGTCACAGGTGTCAAGTATTCTTCAATTTCTAACAAGATATCTTCAATGTCAATTTCACGCGAATCAGCTGCAGTATTAGCCTCCCAATACTTTACCAAGGACCCAAGTAAAAACAAATATGCCTGAACTGCGACATTTGTGCAAAGGTGACCTTCTCTCCCACGTTCCCATTCTGAAAGGTTTGAATTTCTAATTATATTGAAAAATTGATTTAATCCTGAACGGGCTCTGTCAAGCGTTTCAGAATCATTTGGTCCGCAAAAAGGACCCAGTTCATAATTTGAATTATTTAAGAGTGCCCTTCCTACAAGCCCGGAACGGCGTATGGCTGTTTTTAAAGCAGGTATCGTAAGGCAAGTCTTATTAGTTGATTTAATCCCCTGCTGAGTAATCCTGTTGTAAAAAGGCTCTCCGACATCACTATTCAGAAAGTTTATAAGACGAGAAGCAATTGCGCCGATTCGCTCGCTTGGAATATTAGAGCCCCACTTAAGTTCACCCTCTAAATCATCAAGCAAGTGCTTCGGAACGCTCTTCTGTTCGTGGTTAATTGTAACAAATAGATTTGCCTCTTCAGCCTTGGATAAATTTTCAAAACCAACAACTATAAGGTTTTGATTTAGAAACTTATCATCAATTGGTGAAAACCCATAAATTCTATGTTGACCATCAATTATCCAAGCGGAGCGATATCGGTCTGGTAAATATAACATTCCAAATGTTACACCCGATACATCATCATGGGAAATTTGATCAAAACGAAGGTTGCGAGTAAAATTTACAAGGATATTGTTTGGGAAAAATCCTCCTTCAGATATGAAAGCACCGATATCTTTTATTCTAGATTTGCTGACAAGCCGTTGGTATGTTGGAGCTCCTTCAGGATCATTAAGTGATCGGTGATTTACAAAAGATATCTTCAATAAACACCGTGGTGTAGTTACAAAACAATAAAATTTACGACCACCAAGTTTACCGCGAATAGCAGGTACTGTAATATCATGAAGTTCAGGAATATTTTGGTCTTTGAGAAATTCCGCGAGAAATTGGTATCGAGCAGCTTTACCCAAATGTTCCGCAATCTGAGAATAATAACGTAGTTCTCGTTCCGTAATTATTTTTACATTACCGCCAACAGCTCGTTCACGATCTGGTTTTGACCAAATAATGTTCTCTGTAACAAAAAGCCATATAATCTTAGGCTTATAACTGGGACCATAATGCTTTTTTACTGCATTGGCTATTGGACCTTTTAAATTACAAAATTCCTCTATGTCTTTTTGCAAACTTCGTCGTACAATTTTCTCGCTTGATTTACATTCCCCTATAATTATTGTTTCATCATCTTTGGCAAATACATCAATTTGTTTCCTTATAGGTTCAGCTCCTTTACGCTCTATACTAACAGTGAATGAACGGCCTTCATTAAGTTCAGGATATCCTAACGAAAACAAGAGCAACCAAAAACGATTTTCCAACCGTTCGTCTATCTCCTTTTCTTTCTTGATCTTCACCTTTTTCTTTATTTTACGGTCTATAATCCAACCGTTTTCCTCATATTCTTGGACCGATTCAGGATGTATTGTTTTTTCATTAAATAATTTCCGTCTTCGGGCTGCTTCTTTTTTCAACAGACCAGAATCTGTAAGCAAGTTAGATAGATATTTGTCAGCATCCGTAGGCATATGTCCCCCCTTTTACATTCAAATTAAACCAGTTTTATTCCTTTTTTATTCAACAGTATTCCATACTATTCGATAATTACTCATCTTTTATCGACCTAGCGACTTCTACAATAGCTTAATGACAAACGCTTTTACAGAACGGAGCCATTGATTATTGACTTGGATTACTACCGACTAAGACGGAAATTTCAGTTTCATACCTTCCCCCGTGAGATATGTATTTTGATGGTTTTTTTGATTTGAGGATCGATGGATTTTCTGGAAATTGCGGGTGGGTCTGGCTTGGATAGGCATGGATGATTTTCCCCCCGGGCTTCCATACGGTGACAGGCTACCGCCCTGGCGGCAGGTGGCCTCTCGATTGACTGTAATTTTTGACAACATTCCGTTTATGGTCATTTTGATACGGACGATTTTTTGAAATGAGCCTATGAACCTGTTCACCGTAAAATTGCCGGCAGACTAAATCTTCCGAAGGAATCTGTCAACGACTTTAAGGGCGATTTTCGATCATTCTTTGTGACGAACCCGTAAACAAACAGGGCAAAGTTTCAAAGGCAAGGTGAATTTTTGTTCTTTTTACGACGCCATCACTTATGATGGCGTCGTAAAAAGTCGATACGTTTGTCATGCCGGACTTGATCCGGCATCCATAACCGACTAAAAATACTGGATTCCGGGTCGCGCTACGCTTGCCCGGAATGACAAAACAGGCATTCTTTTCGACTTTTTACAGTTTCATCATTTATAATTGACACACAAACCTGTCTTCCCTATAGTTCCCCCGTAAAAAATCAGGCTTATATTTTTAATAACACCGTAAAAAGTCTTTTTTTTGTCCCCTTGTGCGAAGGGATGCAGGGGAGGGGAAAAACAAAATCAACAATACTGCCTTTTATCACCCCCACCCTGGCCCTCCCCCGTCAAGGGGGAGGGAATGAGGGACCTGTTCTCCTCCGCCGAGGGGGAGGGAATGAAGGACCTGTTTCCCCCCGTCGAGGGGGAGGGAATTTTTGACTTACGGGCTTTTCATATTTTTTGATTCCGAAGCGTGAACCGCGAAACGGCGGGAAACGGCAGTGAGGTTTGAGATGCATCGGGAAAGAGTCGTCATAACCGGGTTGGGAACGGTCAACGCCCTGGCGCGGAACACGGGGGAATTCAGCCGCGCCCTCCGGGAGGGGGCATGCGGCATCGGGCCGCTGACCCTGTTCGATACGGCGCCGTACCGGACTCATAACGGGGCCGAGGTGAAAAATCTCGATCCCCGGGAAATGGTCCCGCCCCCGTTTTCCCGGAAGCGCATGTCGCGGGCCGATATCATGGCCGTTGCAGCGACCGTCGAGGCCCTGACGGACGCCGGTCTTTTTCCCGTGCCCGAATCCGTCTGCGAAGACATGGGGATTATCCTCGGTGTCGGTTCCGGGGGAAAACTCGAAGGGGAATACGTCTATCGCGATTATCTTCAAAGCGAGGGCAGGCGCGTTCATTTCTCCACGCTGGCCAACCTCTGCCCGGCCTCCTCGGCGGATCGCATCACCACCGCCCTGAATCTCATGGGACCGAAGACGACCTTCATGACCGCCTGCTCCTCCGGGGCGACCGCCATCGGTTTTGCCCGGGACCTGATCGCAGGCGGAACCGCCACGGTCATGCTCGCCGGCGGCGTCGAACCCCTGAGCCAGACCACCTACGCCACCTTCAACGCCCTGCAGGCCGTCGATCCCGAATTCTGCAAACCTTTCGACAGGAAACGGCAGGGACTTTCCCTGGGCGAGGCGGCGGCGATGCTGGTCCTGGAGTCGCTCACCCACGCCAGGCAACGGGGAGCCCGGATATACGGGGAGGTGCTGGGATACGGGGTCACCTGCGACGCCCATCATATGACGGCCCCGGACCCGGAGGCGTCGGGCGCCGTGCGCGCCATCCGGGCGGCGCTGTCGGACGCCGGGATTTCACCGTCCGTCGTCGATTACATCCACGCTCACGGCACCGCAACCCCGGCCAACGACACCATGGAAACGAAGGCCATCAAAGAGGTCTTCGGAACGGATGCCCGGCGGATACCGGTCAGTTCGACCAAGGCCATGACGGGCCATACCCTGGGGGCCTCCGGCGCCCTGGCGGCGATCGTCTCCATGATTGCCGTCCGGGAGGGTTTTATCCCGCCGACGATCCACCACGATACGCCCGATCCGGAATGCGATCTTGATTATGTCATCACGGGAGCGCGTCCGGCTGAGTTGAACGTCATCCTGTCCAACGCGTTCGCCTTCGGCGGGAACAATACGTCGGTCATCCTGGGACGTTATACGGAAAAAGGGATCACCCATGAGTGAGATGGATGCAGATAAACGGATCGTCGTGACCGGAGTGGGGATGGCAACGCCTCTCGGCATTGGAAAGGAGTGCTTTTCAGAAAACCTGTTCCGGGGCAATTCGGGCATCCGGGAAATTGAATCCTTCGACACGTCCCGTCTTCCAAGCCACCTGGGGGCGGAAGTGAGGGATTTTTCGCCCCAGGATTTCATTTCCACCAAAAATTTCCGCCGGATGGACCGGCTTTCGCAGCTCGCCGTGGCATCGGCGCGCCTGGCCCTGGAGGATGCGCAAATCGTCGTCGATTCCGGAAACCGGGACCGGATCGGCATCATTTTGGGCACCGCCTTCGGTCCGACGGATCTCAAGATCCAGTGTACCCGCATTCTCTTCACCCGGGGACCGGCCAAGATCAACCCGAGCCTGGTTCCCAATTCCGTCTTGAATGCACCGGCCGGTCACGCCTCCATCGAACTGGGGTTCCGGGGCATCAATACCACGGTCAATCATCAGTCCACATCGGGAGAAGCCGCCCTCGTTTATGCGGCCATGGAACTTCTGAGGGGTACGGCGGATGTCGTTCTGGCCGGAGGGGCCGAAATCCTCTCGGAATTTTTTTTCGAAACCCTGGTCCGGTTCAGGGCGGTTTCCCCTGTTGATGGCCGGGCAGAAGGGGCATATCCTTTCGACGTGAACCGTAACGGTCCGGTCGGCGGGGAAGGCTGCGGGATCGTCTGCCTGGAACGCCTGGAGCATGCCGTCAAAAGAGGAGCGGTCCCCTATTGCGAAATCAGGGGCTGGGGGATGAGTTCTTCCCCGGCAAACCCGACCGACTGGCCACGCGACGCAAAAGGGACCATGCTTGCCATGAACAGGGCGTTGAAATCGGCGGAGCTGGCACCGGCCGATATCGATACAATCCAGGCCGCCGGTAACGGCGGTGAAAATCCCGACAGGATCGAAACGGAAGCCTGCTGCGGCCTTTTCGGAGCGAACCCGGCCGGGCCCGTGATTTCTTCGGTGAAAGGCGCCCTGGGGGAAAGTTTCTCCTCCGGCGGCATGCGGGCGGCGGCGCTGGCCCTGTCCATCCGGGAAGGCAAAGTTCCACCGACGCGGGGACTTGTCAAGCCCATTGCCCCCCTTGCTTTTGCAACCGGAGAGGCGAAAAGCTTGAAGATCCGGCACGGGCTTCTCAATGCCGTCTCCCATGGGGGCACGAACGTGTCGATCATCATGAGCCGGATTGAATAGATGTGGGAAAAAAGAACGCAATTGCAGGAGGATGGCAGTGAATATCGGTGAGTGGATTTCAAAAAGGGCGCGTCTCTACCCCGAACGGCTTTTTCTGAGAGAGGAGGACGGCCGGGAGTTCGACAACCGGGAATTCAACCGGCGCGTCAACCGGATGGCCCATGCCCTGGGCGAAATGGGCCTGGCCAGGGGCGACCGGGTGGCCGCGCTCATGACCAACTCCAGCGAGTTCCTGGAGATCTATTTCGCCTGCGCCAAGACCGGCGTGATCATGGTTCCCCTGAACTTCCGCCTGGCTCCCCCGGAGCTGATCTACATCATCCGGGACAGCGCCCCCCGGGCGCTCATCTACTCTCCGGATTTCGCCGATAAGGTCAAGGCCGTCAAGGCTGCCGGATTGCCCCTGCCCCGCTACTTCAGGCACGGCGGCGGCAACCTGCCGGAAGACCCGTCCCTGTCGGATTTTATCGCGCCTTTTCCGGAAGACGAACCGATACCGGCCACGGAAATCAACCTGAACGATCCCCTGTTCATCATATACACGTCCGGCACCACGGGCGATCCCAAGGGCGCCGTGCTGTCCCACGGGAACATCCTGTTCGGGGCGATTCATTCCCTCATAGGCTACGGCATGGACAAGACCTTCAAGTCGCTGGTCGTGGCGCCCCTCTTTCACGTCGGCGCCCTGGCCGCCTCGGCTACGCCGGTCATCTACGCCGGCGGGTCCCTGATCCTGAAGAGTTTCTTTAACGCCTCGGAAATCCTCAAGCTCATCGTGCGGGAAAAGATCAACTACATGTTCGCCGTGCCGGTCATGTTCCAGCTCATGGCCAAATCGGAGGAGTGGGCCAGGGCGGATTTTTCGCACGTGCACTACTTCATCTCCGGCGGCGCGCCGATCCCCGTCGAGGTGATCCGCAAATACCAGGAGGAAAAGGGCGTCGGATTCGTCCAGGGTTATGCCATGACCGAAACCCTGCGTCTGACCTCGCTCGACCTGGAAGATTCCATCACGAAGGCGGGTTCCGTGGGAAAGGAAGTCTTTCATATCGACCTGCGCATCGTGGACCATGAAGGCCGGGACGTCGCCCCCGGCGAGCCGGGCGAAATCCTGGTCCGTGGTCCCAATGTGTTCCTGGGCTACTGGAACAGGCCCGCCGAAACGGCGGTGGCCATGACCGGCGGCTGGTTCCACACCAGCGACATGGGGCGGCGCGACGAGGACGGGTTCGTTTACATCATCGGCCGTAAACAGGAAATGATCATCAGTTCCGGGGAAAACATCTACCCGGCGGAGGTGGAGCGGGTCATCCAGTCCCTGCCCCAGGTGAAGGAAGCGGCCGCCGTGGCCATGCCGGACCCGGCAAAACGGGGAGAGGTCGTCGCGGCCTTTGTCACGCTCCAGGACGGCCAATCGATGGCGGAGGAGGAGCTGATCAACGCCCTCCAGGGGCAGATCGCCCATTTCAAGATCCCGAAGCGGGTCTTTTTCGTGGACGATTTTCCCCGAAACGCCGCCGGCAAGATTCTGAAGAAGGAACTCCAGAAACAATTCACGACGGAGGAACGGTAAAATGGATCTCATTCCCTACACGGAAGGACACAGAATCTTCCGCCGGAGTTTCCGGAAATTCCTGGAGAAGGAAATTATCCCTCATATCGAAGCATGGGAAGAAGAGGGCATCGTCCCCCGCGACGTCTGGAAAAAGATGGGGAAAGAGGGTTTTCTCTGCTCCGGCATACCCGAGTGCTACGGCGGTCCCGGTGCCGATTTCCTCCATGCGGTGATCATCATCGAAGAACTGGCGTACTGTAATTTCTCGGGCATGGGCGTCCGTCTCCACAGCGACGTCGTGACGCCGTACATCCTCGATTACGCCACGGAAGAACAGAAGCGCAAATATCTTCCCCGCTGCGTTTCGGGCGAGATCATCACCGCCATCGGCATGTCCGAACCCAATACCGGAAGCGACCTGGCGGCGATCCGGACCACGGCGGTGGAGCAGGGCGATGAATTTGTCATCAACGGGCAGAAGACGTTCATCAGCAACGGCATCAACTGCGACCTGATCGTTCTTGCCGCCCGCGACCCGGCCGAAACCGATCCCCACCGGGCCATCGATCTTTATCTGGTGGAGGGCTGGACACCGGGTTTTGAAAAAGGGCGGAAACTTAAAAAGGTAGGCTGGCACGCCCAGGATACGGCGGAACTCTTCTTCTCGGATTGCCGGATTCCCAAAGAGAACCGGCTGGGCGAAAAGGGCACGGGCTTCAAGAAAATGATGGGTCATCTCCAGCCGGAACGCCTGGTCATCGCGATTTGGGCCGTCGCTGCCGCGGAATTCATGCTGAAGGAAACCATTTCATACATCAAGAATCGCGAGGTCTTCGGAAAGACCATTGCCAAATATCAGCATACCCAGTTCGAAGTTGCGGAAATGGCAACGGAAATCAAACTGGGACGGACCCATGTCGAAAAACTGATCATGGATCATATGAAGGGTGAAGATATCGTTACGGATGTGTCCATGGCCAAGTACTGGACGACGGAAATGGCTTATCGCACGGCCGACCGGTGCATGCAGCTTTTCGGCGGTTACGGCTACTGCGAGGAGTACCCTATCGCCCGCGCCTGGCGGGACATCCGGGTCAACCGCATCCTGGGCGGCACGAATGAGATCATGAAGATCGTTGTCGCTAAAAATCTGGGTTTATAGGAGGAAGGCATAACATGAAGAAAAGGAATTGGTTCGTTTGGGCATGGGTGTGTGCTTCATTGATAGCGGGTCTAGTTTTCACAGGCGGCCCAGCCGTGGCTGCCTATCCGGAGCGGCCGATCACGCTACTGGTCGGATTTGCGCCCGGCGGTTCCCTGGATTTGAGCGCCAGGGCCCTGGCGGCGTCAGTCGAAAAAATCTTCGGTCAGCCGGTCGTCATCGAGAACAAAACCGGCGGGACGGGAACCGTGGCTTTGGCGGCCCTGCTTTCCCAGAAACCTGACGGCTACACCCTGTGCGCCACCCCGAGTTCCGTTCTGATCCGCGTCTCCCAGATGCAGCAGGTTCCCTTTAAACCCCTGAAAAGTTTCAAACCCATCATCGGGTACACCACGCCCCAGTTGGGAATCGCCGTCAGGAGCAACGCCCCGTGGAAAACCCTGAAAGACCTGGTCAAGGACGCCAAAAAGAATCCCGGAAAATTCAAATACGCCACGACCGGTGTGGGCAGCACGACCCACGCCGCCGTTGAAGAAATCGCCGCCAGGGAAAAGGTGCGCATGATCCACATCCCCTACAAGGGGAGCGTCGAAGCCCTCACGGCCCTGATGGGCGGCCACGTGGAGTTTGCCTCCCTCACCTCGGAATTCATCCCTGCGGTAAAGTCCGGACAGCTTCGCCTGCTGGCCACCATGGGCGAAGAAAGATCACCCACTTTTCCCAAGGTCCCGACCATGAAACAGGCCGGCTACAACTTTGTCAACGATGCGGTTTATGCCGTCGTCGCCCCGTCCGATCTGCCGCCCGACCTGGCTGTAAAACTGGAAAAGGCCTTTACCCAGGCGATAAAGGACAAGCAGTATCGGGAGACTTTAAGCAAGATGGACTTGGTCCCCGTTTATTACAGCAGCAAGAATTTCGATAAATTTCTGAGGGTTAACTGGGGTGTCATCAATAAGCACTTAATTTCGGCAGGATTGATTAAGGAAGCGGCGACACAACCCGAGTAAGCGAACGCTTGCCGGAATGGACGGACTCGTAATCCCCTCCCCCTTGAGAGACTGTGTCGTAATGTCATTCTGAGCCGTCAGGCGAAGAATCTCTTGACAGGAACATGCCGGGATGATGAGATTCTTCGCTTCGCTCAGAATGACACCGCACAGTGTATTGCGAATGATGACACAGCCTCGGACGGGGGAGGGTTAGGGTGGGGGTGTTAAGTAGCCGTACTAATGATGTTATTTTTCCATCCCCTTAATTTCCTTCCGCAAGAGAAAGAAAACCTACTTTTTACGAGTCGTCAGAATTAAATTGAATAACAATCGACAGGGTGGATCATGGACAGGCGGGATGTCACAGGTTGCGTTGTTTGGCTTTCAATCTCGATTTCTGTCCTGATTGCATCCCTGCGGCTGGGTATCGGGCCGTTCAACAACCCCGGCCCGGGATTCATCCCCTTCTGGGCCGCCCTTTTTCTCGCATCGTTCACCTGTGTACTGCTCGTGATCAGCCTGTTCAGGAAACGGGAACCGATCCCGCCGGAAGAGATGTGGAGGGACCGCCACTGGGGAAACCCCCTGCTCGCCGTCTCGGTGCTGATCCTCTACTGCATGGTCCTGCCGAAACTCGGGTATCTTCCGGCGACCTTCGGGTTGATGGTCGTTCTGTTCGGACTGGGAAGAACGAAACCCTGGCTGGTCGTTCCCGGTTCCCTGGTTGTGGTTCTGTTAACCTACGTTCTCTTTGACTATTTATTGAAAATGCCGCTCCCGAGGGGTATTCTCGGCTTTTGATCTCTGGCGCATGGATGCTTCCCCGGACAATATAACTGGTTTGCTCTATGGATTTTCCATCGCCATCCAGCCTGAACATCTCCTCCTGGTGTTTGCGGGATGCCTGCTGGGGACCCTGGTCGGCATCCTTCCGGGGATCGGACCGGTCGGGGCCATTTCCATCCTCCTGCCCATCACCTTCCAGATGTCTTCCACCGGGGCCATCGTGCTGCTGGCGGGAGTTTATTACGGGGTGATGTACGGGGGGTCGACCGCCTCCATCCTGGTCAATGTCCCGGGTGAAACCGCCTCCGTTGTAACCTGCCTGGACGGGTACCGGATGGCCCGCCAGGGCCGGGCGGGGCCCGCCCTGGGGATCGCCGCCTTCGGGTCGTTCATCGCCGGCACGATCGGATTGATCGGGTTGCAACTTATCGCCGCACCGCTTTCCGGGTTCGCCCTGCAATTCGGGCCTCCCGAATACTTCGCCATCATCCTGCTGGGTTTCACCTTTATTACCTACCTGTCCCAGGGGCCGATTCTCAAGGCCGGCATCATGGCTTTTACCGGTTTGATTCTGAGCACGGTCGGACTGGATCCGATCACCTCTGGGCAGCGGATGACCTTCGGCATGCTGAATCTGTTCGAGGGCATCGGAATCGCCCCCCTGGCCATGGGCCTGTTCGGTGTGGCCGAAGTATTCACAAACCTGGAGACCCTGCACACCGGCGAACACATCAAAGTCAAGGTCCGGAGTCTTTTACCTTCCCGCTGGGATTGGATACGGGCCAAATGGGCCATTCTCCGGGGTACCACGGTCGGTTTCCTGATGGGGATTCTGCCGGGTGGGGGACCGGTTCTGTCGTCTTTCATGGCCTACGGCCTGGAAAAGCGGATCGCAAAAAATCCGGAAAGACTCGGCAAAGGGGCCATCGAAGGCGTCGCGGCACCGGAAGCAGCGAACAATGCCGCCGCCTCGACTTCCTTTATTCCTCTGCTCACCCTCGGCATCCCGCCCAACGTGGTCCTAGCGGTGCTTTTCGGGGCGTTTTTGATCCACGGCGTCCAGCCGGGACCGCTCCTTCTGGAGGAACACCCGGATATGTTCTGGGGCATTGTTGCCAGCATGTACATCGGGAACGTCATGCTGCTGATCCTGAACCTGCCGTTGATCCCCGTTTGGGTGCAGGTGCTCAGAGTCCCGGGAAGGATACTCTACCCCCTGATCCTTCTTTTCTGTGTGATCGGGGCTTACGGGATCAACAACAACGTCTTCGATGTCTATGTGATGATCCTCTTCGGCGTGATCGGTTATTTTCTAAGGAAATTCGGCTACGAAGGGGCCCCCCTGATCCTGGCCTTTGTCCTCGGCCCCCTGTTCGAAGTCAATCTAAGGCGATCCCTGCTGATTTCCGGTGGCAGCTTCGCCATCTTCTTCACCCGCCCCATCGCCCTGGGGGCGATTGTCCTGGCCCTTACCCTCGTGTTTTTTTCCTTATACCAGTCTGCACGGATGAACAGGAACAAATCCCCCTATTTTACCGGGTCACAGGGCGAATAATCCGGGAAGACCCCCCTCTTTTCGATTTTCCCGACTTCCTGCGCCTTGCCCGCGAAAGAAAAAGGCCCGGACTGCCGAATCTCTCCTTGACATCGGGCGCCACATCGCTATGATGCATTTTCTGAAATACCTCGACCGTAACGAAGCAGTAAATTATGGAAACTAAAAAGCAAACAATGGCTCCCTTAAAATTGCCGCTCACACACTGGAGAATGGTTGAAAACCATGGAGAGGAGCAGGCGCTTCTGATCCGGGAACTCGGCCTTCACCCCCTGCTTTCGCAGATTCTGGTCAGCCGGAATATTACGACAACGGAAGAGGCCCGTAAATTCCTCCATCCCTCCCTGGGGAATCTGCATAACCCGTTCCTCATGAAGGACATGAAAGAAGGCGTTCATCGTCTCATCAAGGCAATCACGCAGGGCCAGAAGATCATGGTATACGGCGATTATGACGCCGACGGCGTGACATCGGTTGTCCTTTTAATCAAATTTCTCCGTGATATCCGGCAGAAAGTCGATTTTTACATTCCCGGGCGGGTGGATGAAGGCTACGGATTGAACAAAAATGCCATCGATCAGATGAAAGACAACGGGGTCAACCTGATTGTCACGGTGGACTGCGGGGTATCGGAAAACGACCATATCGCCTACGCAAAAAGCAAGGGCATCGATACGATCATCCTGGATCACCACGAGATACCCGATTCCCTGCCTGCGGCGGTGGCAACGATCAATCCGAAACAGGCGGATTGTCTTTTCCCCTTCAAACATCTTTGCGCAGTCGGAATCGTCTTCAATTTCCTGATCGCGCTCCGGGGGCAGTTGCGTAACGAAGGCTTCTGGCAGGCCCGGCCCTACCCGAACCTCAAGGAATATCTCGATATCGTCGCCCTGGGAACGATCGGCGACATTTCCCCGCTGATCGATGAAAACCGGATCTTCGCGAAATTCGGCCTGGATCTGATGACGGAATCACCCCGGATCGGCATTCAGGCACTGAAAGAGGTGTGCGGCATCGAGAACCAGGTCATCGATACGGAAAAGGCGTCGTTCTGCATCATTCCACGCATCAATGCGGCAGGACGTATTGCCTCAGCCGGAGACGCCGTCAATCTGCTTTTGACGGAAGACATCAACGAAGCGAGGGACATCGCCCGGAAGCTCGACTCCTTCAACCAGAGAAGAAGGATCATGGAGAAGGAAATCCTCGATGAAATTATCGAGTTAATGAATAAGAAAGAAGATTCCGATCAGTTAAATTCCATCGTTTTCGCTTCGGAAAGGTGGCATCCCGGGGTGATCGGCGTCGTCGCCTCCAAACTGGTCGATCGCTTCTGCCGTCCCGCCATCGTGATCAGCCTGAAAGACGGGATCGGCAAAGGTTCGGGCAGAAGCGTCTCCCACTTTAACATTTACCGGGGACTCAAGAAGTGCGAATCCCTGCTGCTTACCTACGGCGGTCATCGGTTTGCGGCGGGCATCTCCATCCGGGAAGACGACGTGGACGAATTCGGCCGTATTTTCGACGAGGTCATCCGTGAGGAAATGGATTCATCTGATTTCATTGGAGAAACCATGATCGACAGCCAGTGCAGCCTGGCGGAAGTCACCCATGACTTCATGGCGGAGATGGACAAGCTTGCCCCCTACGGGAGCAGAAATCCCGAGCCGATTCTGTGCGTCAGGAACGCCTCCATCAGCACCTCCAGTGTCGTCGGAAACAACCACCTGTGGATGCGCGTCAACAAGGACGGGACGTCCCGGAATTCAATCTGGTTCAGCAAGGGACATTTCATGCAGACCCTGACCGATCAGATCATCGACGTCGCTTTCACGCCGCAGATCAATTACTGGCACGGCACGTCCAACATCCAGCTCAAGCTCGTCGATATCGCCTTGCCGAACCCGGAATGCGTATTATAAATCCACCTGCCGTAAAATTTGCAAGTCAATTCAGCCCATTGACTTCTTGACAGGAAGAGCGGGGTCTTCTATTCTGGAAGCACTCGCGAGGATACCGGCAACAGCAGAATTATCTATCCGACAGGATTACCGAAGACCTGAACGCCATTCCCGCCGAGCAAGTTCTACGTTTATAAGGAAACCGTTTCTCTTTGATTCTGAGAAGATATTTTTTTGTACCGGCCTCCTGATCCATGCACTACCGGCGGAGAGCCGGTGACTAAGGTAACGGATGAAGAAAATCACTTGATAACCAGAGCAAAAGGGGCGTTGTCCCAGAGGTGGCGGTATGAAAAAATATCAAAGCCGTGTTTGCTTAGTAACGATTTGTTTGGCTGTATTGACACTTGTTTTCATGCCGTCGGTTTTCTGCCGCCGGGCACAGGCAGCACCATCGGGACCGACAGAATTACAAAACAAACCCATTCTCAAGCAAAAGATTGAAACAACACCGCAACAACCCCCTGCCCTTGCGGCGCCGAAACCCCTCCCCCCCGGCCTGCCGGATTTACAGGTAACCCGGGTATTTCTTTCCAAGCCGTATCAAAAAACACCGCTGACCACCAGTCCGCTCCTCGGCGATAAAATTGATTTCTGCTGTCATTACGCCAACAACGGCAAGGACATCCCCGGCTCCTCCTGGACCCTGTTATGGAAGCTGGCGTTTCATCTGGATGGGAACCTCGCGGCCACATACGATGCCGGGCCCATGACCTCCGGAGAATCCAACACGATCTGTACGCCCTATACCGTCAATAAAGAAGGTTTCCATGAAGTGGACTGTGTGCTCGATACGCAGAACAAAATCAGTGAAACCAGTGAAAGCAACAACCGGAAAACCACAACCTACAGCGTGGCCGTGACGGATTCTCCGATGCCCTCCGGCTTGGGAGTCAATCTCAGGGTCACCGACCTGGCTATCGGCAACGATGGCCTCGTTGCGGCAACCGTTCAGAATTTCGGGCCTTCTGACATGGCGTTCGATGCCAAGATCAGGCTCTATCGCGATAATGTCCAATTCAAGGAATGCCTGTGGCCGAAAAACCTGAACAAAACGGTCTGCGCGAAAAACATCTTCGATCCGGTTGCCCCCGGCACGCCCCCGATCGTCTGCAACTGGGGAAAGCAGGATTACAAAATCCATGCCCAGATTATCGCGGAACTGGGACAGCCCCAGGTCGACAAATCCGGCCGCTACAAACAGGGCATGCTGTACGCCCGGCAGGACCTTTACGCCGCTTATTTTTATGAAGACGCCATCAGCAAAAATGTCGGCATCGTGGTGGGCAATAAAGGCGTCTGCTACGCAACACCCTGGTCATATAAATTCTATATCGACGGCAATCTGAAAGAAACAGGACCGCTTATGGGGGGGCTTTTGAAGAAAAACGAATATGCCCGCTTTTTGCTGAAAAGCCAGGCCTTACTTACAGATTCAGTCAAGAGGAATAGTCAGTTCAAGTTTGAAGTTGTGCCGCAATACCCCGATTATGAACAAAATACGGGCAACAACGTATATCAAGTAAAAGGTCTTTCTACCGCATCGGGTGTCGATCTTGCGGTCACAGCGATCAAATTTCTCGGGGAAACCAACCTGGGCTTCAATTACACACCGGATGACAGTAATTATTTTCGGATCGTGCCCTATTTCAAAAATATCAGCAGCACCAAAATGAGTCAGGGCATGATCAAAATGGAAACGTTTGTGGACGGCGTTTCAAAGGGGGAAGAGGAATGTTACTGCGGATTGGCCGCCGGTGAGGAAATTCCCGCGTCAGACTGCTCCCCTCATGCCTTTGGTGCTTTCCCGATTCTTGCCACGGGTTCGCATACGGTGAGATTTGTCATCACGGTCCTCGATGCCAATATATATAACAACCATTTGGTAAAAACGATGGTGAGACCTTGAGATAAACGACTCCTTGCAGACGCCGGCGGACCGGACCTTCGACGTTGCCTTGACGCCCCGGATCAACCACCGGCGCGGCAGAATGGCATTGCGACACAACCTGCAGGAAAGAGAAAAACTGCGTTTCCACGCAACCATTGGTTATGACACAACATCATAACTGAGTGACGGCAGGCTCCTCCACATTTTCCGGTTTTTCATCAAGAATGACGATGGTTCCGGCGAGTTTGTCGTGGAATCCCTGTTTCTTACCGTCGAAGGCAATCCAGATAAAACCCAGATTGAGGGGAAGAGAGGAGAGTAAATAGCCGATCCAGCGTAGAAAAGCCGTGCCGAAGGTGAGGGGTTCCCCGGATTCGCGGACCACCTGAAGGCCGAAGACCATCTTGCCGGGGGTCTTGCCGCAAATACCGTGGAAATAGGTGAAATACGCCATGCACATGAACAGATAGAGAAAATTGAAAAGGGCGATAAGGCGCAGGAGGGCCGCCATCGTATACTGCTTGGCTGGCCGGATTTCATGAAGTCCGGAAAAGGCGCCCAGGACAAACATGCCGCCCGTCAAGACGACGGTCGTCAGAATATAGATCACAACACCGTCCAGTGTAAACGCGAAGAACCGCCGCCAGAATCCCCCGTAGATTTGCGCTGCCATGTCAAACACCCCGTTTCGTCAATCGCCGTGAAAGATGCCTTTCTCGTATTGCAGGATAGCCAGAATCGACAGGACGGCCGTCTCCACCTTCAAAACACGCTTTCCGATACTCACGGAAAGAAATCCTGCCTCTTTTGCCCGGAAGACCTCATCGCCGGAGAATCCCCCTTCAGGCCCGACAATGAAGAAGTATCGCGGCGACAGGCCCCCTTCGTCATCCCGGAAAATCTGCCGGATTGTTCTCTCCGACTCGGCCTCCCAGAAAATGACCTTCACCGCCTCCTCATCCGCCCGGTGCAGCATGTCGTCGTAGGATAGAACGGTCTCCACGGTCGGGATGGTCGATCGTCCGCACTGCCTTGCCGCCTCCGTGGCGATCTTCCGCCACCTCGCCACCTTCCGGCCGGCTGCTTCAGGCGTCAGCCGTACAACGGACCGCGAAGAAACGAAGGGAATAAACGTGTTCACTCCCAGTTCGACGGACCGCTGGACAATGAAATCCATTTTGTCGGCCTTGAGCAGGGACTGGCAGAGGGTCAACCCGACCGACGGATCGAGGATCGGGTTTTTCTCCAGGACTTCGACCCAAACCCCTTCCGACGTCA
>Ga0302253_1000709_pt1 | contig 24868 bp, 18 predicted proteins | sample AAG_RA_Trp_MG_FD_193537 | JGI IMG/M metagenome (GOLD analysis project Ga0302253, IMG submission 193537) | Enriched activated sludge microbial communities from anaerobic digester in WTTP, New Holstein, Wisconsin, United States - AAG_RA_Trp | ecosystem: Engineered > Bioreactor > Anaerobic >...
CTCGGCAAGGGTCTGAGCCCGCGCATCCCAAAATTTAGAATCCTTGCCCAGGAAGGCATGTTCTGTCCGCCAACTCTTCCACACCTCGTTCCAATCAATCCCTTGCATATCAACCATAAATACCCCCTTTCTTTGCGCCGCCCTGAACATCGCACAGTCGAACCTGATAATACCTGCTTTCAGCCGGGATTCCTTCATTTGCCGGTAAAGTTGATGCCTCTAAACCTTGGCCCCTCTTATTTTCCCTTGATCCTCTCACTCAGGCATGTCGGAAAGAATTGGGATCAGCGCCAATCCAGGGGCCACACCGTAACGGCACCGCCTTGCCTGATTTTTACCCCGGCAGGAACCACGGCGAGGGAATTGGCCGTCGCCATGGCCCGTAACACACCCGTTTCTTCCGCCATATTCAGCCGGACCTGGCATTGGCCATTCTTGTCTTCCAGATTGGTCCATTTCAAGAAAGTAAACGGCATCATATTTTCTGAAGAATCCGACGCCACAGCCTTGATCGCAGGGTGATCGATTTGCTGTTGTCCCCGCATTCGCAGAAGAGCGGGGCGTACCAAGGTTTCCAAATTAATCAGGCATCCCAGAGGCGGACCGGAGAGGCAAAATATGGGCATACCGCGTTTTCTGTTTTTGCAATTTTTAGTGATGACGCCAAACGCAACCGAAGCCCCCGGCCCCATCTTAATCTTGGAGAAAAAGACCTTTCCGATGCCATCCATGACAAACCGAGTCAGATCATAATCTCCTTTGGCCACACCCCCGCTGGTAATGATCAGATCCGCCTGCATGCCCTTCATAATTTTTGCGAGCAAAGCCTCTTTTTTATCCCGGGCAATCCCCAGAATCTTGGGTATTCCCCCATATTGCGTAATAAAAGAGACAATCGCTGCCGTGTTGCAGTTATACGTTTTTCCGGGAACCAAAGGCTTGCCAAGATCAATCAATTCATCGCCCGTTGCGATGATCGCAACGACCGGCCGACGAATCACCTGCACATAACGCTTGCCGACAGCCGCCAGGGTGGAAATCTGAGCCGGCCCCAATACTGCACCTTTGCGTAAAAGGCTTGTACCTTTTTCAATATTGCTCCCCGCAGGCCTTATGCCGTTTCTTGGGGGCGCGGAAACAAAAATCTTTACTGTCTCGGGGTTCGCAGTGTTCGGTCCGCTCTTGTTTACCGGTTCATCCGTGTCTTCAAAGCGCACGATACAATCAGCACCCTGGGGTACAACCGCCCCTGTCATAATCCGCATGGCCGTGCCGGGTTCAACCATATGCCCCGGAAGCTGTCCTGCCCTCACGGTGCCGATGATCCGTAAGGTCACCGGTTTCTTCATCCCAGCGCCCCGAATGTCAGCCGACCGCACGGCGTACCCGTCCGGGCCGGAAATATCCGTCTGCGGAAGGCGATAGTCGGAATAGACGTCTTCCGCCAGGACCTGTCCGGTACATTTCAATAGAGACTTTTCCTCTGTCTCCAATGTGCTGATGTTTTTCAAAACAGTCCTCAAAGCCTCTTCGTACTCAATCATCCGATTTCTCCTTTCATTGATGTCATCAACGTAAATTTACTCCCTGGTCGCTCGCGGCCGGCCTTGCACGAGAGATCATGTTACCGGCTGCTTCCCCTCCCGGCGCCTTTGGGCTTGATCTCCACCCCAAAGCTTTCGTACTCTTTGTCCGTGAGAGAATAATTATAAAAACGCCCAAAAAACCATTTCGTCTCTTTTTTGATATCGATATCCGCCATCGCTTCGGGATAAAGCGTTTTGGCAAGCCACATGATCCCCAGAATGGCTTCCGGCGAGGGGCGGTCCCACCAGAATGCACCGATGGGACAGGGGTAGACGGCGTTGTCACCCATGGCTTTTGTTCCAATGAACCGGGAAGTAGAACGCGCGTCATTGATTGAATCTTGGTGGTTCTTGCCGCTGCTGATGATAATCACATCCGGATTCCATAGAAGAAGCTGCTCCCGGTTAATGGTTCCCTTTTCGATTTTGATGTTTCCGGATACGGAAACGTTCATGCCACCGCTTGCCGTAATGAAATGATGCCCCCAACCCGACACCCTGTCCATGGAAGTGGTGATCGATGCCCCGGAAGACGTATAAAAAACGCTCTTTTTCCTCGCTTCAGGAATTGAAGCGGTGCGCTTTCGAATCATGGCAAGGCGGTCGTTCCAGTATCGCACCAATTCATTGGCCGTTTTCTCCTTGCCGAGAATCATTCCCATCATCTTGAATTCTCTAAGCAAATTGTCAACATCAGCCCGGCCGGTATTCACCGTGACAACCGGAATACCCATTTCTTCGATCTTCTTGTTTCCCTGTATCGAATATACGCTTGCCACCACAATGTCGGGTTTCAAGACCATGATCCGTTCAAGATCGATCACATCAAAAGACCCGGCATCTGAAACGGCATTGAGGCAGGGATACATTTTAAGAAGTTGAGGGAAACTTTTCATGGAAGGCTGTGCGACAATGCGATGCGCGGCACCCAGGACAGCAATCTCATGGGCCGCTCCTCCCTGGCAGGTCACGACAATTCGATTAACAATCCGTGGAATCTCGACGGTTTTACCCGATACGTCAACAACCGTTCTTTTTTGCCGATCCATTGTATTGTTTATCTGTGAATACACGCACTTACATGCTACCCACAGACAGATGCCGCATAAAAAAACAAGGAGCAGATATTTTCTCATCTTTGCCTCGACCTCGCTAAAAATCCACCTGTAACGAGGCAAAGAAGGTTCTTGGGGCGCCTGCGTTATACGTCTGTGCCGTCTCACCGACGGATGTGTTTCCAGCCGATACGGTTGCAATGTACTCTTTATCCAGGAGGTTTATTGCCGAAACCCTCAGAACCATGGGGAAGTCTTTAAATAGTTTGATTGGATAGCTTGTGCTCAAATCGACCAGGAAATACGCGTCCAGGCTGTATTTGTTTTCAACATCCGCATAGCGCTTGCCCAGATAACGGGCCGTAGGACTGACGGTTAAATCCCCAAGTCGCCAGTTGACCGACAGGTTGCCCATATACCGGGGCGCATCGGGCATCTGATTGCCCTTGGCCCGGATGACATAGCCGGTTGCGGTTCTATAATCGCTGGTGCATTCGTAGTTGTTGTACATAAACGACAAAGTGGCATCCAGGTTTTTCAGGAAAGCATAGCCCACAAGGAATTCCGCCCCCAGGGAAAAGGCCTTTCCCGTATTCTGTGAATACGTCTCGTTCAGACCGGGGTCGTAGAAGCTGCCGGAAACATACCTGGTCAGGGAATAAAACAGGGTCGTTTCCGCAAAGAATTTCCCCAGCGCAATGTTGATCCCCACATCGAAATTGTCCGATTCTTCCGGCCTGACTTTGTCGTGCCACAATCTCTGAAGCTGGGCTTCGGTGTAACCCTTGGCGTATAGGGAATCCAGCTGGCTGCCAAAGCCATATTCCGGTGTATCGTAGTTTCGGCCGTAATTGGCACGCAGAATTATGGATTCGACAGGCTTATAAGTCATCCCGATATAGGGGAGAAAGACCTCATAGGTTTTCCCGTTCACATCATATTTTCTATCGGCGGCCAGATCCAGGGCCTTCGAGGCGCTCATGCTTCCAATGCCTGCCGTTTTGTAACTGATCAGGCTCGGCGTGGTCCACCAGAGGTATCGAAGACCGGCATTAACGGAAAAGGGGCCGTACGTGGCATCCGCCGTGACATAAGGGCTGTTGAAATGGGTCTTATCGTCTACCCGGATCAATTTAGTCCAACGGTCGAAGACCAGTGCGCCCGTTCCGGGTGTAATCGTGCGTTTTCTTTGGGTCATGGGCGGTCCGGGCGGTTTCGCCTCTCCGTACCAGTATCCCGCCTTGATTTGGGTATTCATGACTTTCTGTTCGTACTCGAGCACACCGCCATAGCAGTTGTGATGCACCGGCCAATCCGTGACATAACCGGATCCTCCGGATACGCCGCCGGCATAGCTATACCCCTCGTCCTTCAGGTAGTAGGGTCGGAGGGTCAGGCTGGCCTGATCGAGGAACGGCATCGGCACTTTAACTTTGCCGAAATAGGTATAGGTCCTGAAATCCGAACGATTATAATCGTAGTAGTAGGCGTCATTTTTAGAGACACCGGTCAGAAAACGGTTGTAGTCGTAATCATAGTATCGTGAAAGATGTTTCACCTGATCATATTTCAGGCCCCGGTAGCTGTGTTTCTTCTCATAATTGCGAATGCCGTAAAACTCCCATTCGACGGGCAGTCCCGGGATGCCGGATATTCCAAAAGCGAGATTTCTGCGCCCGTTCGGCGATTTCCCCTCGCCCTTCCATTTATCGGCATCGGTATAGGAACCCGAAACAAATCCCCTGGCTGCATTACCCAGGTTTCCAGTGTCCAACCGGAGATAACTTCGGCTGAAATTTTCTTCCCCCAGGGCCTGCTTCAAGGTGGCGTGGAATTTATTCATGGGCCGCTTCAGATGCATATCGACCATGCCGTTTTCACTGCCGTATCCGAGCCCACTGTCAGCCGGAATGGCGCCCTTCGAAACGGAGACCGATTCAACATTTTCGAGATCGACCATCGTGCCCAGCCCCACACCGGGGCCGATACTCTTGAGCGGAAGACCCTCCAGGGTTTCTCCGATGTTGCGGTTCGCTTTCCCCCGGATACGGTGCGAAATTTCCATACCGAAGGCATCAAGTGTCCGGATGTCCACCCCGGGCACGGTGGAAATGGCCTGATAGGGATTTATCTGTGCCGCACCGCCCTGTACATCAATCACCGATCTGTCCACGATGACTTTGGTTGTTGAACCTTTTTTCTCCTGTCCCCCTTCCACGACGATTTCACCCAGATTGACGTTTTCCTTTTGATTCTCACACCAGCCGCACAGAGGCAGGCAGAAAATCATCAAAAGGATCCACCATACAATTCGAACTGTTCCTGGACTTCTCATCTCTGAATCCCCCGCACTATTTATTAAAGATGGACAAACCGAGTTCCCATCCATTCCTTCCCGTCCAGTATATTGGGGCCAGTATATTGGGGTCAAATCTTTAATCTTGACATTTAGACGAGATGCATGTCCGGTTGACTTGTATCTTTTTGTATTTCTTTGATAATTTGGAATTACACCAGCGAAAGTTCGCCCCCTCACTCTTGACACGACAAACCTGATTCCGAATCCTCGTTTTCGGCGCAAATGATCTCTTCCAAACTGATACCGCAAATGGATGTCCGGTCGTCCGATCCTGATCGCCGTGATGACACCGAAGGAAAGAGATTAAATCTGTATTCGTTATCCAGCGGGGAAAAAGTCATTTTTCAATTGCATTCATCGGCACCTCATTCCTATTGTCAAGATTAAAGATTTGACCCCTCAATTCTTCTTAAACGGAATTCCTCTTGTGGCGCATCGCTATATTTAATAAAACATAGCGATGCGCTGTATATATAAGTAATTAGCGTTATGTCAAGTTTTTTCTATTATTTAAAACATCCGATTGGCAGAGATATAGTAAGAATGGCCATTTTCTGTGTCAGGCTTTCATTTCAAGGATGACTATTTTGCACCGGCCATTCTATTGTATCTGAGATTAAGCACCTCCCTGATTTCTTCTTCACTGAGATCGACACCCAAAAAAAGCTTGAAGAATTCCCTTGTTTCCTTGACCATATTGATCCGGTATCGGTGGGGATATAGGATATTTGTCAGCCATTTAAGTCCCAGGAACCTCATGAAGGAAGGGGGTCTGTCAAACCAATTGAATGGAAGATGCGGGATCAGGTAAACCCGTTTTCCCTTGACCGCCCGAATCCTGATCCACCTCTGATCTCGGAAAACCCTGTCATAGAATAATTTTTCCCTTGTTATGATCACATCGGGATCATAGAGAATAACCTGTTCCAGAGATACTTTTTCCATCCCCCCGGAACTCTTCTGCTTGCACCGGTGGACATTCAACCCACCGGCAAGGACGATCAGCTCTGCATGCCATGAATCCACGCATTCCGTATTGAGACCATCCGATCCTTCCGCATAGTAGACTTTTTGCTTTTTATTCGAGGGAATACCGGCAACGATTTTCCGGACAGTCAAGAAGGTGTCCTTGCCGTACCTGCCCAGCAAAGCGGTGCGCTCTTCCTTTTTGAACAATCTACCCAGAAAAGAAAACGTGTCCGGATAGTTGGCAACATTGTCCATGAGCAGATAAAGGACCGGTATTCCTGCCTTCTGCATAATTTTTTCGACCTGCTCATTTTGTAAAGGAACTTTTTCCTCTCTGGCCCACGTCACCACGATGTCGGGTTTGTGCCTTAACACCACTTCAATATTGGACGCCTGCCCCTGTCCGAACGATCCCCCGATAACCGGCAGATCCGATAAATTGTTCCTCAGGCATTTCTTCTGATCTTCTGTAAATGGAGAATAGAGGGCCATAAGAAGGCCTGGATCAACGGCATAAATCATATGGGTGACCGGAGGGGACGCCGAATACACCTTCCTGATATTTTCCGGAACGATGACCTTCCGTCCCAGCATATCCAGGATTTCCCTCGATTCGACCGTTCCGGGAATGAGAACCATTGCAAGGAAAAGCAGAATCCCCCTCAGTATATGTCTCGCTCCTGGTGTGACCATCATCTATTCCTGTAATGAATCGGCCTTGAATATTTTGTATCCCACAAATCGTTGACTTCTGTACTCTGCCCAAAATTCGAAGCCCGAAAACCGTGCTGTCCGGCATTCAGAATCGAATCGCTTCTTCGAAAAATTCGGCGGCGTGTCCTTGCATACCGGCAGGCTGAGGGTATCCCCAATTCCAAACCCTAAAATTTAAGATCGATACGACCGACAACCGAAAAAGGTGCGCCGACGTAGTAGGATGCACTGCCCTCCCGGGTATCATCGGAGGCATTGATCACGCTGACGTACTTCTTGTTGAATAGATTGTAGAGACCTATACCGGCAGACATGCTTTTGAAAAACCGGATATTTTCCTTGGTATACCGTATGTCGGCATCGACAAGCATGTAGGAAGAAATGCGTTCCTTGTTTTCAACATCGCCGTACCGATGCCCCGTGTATCGCAGGATCGGGGATACGGCCAAGCCGTAAAACCGGTATGTTGCACCGATTCTTCCTTGAAAAACCGGAACGTCGGGAACCTGGTTTCCCTTGGCTTCCGTGACTGAATTGGACGCAACACGGATATCCTTTGTGAATTGGAATTGATTATACGATGCAGTAGAAAAAACATTGAGGTTCTCTGTAAGATTCTTTGAAATTTCCAGTTCCACCCCGCAGGAGGTTGCCTTTGCAATGTTCTGCGAATATTTGACTCCGCCAAGGTTGGGATCAGCCACGTTGACCGCTTTATTGTTCTCGACGGCATAGAACAGGGTCCCCGTAATGGACCATGTATCGGTGTTATACCTTGCCCCCAGATCGAAATGATCAGTAATCGGCATCTTAACGGCATCCCATAGATACTGTGCGGTAATCCCCTTGCTTTCAAAAACAGTTTTATAGGTGGTGTAAGTATTCCAGTTGCCGATGCTTGGATTGCCGGCATTTTTTCCGTAATTGAAATACATGTTGAGTTGCGGCGAGACAGTATAACTGAGGCCGGCATTAGGCAGCCATGCGCGCAGAGACCTGCTGTGCACACTTCCCGCAGGATCGTAGGTCCCGTATTTTAGGGCGTCCCCATAGGAACCGTCGGGAATCCCCGTTGCATCATACCGGTTGTAGGCTGGGAGCTTTTGATCGATGTGCCGCAATCCACCCCTCAAATAGACCTTCTCTATCTGTCTTCCCGCCGTCACATAGGGGCTGTAGAATTCGTTGTTATGGGTGGGACGCGCAAGCAATGACCAACCCGCGTAGACGAGTTGTTTGTTTATGACCCGATAGGCCTTCTGAGCATTCGGCGGCGGTGGCGGCTCCTGATTACCGTACCAGTACCCGAAGGTAAAATCCGTACCATACACAAACGGTGTATCATACTGGGCCACGATTCCATGCTCGTCGTGATCGATGGGCCAGTATTGGATTCCCGGCCCTCCCAGGATGTTTTTCGTTCCCGTCATGTTGTATCCCTTTTCCCGCGAATAATAGGGCTTAAAAAGCAGCCTGCCGCTTCCGGGCGTTCTGATCTCTATGTTCGAGAACAGGCTATAGGTCGTGAAGTGTTTTCTGTTGTAATCATAGTAATTGATATCCTCCTTGGAAGAGCCCGTGAGATGCCGATTATAATCGTATCGTCTGTAAGCGGACAGGTCTTCCGCCTGTGGATAGGTGAGTGCCCGGTAATTATGTAGCTCGGGGCTGCTGTGTGTCCCAAACAGTTCGACCTTTGCCTTTGCTGGGAATTCCTGTGTCAGCCCAAAGGAAAAGATGTCGGCCTCGAAATCCCCCTTGCCTTTCCACTTGTCGCTCTGCGTCCGTGAGAAGGAAGCGAACATCTTCGTCTTCCAGGGCAGGAGACCGGAATCGAAGCGGGTGAATATTTTGTTGAAGTCCCACGTACCGTGGCTTTCGTTAAGGGTGAATCCGATTTTATCGGCCGGTCTCAGGATGCTGCGATCGATGGTTCCACCCAAATTGGTCCGTGCAAGGCTCTTTTCAGGGGCAACGGCCCCCTTATAGAGTGAAACAGCGGACATATTCTCCATATCGAAGAGCCAGTTGTCATTTACTCCAGGCCCCCCCGAACCTGAAATAAGGCCAAGGCCCTCAACTGATGAGAATACCTGGCTCCCTCCCCTTATACGCGTGCTCTGATTTGTGGTTAGGCCGTATGTATCGGCGCTTTGGTAATTCACAGACGGCAGGATATCGATGACCTTGCGGGGATTGATCTGTCCCGCCCCTCCGTACAATTTAATTCCCTCTTTGTTGATGGTCGTTTCCGTATTCGGCTGAGTGGTCTTGACTTCTATAATCCCTTTTTCCTGCTTCCCTTCGACCACGACCTCTCCCAATGTCACATCCTCTTGCGGTTTCTCGCACCAGCCGCACAGAGGAAGGTTTAAAACCATTAAGGAAATCCATAACGTACCCCAACACACTCTACTAAATTTCGTCATCTCCATATCCCCCGGTCCATTTATTTATTTGTAGGTTCCCCTAAAAATTACCTCGAAATAAACTTAATGATTTCATTGATTGCCTACTTCGCAATCGTCACTCTTTCTCAAGTTGCGTAACATTTCATTGTATATAACGATAATTTAAAAAAATATCCTCCTTGCTTTTTACCAGCCTCGCGTGTTTTTACATGAATCCCTCTCGTTCCTTATAAATGAAAGCGGATCGGCCTTACTTCATTTCAGTTCAGCTATCTCATCGAACCCAATCCGAGGCAGGCTGTACAACGGACATGGGAATAATGTCATCATATTGCCGCCCCCCGTTTTCCACGGAATTGACCAGGACATTCACATCAAAAGCTGAGCGCATGTTGTCGACGTTGATGATGTCGCCTGTGCGGCCGTAAAAATAACGCCCCTGCTTACCCAGCATCAGGGTTAGGTCGGCGATTTTCATTGCATGTGCGGGATAATGCGTATTGATGACCGCGGAGAGCTTTTTTTCGTGCACGAGACGATCCAGCAATTCAAGAATGATAAGCTGGTTTCTGAAATCAAGACCCGATTCCGGCTCATCCAGTATCATAAGCTTGGGTTCCACAGCCAGCGCACGTGCGATAAACACCATCTGCAACTCCCCGCCACTCATCTGGTTGCATCGTTTATTGCGGAGATGGCTTACACCTATTTCCTCGAGCGCATTTTCGGCAACGGCGATATCCTTGCCTTTAGGCTGTTCAAATGCGCCGAGATGCGCGCTGCGACCCATCAACGTCATTTCAAGTCCCGTAAAAGCGAATTTGGACAGTTTGGCCTGCGGTATGTAAGCTATTTTCTGCCAGATTTTTTGAGTCGGGAGCCCGGAAATGTCCTTACCATCTATAAGGCTCCGGCCGCAGGTCCAACGCAACAAACCCATCATGCATTTGAGCAGGGTAGTCTTGCCGATACCGTTGGCGCCGAGGATGGCAAGCAATTTGCCCTCCTCCACGGCAAACGATATCCTTTTGAGTATTTCCCTGCTGTTCTTATACGCAAAACAGCCGTTCTGTACCTCGAATTTCATTCCCAGTTGCCCCCGGTTTTTCTGAGCAGTAAAATAAAAAAAGGTGCGCCGAATACAGCGGTAAGCACGGATATAGGAATCTCCGAGGCGGTCAGAGTTCTTGCAAGCGTATCGATGATCACCACAAAAATGCCGCCCAGGATGATGCTCAACGGTATAACAAAGCGATTGTTGCTTCCACAGATCATGCGCGCGCAATGCGGCACCAACAGGCCAACCCAGCCGACCTGTCCGCACATTGAAACGCACGAGGCCGTCACCATTGTTGATGCAATGACAATGGCTATGCGTGTACGCTGCACGTTTATGCCGGCGGCATGCGCTTCGTCTTCACTCAATGTCAGTATATTGAGCCGCCACCTGAGCGCGGTTATAATGAACACACCTGCCACAATGAACGGCATGCCAAGGGCAAGGGATTTGTAAGAAGCGCCGCTGAGACTGCCCATAAGCCAGTAGGTGATTTGTGGAAGCTTGTTGATAGGATCGCACGTGTATTTAATGATGGATATTATCGCGTTGAACACGGATGAGATGATCACGCCCGACAGCACAAGCATCAATATGGAGCTTCTGCCACGGATGCGCGCAAACGATACGGTCATCATGACGGAGGCAATGCCGAATATGAGCGCCGTCATCTGTACAGTGAACATGCCGCTGTCTGCCAGCAGCGCCAATACGGCACCGACAGAAGCCCCCGCCGTAACGCCGAGGGTATCCGGCGTTGCCAGGGGATTGGCGAACAGACTCTGAAACGCCGCACCGGCGCAGGCAAGTCCCGCGCCAAGCACCATAGCCAGCACGGTTCTGGGCAGGCGAAGATTGAAAAGCACCGAATATGTGGTCGCGTCAATGGTATGGCCGACGATGCGGGAATAAAAGCCGTGCAGCACGTCGCCAAACAACAGCGGATAACGCCCCATGGTCAGACAGACAATGGTTGTCAAAAACAATGTGGCGATGAGTGCGATCATCACAAGCGGACGCAATCTGCCGTTTGTTTGAATGAACTCATCCATTCGGAAGAACTCCCCGGTAAATGCCATCGATCTGCGCAGGCGTCAGATCATAGTGATAAAACATGTGGTAATATTCAAAGGTCTTCTTTTTCAGATCCATATCTGCAAAGAGACCCGGATAAGCGAGCTTTGCAAGCCACAGCACAACCAGCGGCGCGTCGGGATTGGGCGTGTACCAGGACCACAAACCCAGCTCGCTTGAATAAACCTTACCGTCCCGGGCGGCACTGAGGGGCCTGAAATCCGCCCCTTCAACGGTATTCTGGATGACTTCGGACGGGGTTATCGAACACTGCCCATTGCCGGGCATCACGATGAGTTCCGGCATCCAGCCGTATACCTGTTCCAGATTTACGGCCGTAACACCTTGCACGCTTTCTGCGGCATTCAGCACATTCACCGTTCTGAGCCAGTGATATCCGAAATGTTTCCTGGAGCCGGATACGCGCAATTCACCGTTATTGTAATTGAAAAGGATCATCATCTTTTTACGGCGTTTATCGGGCACGGATGAGGCCCTTTTGGCGACATCGGCAATGAGCTTGTCGCCGTACTTGATCATACCGTTCATTTTACCGGGTTGCTGGAAGACCTTTTCAAGAAGCCTCAGCCAGTCGGCATAAAGCGTGGTCGGATCCCCATTCGTAGAAAAACCCACGGCGGGAATTCCTGCTTTGGCCAAAAGTTCGCCGCGCGCGGTATTCCCTGCACTGTAAAACACAACATCCGGCTTGAGGTTGAGTAGTTGCTCAACATTGAGTTCCCCGTTGGTATAATGTGCCGTGCTGACACTCTTGATTTCCGGGGCGATATCGACGAGTGCCGTTTGGGAAACAGCGGCCAGAACATTTCCCGAAAGTCCGACGATATACGGAGCCGAACCGCCATGGAACATGACATACGTGGCGATGAGCGGCACCTGATCGATGACCACGCGCCTGGGTTGGGCGGGAATCGTTACTTCCTTGCCGGCGTGGTCTATCAGGGTAATCGTTTTGTTTGCATTCTCGGCGGCCTGCGGAGTCGTGACATCACCGCAGGCGAAGAGCATTAAAAGAAGCCCTGCAGCCGGCAAGAAGCATCTGATACATTTTTTTAACATAGGCGCCTCCTCTGACAAAATGATCGTTGATCCTCTCGGCATTCCTGGTTATTCCATCGGCGAAACCCCGGAACATTCCGCCGCTATTTTTTGAATGAAGCCGTCAAAGGCGGATGTCGCATAAAGGGGTTGCTTATTCCAAAAGAGACGGCTGGAAATGGCCGGGTGCGGTAAAGCAAAAAATAAAAGCCGCTTTGCCGCGGGAATATCATGGATGAGCGGATCGCCGATAAGCGTGTCATAAATGCCGCTTTTCAGAAGGGTTATCAGTTGCTTTTCGGATTCAAAGTGTACGTCGCCGGCCTCTTTCAATTCATCCGCCATGCCGAAAAAGCCGGCGACATCAATTTTGCCGACCACCCCTGCCAGACGCAGGGCCTCACGCAAAGACGAGGTCATCACCTGGTCGCCCACAATCAGCAATGCACGGCCCTGTCCGTTCGTCGCCGGAATGGAATCATTTTCCATGCCTGCCGCGGCCTTGCGCAGACGCGCCAGCACATGTTCTCCATGCCTGCTGCCCATGGGGGAGGCGGCCACATAAGGCGTTTTGAAACGGCGCCGTAATAATCCGGCCACGTTTAACCCGCTTCCCGACACGACAAGGTTAACGGCGGCCTTGCCCGCAGAGCGGACCTGGCTGAGAGAGGCCCCCATGAAAAAGCTGCCGATGACGTTAAAACCGCCGCTTTCCAGCATCCGGCGCAGGGATGCGCCGTTGTCGGCGAATGCATAATCGATCGGTGTCAGGCCGAGGATATTGACACCGTTTGGGATACGTTCGTCCGTCGGTTCAACATATTTTTTAACCAGTGCAAGCGCAGCGTCCGAAATGCCTTTGTCATAATAACTGAAACCGGTCGTATTGAACCCAAACGTAACGATACCGCTCAAGGCTTCTATTTCCTTTGCGATTCCCTGCATGTCCATACCGATTACCGCCGGTACGGGACTGCCGAGCACCGAAATAAAGTCGGGTTTCAGAGTCCTTGCGGCCTCCACGACTTTGGAAACAACCATTTCGTCGTTTCCGAAAACGGCATCCATGGTGCGCAGTTCCGTACACAGTGTGGTTTTGGTTGCTTTGCTCCAGCGCGGTTCGTCATAAAATACATAGTTATGGGTGCAGCAATGCGCATCGTTGATGGTTATGAGGCTGTCGAAATCAAAAAGCGCCGAACAGGTTCCGGCATAATCGCTTGAAAACGGAGGCAGATAAATCGCCAGATGTCCCATGCTTCCACTCCTTTTCAGAATTTTCCCGGTATGTTCAGGTTTTTCCAGTTTGCTTTTACCGCCACGGCTTCGCGCATCATGCGCATCAGCTTGTGCAAACCGTGAAAACCGTAAAAGCCCTCGTCATGCCATAAATCGACGTAATGGTCCGAACGCAGCACACTTGCGCATTCGTAGCCTAAGGTCAGGCTTTCGGCATCTATGCCGCAGCCCAGAATGTTCTCGTAACTGTCGGTATGCTCGATCCGCAGTTCGGGACGGTTCTTTTTCAGCCATTCGAAGTCGGCCCGCTCGCCGTCGAATATGCGCGAGGCAAATATCAGGCACACATTGAATCCGTTCAGAACCAGCATCCTTGCAAGGGCGAAGACGCGTGTCGCCGCCGCAGAATCCACGATGATGGGCATGGGGCCCACGATTTTTCGTGTCAGGGCGATTTCTTTGAACGCCCTCTCACGTTCTTCCCCGAAATCAGGACACGCCTTGCCCACCAAGCCGGAGATTGCACGGTAATTTTCCACAATTGCGTCAGGATCAAAAGCAGTGGGACAATAGCAATAGGGGATCCCCGTTTTCTTCTCGATTTCCTGCGCCGCAAGTTTGCCCATCTCGGAAAGAATCATGGTAAAGCGGCTTTGGGCCATCTGCTGATAATCTTCGTAAGTGACACATTCAAAGAGCATGCGTATGGGCCCGATGTGGAAGGATTTGAGCAGGGCGTGTAGTTCACATTCAGGATCAAGATGGACAAAACTGCCGATCAGGTTCATGCCGTTGTCACGCACATCGCTTTTTTTAAGGAAGCTGTACATGCGGCTTTGAATCAGCATGCCGGGCATGATTCTTCCGTCCAGGGCCACGGGGTCGATGTGGCAGCAGGCAAATTCAATATCCGTGAAACGCGTTCTCAACCTCTGCAGGAGCGCGCTTTCGTCCGTACCGAGAAAATCATCGATGCATTTGAAATAAAGCAGGAATATGCGGGGTTGCGGCATCAGCACTTCAAGCAAATCGGCAATCGCGTCGCCGATGATGTTCTCATAGTGCCCCGATACGATGTCCGCCTCGGTAATGTGCAGGCATGATATATTCCGCCTGTCTCCGTATCGAATAGCGTTGATGACGTTCCGCCTGCTGCATGCCGACGGGCAGATGTGAAGGCTGTGGCTTTGGGGTACACGCAGCACCGTGTGCTTGCGGTCCCGCACGGGCGCATAATAGGCAAGCTTTTTCCTGGGAATTTCAGCCGCCATGACACGCCTCCAGCAAGCCGGCGGCCAGATTTCTGTAACAATCCGCGGCGAACGAATCGGGAAAGGCTTCCATGACGGTCTTGTTCTGCCGCTCACCACGTTGAATGTCAGGCAACCGGGGAATATCACCCACAATGACGCCGCCCGTTTCCGTGGCAAGCTTTTCAACCAGTTCCAATTCGTTTTCAACATTGCGCCGATTGAGGATGAGCCCGCCGTATCGGGCATAGCCGCGGACGCGGAAATTGGCAAGCGCCGCGGCAATGTTCGATGCGGCGTACAGAGACATCATCTCACCGGACGTAACAATAAACACGATGTCGGCGTATTCGCCGCGAAGGGGCATGGCAAAGCCGCCGCATACAACATCCCCCAGCACGTCGTAAAGGACGACATCGGGACGATACAGGTCATATGCATCGAGTTCCTCGAGCTTTTCAAAAGCGGTAATGATACCGCGCCCGGCACACCCCATGCCAGGGAGCGGACCTCCCGCTTCCACACAGAGTATTCCGCCGTAGCCCTTGAACACGATGTCGGCAATTTCGACTTCTTCGCCCTTGCCGCGGATGAGATCCAGTACCGTCGGTATCTTCATGCCGTTCATGAGCATTTTTGTGGAATCGGATTTCGGATCACAACCGATTTGAAGCACGGTCATCCCCATCTGAGAAAGCGCACCCGCGAGATTTGAAGCGGTCGTCGATTTCCCGATGCCGCCTTTGCCGTAAATTGCAATTTTGATCATGTCCGGATTAACCTTTCATTCTTGTCAACCAGATAGACTATTCTGCACAGAGCTTAATCATGTCGCACACGTTTATACAGCGCGACACCATTTAAAAGTGATAAACCAGCCCGGCGTAAAAATTACGGCCTTGATTGTAGTAAGACGGCCGATAACTATAGGAATACGTTTCGTCGAAAATATTGTTGATATACAGCTTCAACGTTACGTTGCTCTTATGTGAAAATGCCCAAAGTCCCTTCGTCATGGATAAATTGGCAATGGTGAAATCGCCGTATTCTTCATACAGGCTCGGATGAATCTTGGTGGCGGCACCCATGCTTTCGGCTTCGCCGAAATAGTTGAAATTCAGGTTCGCGGCAAATTTCCAGGCGAAGTGATGGAACCGGACGCCGTAATTCATGCTGAGCCTCGGCACTCCTCTCGCGGGCATCCAATGCCCCGCCCAGCCGTCGAAACTTTTAGGCATCACCAGTTCTTCTCTCAAAGTCATATAGGTCAAATTCACGAATGGGCGCAGTTCGAAGCTTGTATATCCCAGAGCAGGAGCCAAATTCACAGTGGCGCCCACTTCAATCCCCCGGAAGCGCTGTTCCTGCGCGTTTTGCGGGGCGGCTCCCTTGGCTCCGGGGTGGTGCAACACGCGGTAGACGATGGGATCTTCCAGTTTATTGTAAAAATAGGTGGCGGAAAAATTCATATGATTCAGATTGACGTCGAATCCGGCCTCGTAAGACTGACCTTTTTCCGTTTTTAAGCGTGGGTCGCCGACACCGCCGTTAATTTCCGAAACATCGCTGTTAAACAGAGTTCTTCCGGAGGGCTGATAAACGCTGCGGGTATAGTTGGCCCGAAGTTTCAGCCAATCCAATGGCAGATAACTGACACCCACCGCAGGCGAGACATCGTCGAAATGGCGGTGATAGGGTCTGGTTCCGCGGTCCTTAAATTCTTGGAAGTAAGTACCGTGCCGATTAGTGAAATAAGACTCGTCACCGTAGTGGTCATCTTCTATATAAGCATGGTCATAACGCAAGCCTCCGGAGAAGTTTAACCTGTTTTCCAACAACTTAAGTACGCCAAGCATATAGGCGCCATAGTACTGAGAGGTGTGTGCTCTGTGTAGGGGAAAACCAAGGGGGTAGACACTGTTGGGACGGCTGGAATACGAAGCGACGTATCTTATATAATCAGCGCCGGCAGAAAGATCAAACAGGTCACCATTATAATTTATGCCGGCTCTGAACTGATCGGCATCCACATCCTGACCGGTGGGCGAAGTGCCCGGACGGAAATCGGTTCTGTTTTCATAATCATCACTGGTACGACCATAGCTGGCATTCCAATTGAAACGATTGTCCCTGGCGACGCCTTCATAGGTTAAATACAAAATACTCATTTCGCGTTGGGCAATACCCGGAGCAATCACGTCACCGGTAAGTTCGTCCACATATTGAGGTCTACGGGCATCATTCACGTTATTATAATAGTACTCGATTCCGACACGGTGTCTTTTGTTAAAGGTATAGCCCATATTCGCATTGACGTTATTTACGCCAACGGTTGTGGAGTTCGCAACCGTCTTGCCGTCGCCGTCTTTATAGTCAGTTTTGATTGAATCGAATGAGTAGCCTACACTATAGTCGAAATTCTTCACCAGACCGTCCACCGTAGCGGAGCCCCGTAAATGGTCATAGCTCCCATAACCGGCTTCTATGCTGCCGGAAAACCGGCCGGGGCCGCCGCGTTTTGTAATAACATTGACCACGCCCGCTGCCGAGGTGGCTGCATATCGATACATCTCTGGACCCCGAATAATCTCGATGCGCTCAACGTTGTTCAGAGACAACTGATTCAAATTTGATATGCCGGACCGCTTGCCGTTAATAAAAAACACCAAGCGGGAATCGGACTCGTTGTAATGTATGGCGCTCGTGCCTATGCCGCGGATATTGACGCCGGCCACACCATACTGTGTGGGAGGCTGGGTTACGGTAACACCCTGCTGAGCCAGGAATTCGCTCACCGTCTGGGATGTGGAACTTTTGACTGTCCCCTGATCGAAAATAACGTTGTGAGTGGTCGTTTTTCGTTCGGCCTCAGTGAATCCCTGTTTAGACTTCTCTCCTGTCACAATGACTTCATCCAAGGTCACTCCTTTCTCTGTTTCGCTCCCCCAACTCAAAAGGGGCTGGCAGCAAACTATGAAAGCGACCCCTACCGTACATCGAACTATTTCCTGCAATTTCACAATAATTCCTCCCGAAATTTTTTATGAATCCATGGTTCGAATCACAGCTCGTTCGGCTCCCTTGCCGAAGAAGTGGTAACCGGAACCTGCTTCGGAAATCAAATCAAGAAGTTGATCTGCGTCCGTGACCATAATCCCCCCGAGACATCGATACCTATAAGAGAAAAGGCTTCCGGAAGCATATCCACCGTTGGGTCCAACACAGGCCCTTACCATCCTGTTTTCTCGCTTTATTTTAAGCCAGTTGCACACGTTTATACAGCGCGACGCCATTTAAAAGTTATAAACCAGACCGGCGTAAAAATTGCGGCCTTGATTATAGTAAGACGGCTGGTAACTATAGGAATACGTTTCGTCGAAAATATTATTGATATACAGCTTCAACGTTACGTTGCTTTTATTTGAAAACGCCCAAAGTTCCTTTGCCATGGATAAATTGGCAACGGTGAAATCGCCGTATTCTTTATACAGACTCGGATGAATCTTGGTAGCGGCACCCATGCTTTCGGCTTCACCGAAATAGTTAAAATAAAGGCTTGTAGCGAATTTCCAGGCAAAATGGCGGAAGTTAACGCCATAATTCATGCTGAGCCTCGGCACACCTCTGGCCGACATCCAATGCCCCGCCCAGCCATTGAAACTTTTAGGCATCACCAGTTCTTCTCTCAAGGTCATATAGGTCAAATTCACAAACGGGCGCAGTTCAAAGCTTGTATATCCCAGAACAGGAGCCAAATTCACATTGGCGCCCACTTCAATACCACGGAAACGCTGTTCCTGCGCATTTTGCGGGTTCGCTCCCTTGGCTCCAGGATGGTGCAATACGCGATAGACGATGGCGTCTTCCAATTTATTATAAAAATAAGTGGCGGAAAAATTCATATGATTCAAATTGATGTCGAATCCGGCCTCGTAAGACTGACCTTTTTCCGTTTTCATACGTGGGTCACCGGAAGCCCCAAAGCCTTCTGAAATATCGCTGGAAAACAAAGTCCTTCCGGATGGTTGATAAACGCTGCGGGTATAGTTGGCCCGAAGTTTCAGCCAATCTAAAGGCAGATAACTGATACCCACTGAGGGCGAAACATCGTCGAAATGGCGGTGATGCGGTCGGGATCCTTTATCCTTGTATTCTTTGTAATATGTACCGCGACGATCATTGAAATAAGGTTCGTCACCCATGCAATCATCTTCTATATAAGCATGGTCATAACGCAAGCCCCCGGAGACATTTAAACGGTTTTCCAAAAGCTTGAGTGTGCCCACCAAGTAACTGCCGTAATACTGTGTGGTGTGTGTTCTGTGTAAGGGAGAGCCGAGAGGATAATACGCATTGGGAGAACCGGAATTATACGTAACGTATCTCACATAATCAACACCGCCTGAAAGATCAAGCAAATTTCCGAAATAGTTTATGCCGAATTTGAACTGATCGGCATTGACGTCCTGACCGGTGGGTGATGTACCCGGTTTGAAATTGGTCCTGTTTTGCCATTCATCACTGGTGTTGCCATAACTCGCATTCCAATTGAACCGTTTGTTCCTGGTGGCGCCCTCATGGGTTAAATACAAAATACTGATGTCACGTTGGGCAATACCCGGAGCAATCACGTCGCCGCTAAGCTCGTCCACATATTGAGGCCTATAGGCGTCATTCACATTACGATAATAATATTCCAAACCAAAACGATGCGTATCAGAAAAAGTATAACCGATATTGGCGTTAATCGTGTTTATGTCATCCGTTTCAGAATTGGAAACCGTGTCATGATTACCGTCTTTATAATTATCCTGAACGGTTTGGTATCCGTACCCCACAAGATAATCAAAATGATTCACCTGGCCGCCGGCTGTCACGGCACCGGAATATGTGTCATAGCTGCCTACACCCCCTTCGATGGAACCGTGAAACTGACCGGGACCTCCCCGTTTTGTGATGATGTTGACCACGCCTGCCGCTGTGGTCGCGGCATATCGATACATTTCCGGACCACGGATAATTTCAATGCGTTCAACGATATTCATGGGCAACTGGTTCACATTTGCTGTTCCCGATCTTTTGCCGTTAATAAAAAATAAAAACCGCGCATTGGATTCATTGGTGCTGTTATGTGCGGCAGTTGTACCTATGCCGCGGATATTGACACTGGCCACATCGTATTGTGTGGGGGGCTGGGTTACGGTGACCCCCTGCTGCGCCAGAAATTCGCTCACCGTCTGAGATGTGGAGTTCTTAACGGTCTCCTGATCAAAAACGACATTGTGGGTGGTTGTTTTACGTTCGGCCTCAGTGAATCCCCGTTTGGGGGAAAGTACCTTTTCTCCGGAAACAACGACCTCATCCAAGGTCACTTCTTTACCTTCCTGTCCGCCCCAACCCGAAAGGGGCAGGCAGAAAATCATCAAAAGGATCCACCATACAATTCGAACTGTTCCTGGACTTCTCATCTCTGAATCCCCCGCACTATTTATTAAAGATGGACAAACCGAGTTCCCATCCATTCCTTCCCTTCTATTCTCCAATCAACGTTTACCCGGCATCCCCCGTCAGAATCTTCCGGGTATCCTCGCCGGACAGTTTATGATCGAAAAATCTTCGATAAAAGGTTTGCACCTCCCTTTCCATGCTCACCTGTCCGAATCTCCCCGGGAAAAATGTTTTGGCTGCCCATAAGACAGTTAATGGCTGCTCGGCGGTTCTGTGACTCCACGGATGGGCGCCGACCGGTATGGCGTATACCTTTTTGTTCAGCACGGCCCCGGTCTTCGCAAGCCGTCTGTCGCGATAAACCATGTTTATCTGTTCCTGTCCGGGTACGATCATGATATCCGGATTCCACAACAAAACCTGTTCGTGAGAATAGCGGACATTGCCACTTCTGGAGATTCCGGCGGTAACGCTCCGTCCTCCCGCCTCTTCGATCCACCAGTCGGCAATGACCAGGGGCGTTGTCAGTGTTGAGGGATCGAAATAAAGGACCTTCGGTCTCGATTTCTCGGGAACACCCTTCAAGCCCTGCCGAACGCGGTTTATCGTGTTTTCAAAGTAGCGAAGATAGGCATCGCTCCGGGATGCACGATTCAATACAGAACCCAGGAGCTTCATGTTTGCCTTGATATCGGATGTATTTTTCCACTCAAGAGAGATGATGGGAATTCCTGCATTTTCAAAGGATTTTGCGTTCCATGGCCCCATCGTAATCATCACGTCCGGGCTGAGTTTGAGCACGACTTCCATGTTGACTTCGCGGCTCGGCCCCTGGAGAACCGGCTGGCCAATCAAATGCGGTGCAAGAACGGTCTGAACCCGCCATTTCCTGGTCAGGGCAAAGTGCGGTAGACCATTGACGATTTTCCCTCCCGCACCGAGAGTGAAAAGATAACTATTGATGACGGGAACCGGGCCGATGGTGGCAATGCGGTCGATCCGTCGAGGAATAACAACGGTTCGTCCCGCCATGTCGATAACGGACCGGCTCTCTGTGACATTTTTCTTTGTGCAGCCGGTGATTTCCGACGCCTGTGCACCACCCAGATAACAAGCGGTGCAAAACCACGCCATTGCCAGCCATTTCCCTAAACTGATCGGCCATCCTGTTTTCGACATCAGAATTTCCCTGAAAGACTGAACACAAAAGTCGTCGGCGATCCCTGGTAGTATCCCGGTGAACCGTCGAAAGCGAATTCGGACCCGCTGATCATGCCAATATATTTTTTATCGAAAAGGTTGGTAAGCGATATACCAGCGGTAAATTCCCTGATGTGCCTGATCGACACTTTTTCGTAGGCCAGTGTCAAATCGGCCACCACGTGGGAGGGAATGTGCTGTGTGTTGTTCATATCGCCATACCGGGAACCGCTGTAACGGACAACCGGAGAAACGGCCATATCCCAAAACCGATAGGTCGCCCCCAGCTTCGCCGACCATTTCGGACAATCCTGCACCTGGTTCCCCTTTGCCCTGATCAGTTTTCCTGCCGCGGTCCTCACGTCCTTGTCGAAAGTAAAGCGGTTGTAAGACGTGGAAAAAAACACGTCGAAGTTTTCAAGAGGCGTTCCTCCCACCGAAAGTTCCGCACCGTAGGAATGTGCTTCCTGTGTGCTCTGATGGTAAGTGACATTCAGGGCGGAATCGTAAATATTGGCTTGCTTGTGAGTATAAATGCCATAGAAAACGGTGGGTTCAACATACCATGCCCCTCTTCGATACCTCATGCCGAGATCGAAATGGTCGGAAATTTCCGGCTGCAACTCTTCCCAGAGATCCTGAAGGGTAATACCCGCAGCCAGAAATTTTGCTCTGTTTGCAGAATAGGTACTCGCCACCGACCCCCAATTATGGCGTGCATAGCCCCGCCCGTAATTGGCGCGCAGCGTTATGTCGTCACGGAAAGCATAGCTGACACCGAGACTCGGAAGCCACTCCCGAAAAGTCCTCCCGTTGGCCACCATGTCAGGGAAAACGGAGGGGTTATAGTCGAAGGCATCGTCATAGGAAACATCCGGCACAGTGGAGCCGTCGTAGTATTTGAAAGAGGCTTCGCGATACTGAAGGTACCGGACACCACCTGACAAAAACAGCGGACCAATGTGACTTTGCAGATTGATAAAAGGGCTGTTGAATTTATGACGGCTATGCTTCGCGAGGAGAGACCATCCGGCAAAGGTCAACGCTCCGTCCGGTTCAACCCGGTAAGCTTTCTGGGCAGTGGGGGGAGGCGGAGCCTCCGATTCCTGGTACCAATAGCCAAAAGCAAGATTATTCCTGCCGTAAGTAAGGTCGTACTTGAAAACACCCCCGTACGTTTCATGCTCAATCCTCCAATTCGTGATGCCGGGGGCGCCAAGCAGTTTCCCGGAACCGGAGAGTTTGTAGCCGTCTTCCCTCCAGTAATAGGGTTTGAAAGAGAGCAAACCGTAACGTCCGATCGCAAATTCGACTTTTCCGAAAACAGCTTTGTCTGTAAAATCCGATCTGTTGAAATCATAATAATAAACGTCCTTGGCCGCCGTTCCTGTCAAGGTCTTGCTGTAATCGTATCGATAAAAATCGGAAAGCTGTTTCGCCTGCGTATAGTTCAAGGGGCGGTAATCATGTCCCTCCGTATCATGCCATACACCGAATAATTCAAGGCGGCCCCGGTCCGACAGTTTCTGCGTCAGGCCTAATTCACCGTTGAGGCGGCGCTGATTGCCCTCCCCGCGCCATTTGTCGGCGGAAGTATAGGAAAAGGAGGAAAAAAGCTTACTCCCCCACGGCAGTTTACCCGAGTCCAGCCGGATGAAAGTCCGGGTAAAGTCGTAGGAACCGACGGATTGCCTGATCTTTGCCGTGAATTCCTCCGCCGGCTTCAGCATGGTCATATCGACAACGCCACCCGCGTTTGAGAAACCGAGACCCCGGTCGGCCGGAGTCCCTCCGCTGTAAAGGGAGATGCTCTCCATGTTTTCCATATCAATGAGATCGCTCCCACCGGAACTGCTGGAAAAGGCCGGCTCTCCGGTAATCGGTAAACCATCGATGGTGCGACCCAGGTAATATGAATTTTTCCCTCTTATCTTAATCGACTGGGGTTTCGCCAAACCGAATGCGTCCGCACTGTGCTCGTTGACGGAGGGCAAAAGCTGAAGGGTCTTCAAGGGATCGGTTTGGCTTGACCCTCCGAACAATTTGATCCCTTTTTGCCCAACCGTACTTTCCGTATTCGGCTGCAGCTTTTTCTTTTGGTAAAATTCCGCATCCTTTTCACCTTCTACAATAATTTCATCAAAGGTAACTTTTTGCTCATTTTCGCCCCCCCAACTCGAAAGGGGGAGGCAGAAAATCAGAAAGACAACCCATACCGCACACCGAAATACTTCACGAATCTTCATCATTATTAATCCCCCCGGGCATTTTTTCATGAACCGACAGCTTGAATCACAACCCTTTCGGCTCCCTTGCCGAAAAAATGGTAACCGGAGCCGGCTTCTGAAATCAAATCGAGGAGCTGGTCGGCATCCGTTACCATGATGCCCCCCAGGACAGCGACGCCTCTGCGGAAGAAGGCTTCCGGAAGCATACTCGCCGTCGGCCCCACTACAACAACCTGAGCATCCGGTTTTCTCAACTTGAGAAGGTCCTCCAGGGTGTCATTGATAAGCGTTGTCCCCGTAATGATTAGGAGATCCGCCTTTGGAACCGTTGCGGCGGCTTGTTCGATAGGAACAAAGAATTCCAGTTCATCCTCTTTCAATGTCAAAGGGTCCAATTCCAGAATGCCGAACGGTTTGCCCCGCTGTTTCAGTGCCTTTATGGCCGGAACAAGCGCTCCTACCACCACCACAAAACCCTCTTCGGGAATGGTCATCTCATCGAGTGCGTCCACACCTGTTTTAATTTCGTACGATTCAGGCTGCTTTTCCCGCCAGCATACCGTGGAAAGGGCATTCAATACCGCGATCCCCATGGTCCTTTTGAGGGGATTATCTGAAAACATTTCTTCCAGAAACTGCGTCACACCTCTGTTCTTTAACTTCCCCGAAGCAGGCATCGCCCTGGCCGAGCTCGGACAGCACACTGCCTGTGGTATGGCCTTGATTGGGGTAAAACACACACCGCCGACCCCATTACTTAATTTGACCCCGGTAAAGAAAAGACCGATTACGGTTTTTTCCACCGTCAGCTTGTCCATTTTGCCGCCAAGTCTTTGGGAAATTTCCCTTACGGTTTCCCTTAAAATATCGCCCGGTGAATAACTTATTGCTTCCATAGATTTTTCCTCCCCTGATCGATTTGATTTCTCATCCTTAATCTCTTCTTCCGTCCTAACGTCAGTCCGAATTTTACTGCTCTCCGGCACCGCACAGGGGCCGGTTGCGGGCTCCCTCAACTTCTTGCCGAACACCTTCAATTCCCGGATTACAGGGTCAAGATTTCCCCTCTCCCCAATCCCTATTCATGGATGGCGGTATATAATTTCATACATAACGATAGATAAAATAATCCTCTTTTTCATGACTCCTTGAAACGACCTTACCTTATTTCCGCTTAATTCGGTCTGAATCTCCGGGACGTATCAAACATGAAAACAAA